>Ga0307413_10000658_pt1 | contig 11726 bp, 9 predicted proteins | sample DK1Ometagenome_3_FD_203714 | JGI IMG/M metagenome (GOLD analysis project Ga0307413, IMG submission 203714) | Maize rhizosphere microbial communities from greenhouse at UC Davis, California, United States - DK15-O-2 | ecosystem: Host-associated > Plants > Roots > Rhizosphere > Soil | place: USA... | reverse complement strand
TGTTTCAGGAGAAGTACGAGCAGGCGCTCGCGACACTACGCGGGGTGCCAAGCGACATTAACCCGGCGCTGGTCGGACATCAGATTGTCTGGGCACAATTCAATCTTGGCAGGAAGGAAGAAGCGTTGGCGACTCTTGACCGGTTCCTGAAGGATTTCCCCGATGACAACCGCGGTTTGCTTACCAGCCAGCAGGCCGTCATGGCCGCCGCCGCAGGGCAGGAACAGATAGCTGAAGAAAAGATACGCCTTGCCGTGGAGAGAGGAAAGGGCTTCGGGCACTTTCATCACACGGCCTACCACATCGCCTGCGCCTACGCTCATATGAACAAACCGGAACAGGCCGTCAAATGGCTGCAGGCGGCAGCGGAGGGAGGTTTCCCCTGTTATCCGTTGTTCGAGAGCGACGACAACCTGAATAACATAAGGCAGGATCCCCGTTTCATCGAGTTCATGACCAGACTGAAGCCGCAATGGGAACAATACAAAACTATTTTGTAATTATTCCGCCTCACTTTGGCTGTTCTGCCTTTCGACCCCGTCGATCTCGAGAACAAGATCGGCCCCATAAGCTTTGGCCGGGGTTTGGAAGCCGGTACTGAAATTCCCGTCAATTATCTTTTCGGCGATGTTCAACGCGGCAAGGGCGGTCAGCGTGTAACCCTCCGGGCCTTGTTGGCGGGCTTCAACGCGGTTGCCGTCGGCGTCGGCGGCCTCGCCCCACATCAGCGTTCGGCCGCGTGCTCGTTCTTGGTCCGAGGGGCCGCCGGCGGGGATCTTTTTCTGAAGATATTTCTGCACGGGGCCGGTGGCGAGCAGCCAGCCGAGGTAGCGGCTCAGCTTCATCATTTTCAGGGCAGATTCGGGCACAACGGTGAAAACTTCGATGTTCGGGATGCCGGTGGAATGATACGCGGTCGAGACATCGCCCCAGGGAATTGTAACGCCGGTCTTTTTCACCTCGCCAAAGTCTATCTCGCGCGTTTTCCAAGCCGCAGGTACCGTCGTGATCCTGCCGTCTTTACGTATCGCTCCGCCGCGGCCGACGTTCATCGTCATCGTCGCCTGCGTGCCGTGCGACATGCGGCCCATGCCGTAGAACGCGAGGCTAAGGTGCGTGGCGGACGGCAGGCGGTTTTTGAGGTGGAGCGCGAGGCAGTCGCTCGGGACGACGTCGAAGCCGACGCCGGGCATTACCATGATTCCAGCTTCCACGGCGCGGTCGTTCACCGCCGCACACGATTCGAAAACGCTTATCTCGCCCGTGATGTCGGTGTAGTGACGGCGGTTTCGCAGGCAGGCCGACACCATCGGCCGTGACGTGATCGAGAACGGCCCGGCACAGTGCAGGACCATATCCACTTCCTGCAAGGCCGCGTCCACCTTTGCTCGCTCGTTGAGGGCGAACACGCGATATTCGAGCCCGTGCTTTCCCGCCAGCTCCTCTATCGCCGCCTCGTTGCGGCCTGCAAGCATGGGGTGCATGCCGCGCTCGACTGCGTAACGGGTTATCAGTTCGCCGGTGTAGCCATTGGCACCGTAGATCAAAATGTTGCTCATAAGCTGCTATCCGTAAGAATCTCCTGCACACGCCCGACTTGCCCGTCCGCGAGGCGGACCTTTATTCCGTGCGGGTGGGTGCGCGAGTTGGTGAGGATGTCCTTTACTATCCCGACGGTCCTTTTGCCGGTGCGCTGGTCCTGTTTCAGGACGACGGCGACCTTCAGGCCGGGGCGGATGTTGCTGCGTTCGCGGTGGGGCATTTCAGGAATTTTCGAAGATGCGGCGGAGCAGCATCAACTGGCCGATGTGGTAAGCGTTGTGGTCGGCGACGAGCATCGCCTCGCGCAGCAGTGTTTGCCCGCCGCCGTGATCGAAGCGTTTGAAGAGGTTGGACTTTGGATCCGCCACCAACCCGCGCATCTTCTGCAGGTCCTCGAGAATTTGTGCGACGGAGCGGTTCCAGTCTTCTTCGCTCGCCTCGTTCTTCGGCCAGTAATCGTCCGGGAATTTCATTTCCTTATAGTCGGGGTGGGTGCTGAAGTCGAGAATATCCCACTGCGCGATGCGGATATGTTCGAGCAGCTCCCAGGGAGAGTGGGGGGAGCCGGGAATGCGCTCGTTGATCCTGTCGAGAGGAAAACCGTTCAGGGCCGAGGCGACTTCGATGTGCGCCCACCTGCCGTCGAGCAGTTCCAGCAGTTGTTCTCGCAATGCCGCGTCCGTTTCCATAGTCAGTCTCCATTCGATCCGGCCCCGAAAAGGTCCAGCTCGAGTTCCTGCGTTCCCTTCAGCCGGCCGAGAAATTTCCTCCGACTTATATCTTTCGCACCCAGGGCTTTCATGTGCGGCGTCATCACCTGAACATCGAGCCACGTTGCGCCGCGTTCTCGCATGTGATCGATGAGAAAGAGCAGCGCCAGTTTCGAAGCGTTCGGCTGGTGGTGGAACATCGATTCGCCACAGAAAACGCCGCCCGCATCCACACCGTAAAGCCCGCCGGCGAGGTTCCCTTGCGCGTCCCACGCCTCAACGCTGTGTGCGAGGCCGCGGCGGTGCATCTCCGCGTAGACCTCAACGAAATCCTTTGTGATCCATGTTCCGCCCTGCTCGGGGCGTTTCACTGTCGAGCAGGCCCGCATAACCGCCTCGAAATCTAGATCGACGGTGAATGTGAACCGATCTTGCCGTTGGACCTTTGCCAGACTGCGGGTCACGTACAGGTCGTCGAAGTCGAGAACGGCCCGTTGCTCAGGGCAGTACCACGGCAACGGAACGCCCCGCATGTACCATGGGAAAATGCCCTTTCGGTAAGCTTCCGTTACCGTATCTACGGTCAGGGGCGTCCCGAACGCGACGACGTCAGCGGCGTGATAAAAATACTCGCCGATCAGCACCCACTCCGGAAAGTCATAGCTCCGCGGGTCCGGGAAGAAGGATCTTTGAAATTGGGGGAACAAATTCTGCGTCACGGCGTGTTAACAATATAGCAAAGCGCACCGATGAAGATCCGGAAACTCGCAATTGATAGCTTCACTGACCCTTTCGCGAGCCTGCTTGCCACCAGCGAACCTCCCATGTGGTGGCGTTGGCCGGAATATTTGCGTTATTCCGGACAAGCCGGATTATCGATCTGGTTCGCGACCTGAACGCACCCGCCATCGTCGCGTCAGTCGTTTTAACACGCTCGATGACGTCGTTCATTTTTATCCCGCCCCTTATATACCTTTAATGGATCTTCATCGGTGGCCTTGCCAAGTTTTTGGCAGCGAAGCTGAAGGTCCGTTAAACGGTCTTCAGCTTCCACTTGCCTCGCTTGAACATCAGGGCCGACACCACCGCCAGCGACGAAAACGCCAGCGTGATAGCCCAGAAAACACCCTGCGGCCCGTAACCGTAAACGTTAGCCAATACGTAGGCCAACGGTATCTCGAACAACCAGAACAAAAAGAAGTTCAGATAGGTCGGCGTCCAAGTGTCGCCCGCGCCGTTGAATGCGCTTTCCATCACCATAGCGAGGCCGTAAAAGGCGTATCCGTACCCGACGATCCTGAGGCAATCGCTCGCGTAAGCGGCGACCCCCGGATCAGCGGTAAAGACGCTTACGACCAGGTCGGGGAAAACGACGAAGAACAATCCAGCAAGCCCGAGCAATCCCGCGTTCATGAATCCGGCCGTCCAAACCGATCTTTCCGCTCGTTCGGGTTGACCGGCTCCAAGATTCTGGCCTACCAGCGTTGCCGCCGCGTTCGCAAGACCGACCGCCGGCAGGATGACGAAAACGATCACACGCAGGCCGATCTGATAGCCGGCAACGGCGACCGTCCCGAAACCGGCAACGATCGTGATCAGTCCGCTCCAACTGGCGGTGCTGACGAGGAACTGCAATACCGCGGTCATAGAAAGCCGGGTGAGGCTGATGAGCAACTTCGGCCTGAACGTCCAGTGTTCTCGGCTGACGTGCAGCCGTCCGTTGTCGCGCCCGAACAGCATCCAGGCTGCGTAGACGACGCCGACGCCGCGGCCGCAAACGGTTGCAACGGCAGCACCGGTCACGCCGAGTTCCGGAAACGGGCCGACGCCGAAAATGAACAGCGGGCAGAAAAGGATGTTCAGCCCGTTGGCGATTATCAGAACCCTAAGCGCGATCGCCGCGTCGCCGGCACCGCGGAAAATGCCGTTGAGCAAAAACAAGAACACGATCACCACGTTCGTCCCGAGCATGATCCGCATGAACGGAATGCCCATCTCGATGACCTGCGGCTCGGCACGAAGCAGCTTAAAGATATAAGGCGCTAAAGCGACACCGGCCGCACCCATGAGAAGCGAGACGATAATGCCAAGATAGACCGCGTGGGTCGCGGTGCGCGCGGCCCCGTCCGCGTCTTTTTCGCCGATGCGGCGGGCGACCGTAGCCGTGGCGCCGATGCTCAAGCCCACCCCGACCGCGTAGATCAACGCCAGCACCGATTCGGTCAAACCGACGACCGCGATCGACTCGGCCCCCAGCTTCGCCACGAAGAACGTATCTACGATGGCGAAGAGCGCCTCCATCGACATTTCCAGGATCATCGGGATCGCGAGAATGATCAGCCCAATAAGGATCGACCCTTGCGTGAAATCGCGCGTCGTGCCGACGAAAGCCTCTCGCATGACCGCCCGAAACGAATTATCCACCTCAACGGGCGGATTGTGCCCATCAAAAGACATATAAAAACCTCAGTATAAAAGGAAAAAACGGCGCGACAAACGCACCTGGCATGTTTGCGTGCGGGCCGCCGTACAGCGGCGTCGCGAACACTAAAGGGCGGCTGAGTTAGACAAGCTCTATATGCATGGCGTTAGACAATAGCAAATAAATATTAATTTGTGAACCCCTTATTTGCCGATTTAACAGAATAACGGTTTGCGGGGCACGCAAACTAAATGACGCGGTCGTAATAAATTTTCCCAACATTTCGTTCGACCAATTATTGGGAAAATTCTGCTTGATTCGCTATCATTAACGCGAAAGAGGAACGACATTATGATCAGGCAGATCCGCGGCAGTACTATCTGATAACTGGACCGTGAAGAGTTTTACCGAATCATTGCCCCGTACCGGCGAAGGAATTGTGATCGACATCGGAACGGGGGACGGCCGCTTTGTATCCGCTGCAGCGAAGGCGAACCCGAACAAGTTCTTCATCGGGGTGGACGCGAACGCGAAACCACTAGAGAAACCGTCGATGAAGGCGACGAGGAAGCCAGCGAAGGGCGGCCTGCCAAACGCGATGTTCGTCCGAGCCGCCGTCGAGGACCTGCCTGAAGAATTCGATGGCGTCGCGGACGAGATCCACATCCATTTTCCATGGGGCAGTTTGCTGAAGGCGGTCGCGACCGGCGAGCCCAGGATAATCGAATCGCTGCGCCGTATCGCGGCACCTGGGTGCCTGCTCGAGATCATTATCGGCATCGATCCGGCCCGCGACCGTAACGAGCTTGAGCGGCTGAAGATTCCGGTCCTCACGCCGGTGCTCCTGCATTCATTTCTCGTGCCGAAATACACTTCGGCGGGATTTCAGGTCCGGGAATGCGGAAAGCTGGGCGGGACTGACTGGTCGAAATTGGAAACTTCATGGGCGAGGAAACTGAGCGGGAACGATATGAGGTTTGTCTTTTTCATGACGTTCGTCAGGGACCCGTTCGCCGCGGAAAATAGCCCGGACGGTGCCACAGCTTGATGCCGGGCCTCGAGGGCACCTCCACACGCAGCCGCCGCCACTTGCCGTCGCTTGCGTCGTCGGGGGACGTGAACCCGAGCGTGTAAACGGTCCCGACATCTTTCAGGATGCGCTCGTATATCTCGTTCAGGTCCTCGACCTTCTTTGCCGTGTACATCTTGCCGGCACTCTGTTCCGCGAGATAGGCCAAGGTCCGCCGACCGTCGCCGAAGACGCGTTTAGAGTAGACGCCGGCATTTTCAGGTTCGGTGTCGAGGTAAACGGGGAAGATCGCTGCACTTCCCCGTTGCACGCTCTCGACAAGGTCGGCAAAACTGATCATCGACCCGGTTCGGAACTCAAAATTGAGCGAATTGTCGTACCCGTCGGTCATCACAACGATCGCCTTCCGGCGTCCGCTCCCACTGCCGCGGTCGAGCATATCCTGCGCGAATTTGATCGAATCCCAAACCAGCGAGCCGCCGCCGCCCTCGAGGTCCTTCAGGCGCTCGAGAAGCTTTGCTTTGTCCGCTTCCAGCTCGGAGATGACCGTTTGGGCATCGCTGAAGGTGACCACCGCCACGCGGTCGACCGGGCGTTTCATCTCGATAAAGCGGCGCGTACTTTTTTTGATCAGCCCGGACTTTTTCTCCGTCGACCCGGAGAGGTCAAGCAGCAGGACAATGTCGAACGGCGAATCCGCCCGCGAAAACGATTCTATCTCAACCGGATCTCCGTCCTCGAAAACTCGAAAATCGTTTTTCTCCAGCGGGGCGGCGTTCGCGCCTGCGGGCTCCGAAACGACCACATCCAGCGTCACGAGCGAGGTCGCGACCTTTATAACCGGCTCCTCTCCGGTACCCGCCAGGCCCGGAACCGCCGCCGCAGTGGGGGGCGGAGTGGCCGCCTTTTTTTCCGCGGCGGTCGGGTTTTCCGGCTCGGTGACCGATCGGATCAACGGCATCTTGTAAGAAAATTCAAGGTACCGCTCGTACGAGCGCAGCGATTCCATCTTAAATTCCTTACGTCGCACGTCCACCTGGCTTGGGCGTTCGATCGGGGCGAGAACGAGAAAGCCGTCGCGTATGAAGGCCTGTGAACCGAACAGTTGGCGCTGCCCAAGCGCGAGCTGAAGCCGGTCAAGGTACGACGCGAGAAATTCGTCGCGTTCGAGCAGGTTCTGCCGAAACGCTTCGGCGACGACCGGGTAGATCTCAAGCTGCATTTCGATCGGCAGCGTCTTCGAAACCAGGTACATGAACGCAGCAATCCCTTCGCGTGTTACCACAGCCGTGGTCGGCCAGGCGGCGGCGTTTAGATGCTCGCAGACGCGCGACCTGGCCTTCATGAGAAGCGCCTTATATTTTTCATTCGATTTGCCGTTCTCGCCGGTCTTTGCCTTTCGCGCGGCCTCGATCAGCTCGGTGCCGAGCGCGACGAACTCTTTACTGATCTTTTCGTTAAGGGCCTCGTTCGAACGGAGCGTCACCTGCTTTTTCAATTCCTCAACGCGCCCGGGGGCGAGGCATTTTTCCTGTGAGGACACCGCCGAGTGGAGTACGACCAGGCACAGTACAGCCAGAAGCAGCCGCTGCCGGCTTCCGCCTCCCCCGTGTGAAAACGCTATGGTTCGGTTCATAAAACTGCTATTTCACCTCGCCGCCGTCGAATCTTTGCTTTGACTTATGTTATAACCCATCGCCGCCCCGAAACGAAGGAATCAAAGAAAAAGGGCAGCGCCTGAATAGCGGCTGCCCGAATGACACATTCGCACCGTTGTTGTTAGATCGCCTACACGTCCAGGTTCTTTACGTCGAGTGCGTTGTCTTCGATGAACTTCCGCCGGGGCTCGACCGAATCACCCATCAGGACCGTGAAGATGCCGTCGGTTTCGATCGCGTCCTCGACGCGGACCTGAAGCATCGTACGTTTGTCCGGGTCCATCGTTGTTTCCCAGAGCTGTTCGGGGTTCATCTCCCCGAGGCCCTTGTACCGCTGTATGGACAGGTCCTTCTTGGCCATTCCGGTAACCTTTTCGAGCAGTTCCTCACGCGTTGGGATGGACTGACTGGTGCCGTTCTCACCGAGGACGAACGGGCCGGGGAAATCGTTTTCCAGGGCCTTTTTAAGCTCGACCGCCTTCTGGAACTCGACATAGCTGGCGAGGTTCCAGTCGATCGTGACGCTGAAGCCGTTCGGGTAGGCGATGTCTATTTCCCAGAGGCCGTGTTCCTCGTCGCTTGTCAGTTCGGTGTTGAAGCCGGCATCGGCGAGTTTACCTTCTATCCGAGCCATCAGCTCCTGCTCGCCGAAGATCTTACGCAGTCGGATGTTGCCCTTCGCGAGAACGCCCTCCCTGCCAGCGAAGGCGTCGAGCAGCACTTCGACGAGCCGAGTGTCGTTGCCGACGCGGCGGGCGAGGCGGCTGGCATAGTTGCGGAATTCGGTCGTCTGCTCGAGCGCCTTCGACAGCTCGCGGCCCTCTACCGAGCGGCCGTCCGATGTGATGTTGACATCTGTGGTCGCCACCCGCATCAGATAGCGGAACATGCCCTTTTCGTCCTTGATGTACTCTTCCTTCTTCCCTCTCTTCACCTTGTACAGCGGCGGCTGCGCGATGTATACGTAGCCGTTCTCGAGCAACTCCGGCATCTGCCGGTAGAAGAAGGTCAGTAGAAGAGTCCGGATGTGGCTGCCGTCGACGTCCGCGTCGGTCATCAGGCAGATCTTGTGGTAGCGCAGCTTGCTGACGTCGAAATCTTCTTTGCCGATGCCGGTGCCGAGCGCGGTGATCAGTGCCTTGATCTCACCGTGACCCAGCATCTTGTCGAAGCGGGCTTTCTCCACGTTCAGGATCTTGCCCTTGAGCGGCAGAACGGCCTGATTCTTTCGGTCGCGGCCCTGCTTGGCCGATCCGCCGGCGGAATCGCCCTCTACGATGTAAAGCTCAGAGAGTGCGGGATCTTTTTCCTGGCAATCGGCCAGCTTGCCCGGCAGCGTAGATGTGCCAAGGGCAGATTTGCGGACGATCTCGCGGGCCTTGCGGGCCGCTTCGCGGGCACGGGCGGCGTCCACCGCTTTGCCGACGATCTTCTTCGCCACGTTCGGGTTCTGCTCGAAAAATTCACCCAGCTTTTCATTCAGGAACGATTCGACCGGCCCCTTCACCGGCGAATTCAGCTTGCCCTTCGTCTGCCCCTCGAACTGCGGCTGCGGGATCTTGACGCTGATGACCGCGACCAGCCCCTCACGAACGTCATCGCCCGTCAAAGCGACTTTGGCGTTCTTCATCATCCCGCTCGCCTCGGCGTAGTTGTTGATCGTGCGCGTGATCGCCCCGCGGAAGCCTGAAAGATGCGTCCCGCCGTCCACCGTGTTGATGTTGTTCGCGAACGAGAAGATCTTTTCGTCGTAGCTGTCGTTGTACTGCATCGACACCTCGATCGAAAGGTCGTCGTGAATCACCTCGAAATAGAGTGGTTCGTCGTGCAGCGGGCTCTTATTCTTATTTAAATGCTTTACAAATTCAGCGATCCCGCCTTTGTAGTAAAACTCGTGCGACTTTTCACCTTCCTCGCGTTCGTCTTTGATCGAAATACGAATGCCCTTGTTCAAAAAGGCCTTTTCGCGCAGACGCTCGGACAGCTTATCGAAGCTGTATAGGGTCGTCTCGAAAATGGAAGAATCCGGCCGGAACGTGATCTTTGTGCCGCGTTTCGTGGTCGTGCCGGTCTGCTTGAGAGGGGCGACCGGAATGCCGGCTTCGAACTCCATCTCGTGCGTCTTGCCGTCCCGCCAAATTTCGAGCTTTAGATATTCGCTCAGAAAGTTAACGCAGCTAACCCCAACGCCGTGCAGTCCGCCCGAAACCTTATACGAGTTCGAGTCGAACTTGCCGCCCGCGTGGAGGACCGTCATCACGACCTCGGCCGCCGAACGGCCTTCCTGCTTGTGGATGTCGGTCGGGATGCCGCGGCCGTTGTCGACTACCGTGATCGAGTTGTCGATATGTATCGTCACCTCGATCGTGTCGCAGTAACCCGCAAGGGCCTCATCGACCGAGTTATCTACTACCTCGTAGACCAGGTGATGCAGCCCAATGTCGCTCGTCGAACCGATGTACATGGCGGGGCGCTTGCGCACGGCGTCGCGTCCCTCCAGGACTGTGATCGAATCTGCACCGTATTCTGTCTTTGCTTTAGCCAATTTGTGTTTAACCTCTAATTAAATACTTCGTGAAATACCTGATATTTACCTTGGAATTTAACTTTTTCAGGCCCCGCTTGATCGAAGCTTTTCGGCCGCTTGCTTTGCTTACTGCAAATCACTGTGTAGGTGGGAAAAACGGGCCCACTGCTAAAAGATTATTGTAGCATTTTTCGGCAATTTTAGATAGTTGCAAAAGGGAGTTTAGTGCTTAATTTAACGAGGCTTTGCGGCTCCGGAAACCACATCGAAAACGGCTGCATGAGAGTCGAAATTTTCCGCAAAACTTTCTTTCGACGTGGACGCGAAAGTCTGCGTCTTTCCCTGCAAAAATTCGAGCAATTGCCCGATACGCTGGTAGTCCAATTCCGCGTCGATATCGTCGAGCAAAAACAGCGGATATTCCTGCTGCTGAGCGTGGTAAACGGATATGTTCGCCAATTGAAGCAGCAGCAAGACAGTTCGCTGCTGGCCGGACGAGCCGTATTTGCGAAGCTCGTGCCCGTCGAGGAGGATCTCAAGGTCGTCGCGGTGCGGGCCGACCAGGGAATAGCCGGCGGCCGATTCGGCCTGAACGCGCAGTTTCAGGCGTTCAGTCAGCAATCCTTCGTAGTCCGAAAGGTCGCCTTTGCCTTCTAGGGACGAAACGTAACGCATCGTTATCTCCTCGGTTCCCAGAAGTTTCCGCTCGAGAGCCTCGTTGAGCCGCTGCACGTAGCGTAGCCGTGAGCGATGGATACGCGTGGCATGGGTGATGAGCTGCTCGTTCCAGGGCTCCAGCAGTTCCGCGGCCTTTTCCAGGGAGATCTTTTCGTCCTGCACCGCCTGCAGGAGCACGTTCTTTTGCTTTATGACGCGGTTGTAGTCGGTCAGGGTCTGCACGTAGGGCGGGTGGATAGAAACGATCGCCTGATCCAGGAATCGACGGCGTGCTTCCGGGTGGCCGCGGACGATTTCGAGCTCGTCCGCGTTGAACACAACGGCGTGCAGCTGCGAAAGGTAATTGTGCACCGCTTCACGCTTGCCGTTGACGAAAAACGACTTAGTGTTCCCCTGGATCACCGCCTGCAGGTCGCGATGGATGTCCTCGGACCGGTCCACGCGGCCGCGGATGATCGCCATTTCCTCCCCGAATTTGATCGTTTCCTGTAGCCGGGCGGTCTTGAATGAACGGGTCGTCGCGAGAATGTTTATCGCTTCCAGCCAGTTCGTCTTGCCTTGACCGTTGAGACCGATTAAAATGTTCAAACCGTGTCCACAACGCACGTAGCTGTTCAAATTTCGGAAATTCTCAATCTCAATTGATTCGAGGAACATCTAGGGAGAGTTTAACACTTTTCCCGGGTGTAATTCGATTCGGATACAACCGTCGGCCTGCGTCTTAAGACTGAAAATACGGGGGTTAGAGGTGAGCGATATTTTCTGGATTTGGACGGTATTCGCAGTTTGTTTAAAGTAGGTGTTCAACACGATTGAACACTCTCAGACACTCTGCTACGTAACTCCGTTGTACCGATGCGAATACTCAAACTGATCCTCTTCACTGCTCTACTTGTGTCTTCGGGCCTCGCCCAGCAGAGCCTTAAGCCCGGCGCAGCGGCACCCGAATTCACCGGCGAATCGCTCGACGGCAAAACTTACAACCTCAGCCAGCTCCAGGGCAAGGTGGTCGTACTCACCTTCTGGTCGACCAGATGCCAGATATGCCATAACGAGCTGCCCAAGCTCAACGAGGTCGCGAAACGCTATAAGGACAAGGATGTCGTCTTCCTCGCCCTTACGATGGAAAATCCGGCGAAGGTAACGCCGTACCTGCGTA
>Ga0307413_10000657_pt1 | contig 11733 bp, 13 predicted proteins | sample DK1Ometagenome_3_FD_203714 | JGI IMG/M metagenome (GOLD analysis project Ga0307413, IMG submission 203714) | Maize rhizosphere microbial communities from greenhouse at UC Davis, California, United States - DK15-O-2 | ecosystem: Host-associated > Plants > Roots > Rhizosphere > Soil | place: USA... | reverse complement strand
CGACACGTGCCTCGTCCACGCTGCCGCCGGCGGCGTCGGCCTCCTGCTCTGCCAGATCGCGGCACGCCGCGGGGCGCGCGTCATCGGCACCGTATCGACGCCTGAGAAGGACGCCCTCGCGCGCGCGGCGGGGGCGCACGAGATCATCCACTACACGCGCCAGGACTTCGTCGCCGAGGTGCGGCGACTGACGGGCGGGCGCGGCGTGCGCGTCGTCTTCGATTCGGTCGGACAGGCGACGTTCGAGGGCAGCCTCGATTGTCTCGCGCCGCGCGGGATGCTCGTGCTATTCGGTCAAGCGAGCGGGCCCGTGCCGCCGTTCGACCCGCAGCGGCTCAACCACAAGGGGTCGCTGTTCCTGACGCGCCCGAACCTCGCGCACTACGTGGCGACGCGGGAGGAGCTCGTCGCTCGCTCGTCGGACCTGCTGGCGTGGATCGCCGACGGGTCGCTCCGCGTCCACATCGACCGGTCGTACGCGCTGGCTGACGCGGCAGCGGCGCACCGGGCGCTCGAGGCGCGGGAGACGACGGGGAAGGTGCTGCTCGTTCCCTAGCGCTGAATGGGGCGGGTCTCAGCGTCTTTAGGGTCTGGGGTCTCGGGTCTCGGGTCTGGGGTCTGGAGGGACTCACCGAGAGCTGAGACCCCAGACCCGAGACCCTCAGACCCGTCCCTCACGCTCAACGACGCCGGCATCACGCCGAGCAGCGCCAGACCCTTCGCGGTCAGCACGACCTGCGCGAACAGCCCGCGCTTTCCGGACCGCTGGCCGTACGAGAGGAACCCTTCGTCGCGGAGGAACTCGACCGTCGACGCGTACGTCTCACGCGTCGCTTCGTCGGCGTCGCCCGCCAGCTCGAACGCGTCGACGGTGGTCTTGTTCGGAAACGTCGCGTAGAGGCGGCCGAGGATGGCCGCCACGGCGGCGTCGAAGTCGTCGATGTTCTTGGCCACGAGGGCTGGGTCCTCGTCTCCCGGTCCTGGCGAATCGTAGGAAAAACGTAGGAGAATCGTAGCGGTCCGACGGCCGCGAACATAGCTGCGCCGCCGCGGTGTGTCGATGCCGACCACGCCACAACCACTTCGCGCCACCCGCCACCCGCCGTCAATTCAGCGCGCGCCCACTGCGACCGCGACACCGCCGCGCACGGGCATGATCGTGACTCTCGCCGGCTGCCGACCGACGCGCCCTTCGCGTCGGTGCAGCCACCGCACCGTGGCCTTCGCCGCGACGATGCCGAGCACGCCGCCTCCCGCGACGTCGCTCAGCCAGTGTTGGTCGGCGTACACTCGCGACCACCCGACCACCGACGCGGCGCCGTAGCCCAGCACCGAGACCCACGGCCGGTGCGCCTCCTCGGCGACGGCCGCGGCGAGCGAGAATGCGTGGACGGCGTGCGCCGAGGGGAAGGCGTGCCAGTCGCCCGACCCACTGAACGGGCGGAACCTGTCCGGGTGGCCGGTGACGTACGGCCGCTGCCGCCCGACCGCCGGCTTGAGCGCGCTCATTACGACGTTGCCCGCGACGTACGCGGCGGCGACGTGCAGCACGCCCCGCGACCACGCGGGCTGCCGCGTCAGGCGGCTGGCACCGTACGTGGCAGCCATTCCCGCGATCAGGTACCGGCCCGTGCCCAGCGCGTTGCCGACGTCGGCGACGCCGTCGAGCCTCGACCCGCGGTGGTCGAGCGCGTAGTCGCGTGCCGGCTCGTCGAGCAGCGCCGCGCCAGCCACGAGTGCCGCGCCCGGCCACACCAGCCGCCCCAAGTCCGAGCGCCATTCCTGGCCGGCCGCCGGTGGGGCACGGAGCACGCTTAGCGCAGCCGCAGCGCACCACAGCGCGCGGGCGACGGTGCGCGCGAGTGGCGCGCGCGCCAGGCACTCCCCGCCCCGCGGCGTGCCTCCCGCCACGCACCGGCGCACGGCGAACACGGCACACATATTGAGCCTCGGACCTCGCCTCCACCGATGCGGAACTGCTCGTCGCGATCGGCGGTGCGCGAGCGCGACCGGGGCAAACTCGAAACGTGAGGGAGCGACCATGCAGTGTTCGGAGTGCGGGGGCCCGATGACAGAGGGTGCGATCGTCGATTTCCGGCGCGGCGGGGCTGCCGCAGGCGAGTGGGTTCCCGGCCAAGTGGAGTCCAGCGTGTGGACCGGCAGCCTGCGCAACGCGACGAGGCTCGAGGTAACCGCCTTCCGCGGCGAGGACTGCGGCTACCTCAAGATGTTTGCCCGCAAGCCCGCGACGGCCTCGCCGTCCGCGTACTGATCGGAGCCACCGGCCATGTGCTGTCGTGCCCCCCGCTCCCTCGTACTCGCCTCGGTCGCCGCGGTCGCCGCGCTCGCCGCGGGTCTGGCGCTGACCATCGCATCGAGCGCCGCCGCTCAGGCGCAGCTCCCCCGCCCTCTGCGCCCGGTCGCCACGTACTCCATCATCGCCCGCGACTCGGTGACCGGCGAGATCGGCGTCGCGGTCCAGTCGCACTGGTTCTCGGTGGGTGCCATCGTGCCGTGGGCCGAGGCGGGCGTCGGCGCCGTGGCGACGCAGTCGTTCGTCGACCCCCGCTACGGTCCGCTCGGCCTCGAGCTCATGCGGCTCGGCCGCACCGCCCCCGAGGCGCTTCGCGCACTCGTCTCGAGCGACGCCGACTCCGCGGTGCGCCAGGTGGCGATGATCGACACCGCGGGCCGCGTCGCCGCTCACACGGGCGGCCGCGGCATCCGCGCCGCCGGCCACGAGGTGGGCCGGCAGTACTCCGTGCAGGCCAATCTGATGGGCAAGCCGTCGGTGTGGCCGGCGATGGCCCGCGCCTACGAGCGCGCCCGTGGCGATCTCGCCGAGCGGCTGCTCCAGGCGCTGGAGGCGGCCGAGCGCGAGGGAGGCGACATCCGCGGGCGCCAGTCCGCGGCAATCGTCGTCGTCGGCCCGCGGAGCACCGGCCGACCCTGGGTCGACCGCCGCTTCGACCTGCGCGTGGAGGACAACCCGCGCCCCGTCGCGGAGCTGCGGCGGCTGGTCACACTCGCCCGTGTCTATCAGAAGCTGAACGAGGGGGACGAGCTGGTGACGAAGAACGACGTCGCGGGCGCGGTGAAGGCGTACGGCGCGGCGACGAGCATGGTCCCCGACGCGGCGACGAACGGCGAGGCGGTCTTCTGGACCGGTATCAGCCTCGCCAGCGGCGGCAAGGTCCGCGAGGCGATCCCGTATCTGGCGCGGGCGTACGCCGTCGACCCACGGTGGGCGGAGCTCGTGACGCGCCTCCCCGCAGCCGGCCTCCTCCCCAACGACCCGGCGCTCGTCGAGCGGCTGGTGAGTGGGATGCGGGTGAAGCGCTGATCAGCGATAACCGCAGCGATCAGCGATCAGCGATCAGAATGCCTTGGCAGGTCTGATCACTGATCGCTGATCGCTGTCCTGTGACTCCCGTCACTGCGGACACTTTGGCCTGCACGGGCCCATCCGTGACCGATCCCCTCGCTCCACCGTCTCTGCGTAGAAGCGCGCGATCTCGCTGCCTGCACCACTAGCCGCACTACCGCGCGCAGTCCCGTCCCGACGCGGTGTCGAGTCCATGTCGCTCAGGCCAGTCTTCCACGCACGCGGTTCCGCGAGCTTCGACCTCGCCGGCTGCGCTCCCTCGCGGAGCGTCCGGTGAGCGAGTGGCACGACGGCGCGGGGCGCGGCCCGGAGGACGAGCCGTGGGCGCGCGACCCCGACGCGTGGCGGGTCGACGACCACGACCCTAACCTGCTGCCCCTGCTCGCCCCGTGGCCGCAGCTCGACGCCACCCCGCTCTATTGGATGTGGTGCGAGCGCTTCGAGCGCGAGCGCGGGATCGATCAGTCCGACAGCCGGTAAGCGCCGTCACTGACAGCCATCACGGACACTCCACTCGGAATTCGCCATGAAGCTTCTCACCACGCGCCGCGCACGAGCTGCGGCAGAGTCCGGCGCTCACGGTTGCTCCGTCCTGGCGGCGGGGCTGACCGTCGTCGGTGACATCGAGACCGAGGGCACCGTCCGCATCGATGGCCGACTCGAGGGGTCGGTGCGCCGCGCCGGCAGCATCATCATCGGGGTCGACGCCGTGGTGCAAGGGAACGTGTCGGCGCGCGAAGTGGTCGTCGGCGGGTCGGTGCAGGGGAACATCAACGCCGTCGACCGCGTCGAGCTGCAGCCGACGTCGGTGGTCACCGGCGACGTCGAGGCGAACGCGGTGCTGATCCAGGAGGGCGCCACCCTGCGCGGCCGCATGTGCGTGCGCCACCGCGGCGACGGCAGCCACGAGCAGCCGCGCCACACGGCGACCACCGACGACGCGGCCGAGAGCGTGGCGGTGCCCACGCCGCTCGCGAGCGGCGCCCGGTAGTGTCGCGCCCGACTCCGCGGCGCCCGCGGTCGATCACGCCTCCGACGCCCGGCACCGCAATCACTTCCCGCGAGGGGCGGAGCAGCGCCCTCCGCCTCACGCCAGTCGACAGCGGGATGGCCCGCTCGGCCACCCTTCCCTACCCGGCGGCGCCGGAGCTCGCGCCGCCGGCACCGGCGGCGCCGCGCGCACCGGGCTCACGCGCCGCGCCGGCCCGCAAGCGCAAGCCCAAGCGCCGCCGGTCGTGGACGGTCATGCTCGTGCCCCCCACCGGCGGCTCGGTGCGGAGCTACGAGGTTCGCCGCTGGCAGGTGCGCCTGGCGGCGTGCGCCAGCGTCCTCCTGCTCGTCGGCTCGCTCGTCGGCGGCGCGGTGCTCGGCGGCACCTGGCGGGACGAGGAGATCGCCGACATCGACGCGCTCCTCTGGGACACGCAGCTCAGCGTCGCGGCCCTCACCGACACGCTGCAGGCGATCCGCGTCGCCGCGACGATGACGTCGACGTCCCCGTCCGCGGGCGGCCGCCCGACGAATACGGCGGTGGCGATGCGGCCGTCGGCCAGGGCGCGACGCGCCCCCGCGCCGGGCGTCGTTCTCCCCGTCTTCGGCCGGCTCAGCAGCGGATTCAGCCGCTCGCGGCTTCACCCGATCCTCCGGATCCGCCGCCCCCACCTCGGGCTCGACGTCGTGGCGCCATCCGGTACGCACATCCGGGCCCCGGCCGCCGGCCGCGTCTTGCGCGTGGAGCGCGAGTTCGGCTTCGGCCTCGTCGTCGAGATCGATCACGGCCACGGCGTGGTCTCGCGGTACGCGCACTGTAAGTCGGCACTCGTGAAGGCCGGCGATCAGGTCGAGGCGGGCGCCGAGATCGCCACCGTCGGCTCGAGCGGCCTGGCGACCGGGCCGCACCTCCACTACGAGGTGCTGGTGAACCGCCGGCAGGTGGACCCGCTCGGGTACGTGATCACCGGACCGGTCGCTCCGCCCGCGGCCCCGCAGGGCGTCGTCGCGGGAGCAGGCGGGTCGGGCAGCGCCAGTACCTCCAGCGGCGCACCCGCCGCGCCCGCCCCGGGCGCCGCCGGGACTGCCCTCGGCCACACCACCAACCCGCCTTGAGGCACGAGACGCAATCGCGGCACCAGCCACTAGCCTAGCCCAGCACCAGTAGCCAGAAGAGAGATGCGAGTCTTCATCACGGGAGCGGCAAGCCCGCTCGGTCGCGCGGTCGTGGCCGCGCTGGTGCGCCGGGGGCATCGGGTGATCGGATTGGCCCGACGCCGCACCGGCCTGACACAGATTCGAGAGCTCGGCGCGGAGCCGGTCGCCGGCGACGTGCGGCAGCCCGGCGGCTGGGCTCAGGCGATGGCGGGGTGCGACATGGTCTTCCACCTCGCGAACTACTTCGATTTCTGGTCGAGCGAGCCGGACCTCTTCCAGAAGGTCAACGTAGACGGTACCGGACACACGATCCTCGGCGCCGTCGCGGCCGGCGTGCGTCGCGTCGTCGTCTGCTCCTCGGCGCTCACGTTGGCCGAGCCGGGACGTGACACACAGAGCGGGGCCTCGTCCCGTACCCGCCCCTGCACCGCGTTCGAGCGCTCCGCGCGTGCCGCAGAGCAGCTTGCCCTGCGGTTGCGCGCCCGGGGGATCGAAGTCGTGCTCGTGCACCCATCGCTCGTCGTCGCGCCGGCGGACCCGGGCTGGACGGGGCGGCTCATCGCGTCCCGCGTCCGCGGCCGCCAGCAGCTCACCAGCCGCGCCACCGTGGGGTGGGTCTGGGTGCAGGACGCAGCAGAGGGCGTCGTGCGCGCCGGTGAGCGGGGCACCGACGGCGCGCAGTACGTCATCTCGGGCGAGCTCGAGTCCTCGCACGCCTTCCTCAGCAAGATCGCGGCGCGCGCGGGCACCGCGCCTCCGCGCGCGTTCCCACGGTCTCTGGCACTCGGCGAGGCGGCTCTCGCCACCGCGCTCGCCCGCCCGTTCGGCCGCCGTCCCCGGTTCGCCGTGGACGAGATGCGATTCCTTGCCGCCGGCTTCCGCGTCGATGGGCAGGAGGCCGCCGACGAGTTGGAATTCGAGTACACGCCGGCATTCCGCTACATGCCGGGGCTCGTAAAGTCGTACCGGCAAGCGATGGCGCGGTTCACCCGCTAGCGGGGAGTGAAGAGTGGGGAGCGGCGAGCCGCCCCCGATGCTCCACCTCGCTAATCGCTCCCCCGACGCCCGACGCTTCTCTCCAACCGAGAAGTGCCGGGCGTCGGACGCGCGCCGAGGGCGCGTGGAGCGGCGGAGCCGTGCTCGGCCGCCCGCGCTCTCGTATCGCCCAACACCCGCAGCTAGCCGCCGAACTGCGTGGGGTTCTGCTGCAGGTCCGACGTCGGCGTTGCCGCCTCGTAGACGGCTCGACCGAGCTGATGCAGCGCCTGCTCCAGCTTGGGGTGCTCTTTGACGTCGAAGCGGGCGTGCGGCCCACCCTCGGACGTTAGCGCTTGGGAGTAGCGCTCGAGCACGAGCGCCATCGCGGCCGCCACTTGGTGCGGGCCCCGCTCGGCCTGCGACAGTCCTTCATACTCCATCGTGCGTCGGATAGGCATCGTTCTCCTCCCTCGTTGAGGTTGCATGCGGCTTCGGCGTGTCACTGACGAGAGCTGGAGCACCCTATCATTCTTACGGCACTGAGACGCCTTCCACTAGCGGGCCCGTAGCGGGCCCACGGCCCGCGGTCCGTCCCCCTCTGCTCGAGCCGATCTGTGCCCGCCTACTTGACCGACCTCGAGACCCCGTGCGTGCTCGTGGATCTCGACCGGTTGGCGTACAACCTGGACCGCATGGCGGCGTACGCCGCGCTCCACGGCCTCGCCCTGCGGCCGCACGTGAAGACGCACAAGGCACCGCGCGTCGCCGCGGAGCAGCTACGGCTCGGGGCGACGGGCCTCACCTGCGCCACGCCGCGCGAGCTCGAGGTGATGAGCGACGTGACCGCGGACCTCCTCCTCGCCCACCCGCCCGTGGGCGCCAAGCTGGCGCGTGTCCTCGCGCTCCCACCGCAGGTGCGCCTGACGGTCGCACTCGACTCGGCGGCCGCGGTCGAGCAGCTCGCCGCGGCCGCTCGGCGGGCCTTCCGCCAGGTGGGCGTCTACGTCGAGGTCGATGTCGGCATGCGCCGCGTGGGCGTGCAGAGCCCCGAGGAGGCCGTGGCGTTGGCGGAGCTGGTCGCGTCGCGACCGTCGCTGCGCTACGCCGGCATTGCCTTCTACCCCGGCCACGTACGCGAGCGCATGGGGGAGCAGGACGCGAAGCTCTCGCGACTGGAAACCGACCTACGGGCGATACTCGACGCCCTGAACGCGGCGGGCTTGACGCCGCCCGTGGTGAGCGGCGGGAGCACGCCGGCCGCGTGGCGCATGCACGAGGTGCCTTGCGTCACCGAAGTGCGACCCGGCACCTACGTCTACAACGACCGGACCACCGAACGCACCGGTGCCTGCGACTGGGACGACTGCGCGCTGACGGTGCTGGCGACGGTGATCAGCACCTCGGTCGCCGGGCAAGCCGTGATCGATGCCGGGAGCAAGGCCCTTGGCCGCGAACCGATGGAAGCCGCCGCCGGGCCGAACGCCGCCGAGGGCTTCGGCGCGCTCCTCGACCGGCCGGAGCTCCGCGTGGCGCGCATGTCCGAGGAGCACGGGATCCTCGACCTGCGGCACAGCGACTGGCGCCCATCGGTCGGCGACCAGGTGCGCATCGTCCCGAACCACGCCTGCATCGTCGTCCACCTCCACGACCTCGTGCACGGCGTGCGCGGCGAGCTGGTGGAGACGAGCTGGCCCGTAGCCGCGAGAGGCCGGTGAGACGAGTGGCGAGGGACGAGGGACGAGGGACGAGGGACGAGTACGCGGTCATCCTGAGCGCAGCGAAGGATCTAGGCTCGTGGCGCGAGAGGGGCTGCCGCCCAACGAGCCTAGATCCTTCGGGCGCTCTGCTCCCTCAAGACGACAGCAAGCCGCGGATGAACGCGAATGACGCGGATGTGTCCCCCACAACGTCAAAGCTCCTCTTCTTGGCCTAAGAAGAGGAGCTTCGCCTTGCGCCGGGAGCGATCCGCGTTCGTCCGCGGCTCTCGTGGTTCATCCGCGTTCGTCCGCGGCCCCCTCTCCGGTCCGGGGTATTATGCCGCGAGGAGGCCGGCCGGCCGCCAGGTCTGCGCGCCCTCCAGGCCCCGCACGAACTCGTAGCGCGCCGGCGGGAAGCCGGTCACACCGATCTCGAGGGTGTCACCCTCGTTCGCGGTCAGATGCTCACCAATCGCCGTGAGGGCGTCAGCGAACGACTCGCTGTGAACGACGCCGGCCTCCCGGACGACGTTGGTGGTGCTGAGCGAAAACTGGAAACGGGGCATCGTTGGTCCTCCCACAAGTGGAGGGTGAGGCGACGCGGTTCCGGCCGTGCTGGCGCGGCTTCGGGCGCCTACCCTCTCTCTGACAAGAATCGTACCCCAACGTTTTGGGAAAGAGCCCCGTTCCCAGGTTGCGGCCCACCATTCACATGGACGTCCATCGATCGGCGAAAATCGTGGCCCCCGCGCCACAACAGTGTCATCAAATCGTTGCATCGACGCGCGCCCCGGTGCCCCCTGTGGAGGTCACTGGCTCCGTCAGGCCGCGCACGATCTGGCGGATGGAGAGCGCGTGCAGGGCGAACGCCAGCGGCACGAAGAAGGACACCAGCCAGACGGTCGGGAAGCGGGCGACGATCGTGTTCGGCGGCGTCGTGTGGAGCACTTGAAACGGGGTCGGCGTGGAGAGGATCCCATGGGTGACCACGTTCACGAGCAGAGCCAGGCCGACCGCGTTCCACGCCAGCGCCAGCCGGGTTCGGCGCCGCTCCCCACCGAAGCAGAGCCACGCCGCCACCGGCGCCGTGAGGCCGGTGAGCACGTCGAAGTTCCGCCCGTGAAAGGTCATGAGGGGGGCGAGTGCGCCGTGCACCGACAGGAGCCAGAGGAGCGCCTCGACCCCGACGCGAAAAGTCTGGCCCGCGATCAGCCAGCCCGGCGGCGTCACGCGGAGCACGCGGTCGGCGAGTGGCGTGAAGGCGAGCGCGGCGACGAAGAGGAGCGCCGGCACGACGACGAGCGCGAACCGCGGCGGCACCGCGGACCAGTCGAGCAGCGCGCCGCGCCGGGCGAGCGCGCCGCTCGCGGCCAGCCAGGCGAGCAGGCCGACGGCGACCCTGGCGGTGAGGCGGGGCGTGCGCGCCGCCGCGTGGACGCCCGCCACCACGCCCGCCGCAACGAGGAGGACGTAGGCGGCGAACAGCGTCGCCACGTGGGAGGGGATCGGCGGCATGGGGGCAGGAGGCACAGGGCTACTCGGCGACCTCGTCCCACAACCGCGCGTGCCGCGTCTCGCGCACGAACAGCGCGCTGATCACCACCGACACGAGCGCCACGACGATCGGGTAGATCAGCCCCGCGTAGATGTTGCCCGTGCGCGCCACCACCGCGGTGGCGATGAGCGGGAGGAAGCCACCGAACCAGCCGTTCCCGAAATGGTAGGGGAGCGACATCGACGTGTAGCGGATCCGGGCGGGGAACGACTCCACCAGGAACGCCGCCACCGGGCCGTAGCTCATCGTCACGAACAGCACCTGCACGAATACGAGGAGGGTCAGCGCTACGGCGTTCGGCGGCTGACTGTAGGCCGTCATCGCCCGGTAGATCGGGTAGTAGCAGATCGCGGCGAGCAGGTTCCCGACGAGCATGACGCGCTTCCGCCCCACGACGTCCGACAGCCGCCCGAAGACGAGGAAGAACGGCGTCCCGAGCGCCAAGGCCGCCGCCACGCACATGTACGCCGTGGTGAGCGGCACCTTGAGCACCGTCTGCATGAAGAACAGGGCGTAGAACTGCCCGGTGTACCAGACGACCGCCTGGCCCGCCGTCACGCCGAAGAGGATGAGGAAGAACACCTTCCACCGCTCGGCGGTCCCGAAGCTGTCGCGGATGGGGGCCGCGGACGTCCGCCCCACGGCCTTGAGCTGCGCGAACAGCGGCGACTCCTGCATCCGCACGCGGATGTAGTACGAGAAGCCCACCAGGACGACGGAGAGCAGGAAGGGGATCCGCCACCCCCAGGCGCGGAACGCCGCTTCGCCCACCGCCGTCCGCACGACGAGGATGACGAGCAGCGACACGAACAGGCCGAGCGTCGCCGTGGTCTGGATGAAGGACGTGTAGTAGCCGCGCCGGTGGTCGGGCGAGTGCTCGGCCACGTACACCGCCGCGCCGCCGTACTCGCCGCCGAGGGCGAGCCCCTGCAGCAGCCGCAGGACGACGAGGAGGATCGGCGCGGCGACGCCGATGGTCGCGTAACCCGGGAGCAGACCGATCGCCGCCGTGGACCCGCCCATGATGAGCAGCGTGACCATGAAGGCGTACTTCCGCCCCACCAGGTCGCCGATGCGCCCGAACACCAGCGCGCCGAAGGGGCGAACGGCGAACCCCACGGCGAACGTGGCGAGCGTCTTCAGGAAGTTCACCAGCTCGTTCCCGGCCGGGTAGAACTCGGCCGAGATGATCGCCGCGAGGCTGCCGAAAATGTAGAAGTCGTACCACTCGATCATCGTCCCCGCGGACGACGCGGCGATCACGCGCCAGATGCCCCAGCGGCCGGTCTCGGGACCGGCCGCGGGCGGGCCCGCCGCGGACTGCGCGGAGCTCCGGGTGGCCATCGACTCCCTCCTTCGTGCTCGGGTCGCCTGGGTGCTGCTCGTTAGGCTCGCGCGGCCGGCGGCGCCGGCGGCGGGAGTGCAACATACCGCGCTCGCCCGCGCCGAGTAAGCCGGGGTCCCGCTATCTTGCAGCCACGGGCCCGGCGCGCCGGGCCGCCGCAGGCGGCCACCGCAGGCGGCCGTGCGAAGCGGGCACACTCCACAAGGAGGGTCGTCGTGAAACTGCTCGTGCTCGGCGGCACGCAGTTCGTCGGCCGCCACGTGGTTCGGGCCGCGCTCGAGCGCGGACACCAGGTGACGACCTTCACGCGCGGGCGCACCAACCCGGACCTGTTCCCGGAGGTCGAGGCGATCCGCGGCGACCGCGACGGCGACCACGGTGCGCTCCGTGCCGGCACGTGGGACGCGGTCGTGGACACGTCGGCGTACAAGCCCAGGCAGGCGGCGGCAGCCGCCGACGCTCTGAAGGGCCGCGTCGGCCGCTACTGTCTGATCTCGACCGCGAGCGTGTACGCCGCGTTCCCCGACCACGGCGCGACCGAGGACGCTGCCACGCACGCTCCCCCGGACGACCCCGAGGCAGCCGTACGGCCCGAGACCTACGGCCCGCTGAAGGTCGGCTGCGA
>Ga0307413_10000656_pt1 | contig 11733 bp, 10 predicted proteins | sample DK1Ometagenome_3_FD_203714 | JGI IMG/M metagenome (GOLD analysis project Ga0307413, IMG submission 203714) | Maize rhizosphere microbial communities from greenhouse at UC Davis, California, United States - DK15-O-2 | ecosystem: Host-associated > Plants > Roots > Rhizosphere > Soil | place: USA... | reverse complement strand
CGCCGTGCGAGTGATGCACCCGCTGGCGGTGGGCGCGGAGCGGATGGCCGAGAGCACGCCGCTCACGCTGCGGCTGCGGGCGGGCTCGGACGACGACGTGGCGAGCGCGTGGGGCTACGTGGTGGCCTTCGCCTCCGCCTCCCTCCCCCGCTACGAGCACTTCGCCCGCGACGGTCGCTGGCGAACGCTGCGCGTGGCGCGCCCCGAGCGCCTCGACCCGTCGGACGCCGTCGCCGCGCTGGCGCGCGAGCTCTACCCCGACGCCCGCACCGGCTACGACGTGGACTTCGCCTTCGTCAGCGACCTGGGAGGGCGCCGCACCACGGCGTGGCGCTCGCCGTACCTCGCGGAGTGCGCGGACGCGGCGGCGCGCTGGGGCTACTCGCCGTGGGGGCTCTGGCGCTCGCTCGACTCCTGGTGCCAGCGCTACGCGTACTCGGCGTACGGACGGTGGTGGCCGTACGGCCGCTCGCGCTGGCAGCAGCAGCCGGCGCCGCCCCCGCCGGGGGTGATCGACCGCCCGGTGGGCGACGACCGGGACATGGCCGCGCGCGACGCCCGCCGCGGGCTCCGGCCGGCGGGCCCGCCACCCACGCCGGTGGCGCCGCTGATGCCCGAGCAGCGGCAGCGCGACGAGCCGTGGGGGCGCGGGACGGTGCCGCGTCCGGTGGAGGGCGAGCTGCGCCCGGCGGAGCGCGACACGCGGTGGAAGGGGCGCAGCGACGACGCGCGGCCGGCCGCGCGCGAGCCGGCGGCGAAGGCGACGCCGAAGCCGGCCGTGCGCGACGCGGCGGGCGCGCGGCGCGCGAGCGGGCCGCCGCGCGCCCGCGCCGCGGAGCGCAGCTCGCGGCCGCGCGCCAGCGTGGCGCGGCCGACGTCGAAGGCGACGCCGCGCGCCTCGACCTCGCCCCGCGCACGTCCTCGCGGATAGCCTCGCGGGCGCGGCGCCCGCGCGATGGCTGCCCTTCCCGGCCCGGTGCGGTTTGTCCACCCGCACCGGGCCGCTACATTACGGCACCGCATACACTTCCATCCGCCCCGAGAGACCAGTTGCAGCTCGACCACATCCGCAACTTCTGCATCGTCGCCCACATCGATCACGGCAAGAGCACGCTCGCCGACCGGCTGATCGAGGAGACGGGCATGCTGCAGAAGCGTGAAATGAAGGCACAGGTGCTCGACACGCTCGACCTCGAGCGTGAGCGCGGCATCACCATCAAGCTCAACGCCGTGCGGATGAGCTACCGGGCGCGCAACGGCGAGACGTACGAGCTGAACCTCATCGACACGCCCGGGCACGTGGACTTCACCTACGAGGTCTCGCGCTCGCTCGCGGCGTGCGAGGGGGCGATCCTCGTCGTGGACGCGAGCCAGGGGATCCAGGCGCAGACGCTCTCGAACCTGTTCCTCGCGATGGACGCGGGACTCGAGATCATCCCGATCCTGAACAAGATCGATCTCCCCGGCGCCGAGCCCGACCGCCGCGCCCAGGAGGTGTCCGACCTCCTCGGCGTCGATCCCGACTCCATCCTGCGGGTGAGCGCGAAGACGGGGGTCGGCATCCACGACCTCCTCGAGGCGGTGGTCGCGAAGGTGCCCGCCCCGGTCGGCGACGAGCATGCGCCGCTGCGCGCGCTCATCTACGACTCGTACTACGACAAGTACCGCGGCGCCATCCCGAGCGTGCGCGTCGTGGACGGCGTGCTGCGGAAGGGGACGAAGATCACCTTCGGCGCCTCCGAGTCCGTCTACGAAGTGGACGAGGTGGGCTACAACCAGCTCCGCCAGGTGCGGACCGAGAGCCTCGGGCCCGGCGAGGTGGGATACGTCGTGGCGAGCGTGCGCTCGGTGAGCGAGACGCGGGCCGGCGACACGATCTTCGACGCCAGCAACCACGCCGCCGAGCCGCTGCCGGGCTACCAGGAGGTGCGCTCCTTCGTGTTCGCCGGCATGTATCCGACGGACACGCAGCAGTACGAGACGCTGCGCGACGCGCTCGAGAAGCTCAAGCTGAACGACGCCTCGCTCAACTACGAGCCCGAGACGTCCACCGCGCTCGGCTTCGGCTTCCGCTGCGGCTTCCTCGGCCTGCTGCACATGGAGATCGTGCAGGAGCGGCTGACGCGGGAGTTCGACCTCGACCTCGTGCAGACCGTGCCGAGCGTCGAGTACAAGGTCTACCGCACCGACGGCACCATGCAGCTCGTCGAGAACCCGGCCCTCATGCCGCCGGCCGGGGTGATCGACCGGATCGAGGAGCCGTACGTGAAGGCGCGCATCATGGCGCCGAGCGACTACATCGGGCCGATCATGACGCTCGGCACCGAGCGGCGCGGCGTCTACAAGAACATGACGTACCTCGACCAGCAGCGGGTCGAGTTCGACTGGGAGTTCCCGCTCGGCGAGATCATCCTCGACTTCTTCGACAGGCTCAAGTCGATCAGCCGCGGCTACGCGTCGCTCGACTACGAGATGCTGGAGTACCGGGCGAGCGACCTCGTACGCCTCGACATGCTGATCAACGGCGACCCGATCGACGCCTTCAGCGTGATCTGCCACGCCGACAAGGCGTACGACTGGGGGCGCAAGATCGCCGACAAGCTCAAGGACCTGATCCCGCGCCAGCTCTTCGAGGTGGCCATCCAGGCCGCGATCGGCCAGAAGGTGATCGCCCGCACCACGGTCAAGGCGGTGCGCAAGGACGTGCTCGCGAAGTGCTACGGCGGCGACATCTCGCGCAAGCGCAAGCTCCTCGAGAAGCAGAAGGAGGGGAAGAAGCGCATGAAGCAGGTAGGCGCCGTGGAGATCCCCCAGGAGGCGTTCCTGGCGGTGCTGCAGGTCGATTGAGGATCGCTTGAGGGACGGGGCACGAGGCAAGAGGCACGAGGAGTGACGTCGCCCGGCGAGAGCTCTCCGTTCCCGGGCGAGGTGCTCGAGGGCCCCGCGGCAGTGTCGTCCACAGTCACCGAGACCGCGCCGAAGGCGGAGCCTCGTGCCTCCGACCTCGTGCCCCGTCCCTCGCTGGTCATCCAGACCAGCTTCCTCGGCGACATGGTGCTCACGACGCCATTGATCGCCGAGCTGGCGAAGCGCGGGCCGGTGGACGTGGTGGCGACGCCGGCGAGCGCGCCGCTGCTCGCCAACAATCCGTCGGTGCGCGACGTGATCCTCTACGACAAGCGCGGCGACGCGAAGGGGATGACGGGGCTCTACCGCACCGCCCAGCGGCTGCGCCGGCGGCAGGAGGGCGAGGAGGAGCGGGACCGCGAGGCGGCCGCCGCCTACCTCGCGCAGGGCTCCGTGCGGAGCGCCACGCTGGCGCTGCTCGCCGGCATTCCCGAGCGCGTGGGCTTCGCCACCTCGGCGGGCCGGCGGCTGTACACGCGCAAGGTGCCGTACCGGGACGACCGCCACCACGCGGAGCGCCTGTGGCGGCTGGCGATGCCGGCCGACACCGCCGACCCGGACGCCGGCACGATCCGTCCGCGCCTCTTTCCGGCGGACGCCGAGATGGTCGCGGTGGACGCGCTGCTCGGCGAGGCCGGCGTCGCGGCCGGAGAGCCGCTCGCCGCGCTCGCGCCGGGGAGCATCTGGGGGACCAAGCGCTGGCCCTACTACGCGGAGCTGGCGGCGGCGCTCGCGGGGCGCGATCCGGCGCTGCGCCTGGTGGTGATCGGCGGCAAGGCCGACGCCGCGCTGGCACGCGAGATCGCGGCGGCCGTGCCGGCCGGCCGCGCGATCGACGCGACGGGGCGGCTCTCGCTGCTCGCCTCCGCGGAGCTGATCGGGCGGGCGCTGGCGCTGGTGACCAACGACTCGGCGCCGCAGCACCTCGCCAGCGCGATGGGCACGCCCACCGTGGCGGTGTTCGGCCCGACCGTGCCCGGCTTCGGCTTCGGCCCGCTCGCGCCGCGGCGCGCCACGGTGGGGCACGCGGCGCTCGCCTGCCGCCCCTGCCACCGGCACGGCCCGAAGGCCTGCCCGCTGGGTCACTGGCGGTGCATGCGCGAGATCGGCGCGGGCGTCGTGATCGACTCGCTGGACGAGCTGCTGCAGCCGCGCGCCTGACTCGCGCGGCCGGCCGCGCTGGCGCTCCGGTCGGGCGGGCTCATATTTCCCGCATGTCCACCCACACCGATTCCACCGAGTACGTCATCGGCGTCGACCTCGGCGGCACGAACATCGTCTGCGGCGCGATGCCCACGGACGGCAGCCGTGAGATCGCCATGCGCTCGCAGCCCACCTACTCGGAGCAGGGCGCCGAGACGGTGGTCGACCGCATCGTGCAGATGATCGAGGACGTGATCTCCGTCACCCGCGCCGAGACGGGCGCGACCCGCGAGCAGTTCGTCGGCGTCGGCGTCGGCGCGCCCGGGCCCCTGGACCGCGCGCGCGGGCTCGTGATCGTCGCGCCCAACCTGCGGTGGACCAACTTCCCGCTGCGCGACCGCATCTTCGGGCACGTCGGCATTCCGACGACGCTCGACAACGACGCGAACTGCGCGACGCTCGGCGAGTGGTGGGTGGGCGCCGCGAAGGGCGGGCGCAACGTCGTGGGGCTGACGATCGGCACCGGGATCGGCGGCGGGTTGATCCTCGACGGCAAGCTCTATCACGGCGCGTCGGACGTGGCGGGCGAGGTGGGGCACACGACCATCGACTCCACCGGCCGGCGGTGCGGCTGCGGCAACTACGGCTGCCTCGAGGCCTACGCGTCGGGCCCGGCCATCGCGGAGCGCGCGCGCGAGGCGTTGCGCGGCGAGGACGGCGACTCGGTGCTGACGCAGCTCGCCGGGGGGGACCCGGCGCGCATCACGGCGCAGACGGTGTACGAGGCGGCGCACAAGGGTGACGACGTCGCGCGCGAGGTCGTGCGCGACACCGCCCGCTTCCTGGGCGCCGGGATCGCGAACCTGCTCAACGTCTTCAACCCCGACACGGTGGTCGTGGCCGGGGGGGTCACGCAGGCGGGGGAGGCGCTGTTCGAGCCGCTGCGCGCCGAGGTGCGGCGCCGCGCGTTCCAGCCGGCGGTGGACGCCTGCCGCATCGTCCCCGGCATCCTGCCCGGCTCCGCGGGGGTCGTGGGGGCGGTCGCCACCTTCCTGCAGCAGCGCGCGCACGGCGCGTGACGGCGGGCGAGCGCCGGGCGGCGCCGGCCGGACGGCGCCGCCGGCTCGGCGTGATCGGCAGCTTCGTGTGGGACGTGATCCACGGCCGCGACGCGCGCGCGGTGCCGGTGGAGGAGTGGGGCGGGATCACCTACGCCCTCGGCGCCCTCGACGCCGCGCTGCCAGAGGACTGGGAGATCGTCCCGGTGATGAAGGTGGGCGCGGACCTCGCGCCGCAGGCGCGCGACTTCCTGCAGACGCTCCGGCGCCTGGCGCCGGACGCGGCGCTGGTGGAGGTGCCGTACCCCAACAACCGCGTGGAGCTGCGCTACTTCAGCGACGAGCGGCGGAGCGAGGTGCTACGCGGCGGCGTGCCGGGGTGGAGCTGGCTGGGGCTCACGCCGCTCCTGCGCGACCTCGACGCGCTCTACGTGAACCTGATCAGCGGCTTCGAGCTCGACCTGGAGACGGCGCAGCTGATCCGGCAGCACTTCCGCGGGCCGATCTACTGCGACCTGCACTCGCTCGTGCTGGCCGTGCAGCCGAGCGGCCTGCGGACGCCGCGGCCGCTGCCGAACGTGGCCGACTGGTGCCGCTGCTTCGACCTGCTGCAGGTGAACGAGGACGAGCTGGCGATGATGGCGCCCGACCCGCTGGCGCTGGCGGCGACGGCGATGGCCGCGGGAGTGCGCTGCCTGGTCGTGACGCTCGGGAGCCGCGGCGCCGTCTACTTCGCGGCGCCGGACTTCGAGCGGCTCGCCGACCTGCGCGCCGCGCCGTCGCTGGGCGCGGCGCTCGGCGCGGTGCGCACGGCGCTCGTGCCGGCGGAGGCGGCGCGCGACGCGGGGCCCGGGGACCCCACCGGCTGCGGCGACGTGTGGGGGGCGACCTATTTCTCCCGGCTCGTCGCGGGTGATAAGTTGGCTGACGCGATGCGGGCCGCCCACCGGGCGGCCGCGCGCAACGTGGAGCACCGGGGCGCGACCGGGCTCGCCAACTACCTGCGCGGAGAGCTGAGCGTCACGTGACCACCGTCATCACCGTCCCCGCGTCGCTCGACGACGCGAGCTTCGAGCAGGTGCTGGAGCAGCTCGCGCCGCTCCCGCCGGAGGCGCGCATCCTCGTGGACGCGCGCCACGCGCGCTGGGCCTCCCCGTACGGGCTCACCGCGCTGCTGACGCTCGCGCAGACGCGCGAGGTGCGGCCGGCGTTCGCCCCGCCGGAAGCCGAGGAGACGGCGAGCTACTGGGCGCGCACCGGCTTCTTCAAGCACGCGGAGAGCCTGTACGACCTCCAGAAGGCGGTGCGCACCCGGAGCGCGGGGGAGTCGAGCGTGCTCCTCGAGATCACGCCCATCTCCAAGGCCGGCGACGTCCACGAGGTGGTGGGGCGCATCCAGCAGCGCGCGCAGGCCATCCTGCACGGCGAGCTGGGCATCGACGCGAAGGCGACCATCGGCTTCTCGATGACGCTCTCGGAGGCCTGCCAGAACATCATCGAGCACGCGGGGCGCGGCGGGTGGGTGGCCGTGCAGAGCTACACCTGGAAGAAGCGCCTCGGGCGCCGCGTCGTCGTCATCGCCGTCTGCGACGCCGGCGTCGGCTTCCGCCAGTCGCTCGAGTCGAAGGAAGGGCGCTCCCGCGGCGACCGGTGGGACGACGGGATGGCGCTCGAGGAGGCGGTGATCCGCGGCGTGAGCCGCTTCCGCGACCCCGGTCGTGGCCAGGGGCTTGCTGGAATCCGCCGGTACGTGGGCAAGTGGTCTGGAAAGCTGAGCGTCCGCAGCGGTACGGCGCGCATCGCCATCGTCCCACCCTGGGACGACGACGTGCCGCTGGCCGAGCGGCTTCCCGCCTTTCCCGGAGCGCAGATGCAGATCACGATTCCCGAGCGGGTGCCGGCGCGATGATCAACCACATCGACGTCAGCGTCGTGCTCCGCGGCACCGTGTGCGACCTCTACTCGAACCTCGTGACCCGCCCCACCGGCGCCGCCGTCCGCGCCGAGATCGAGCAGCAACTGGCCGAGATCGGGGGCCGCACGCTCACCGTGATCGACTTCACCCACGTCGGCCTGCTCGACTTCTCCTGCGCCGACGAGATCGTCGCCAAGCTCCTGCTCAAGTACACCGACGACGGCGAGGCCCGCGAGCGGGAGTGGTACTTCCTCTTCCGTGGCCTCAACGAGTCGCACCACGACGCGATCGAGGCGGTGCTGGAGCGGCACGGCCTGGCCATCGTCGCGCAGGTGGACGAGGGGGAGCCGCAGCTCGTGGGGAAGGTGAACGAGCGCGAGCGCGTGGCGTGGGAGGCGCTCTGCCGGCTGGGCGCGGCGGACGCCGTGGACCTGGCCGAGGCGGCGGGCCTCCCGGAGTCCGACGCCGAGCGCCTGCTGGACGACATGCGCCGGCGGCGGCTCGCCATGCGGGTGGAGGACCTCTACGTGCCGGTGGGGCTGTCCCGGTGAGCAGCGGCGGGCTGCGCGCGGGGTACAACCCGCCGCTGCAGGTCATCGGCTACGTCGGCACCCGCGCCGGCGACCCCGAGCGCGGGCCGCTGATCGCCATGAACGCGAACGAGGCCCGCCTGCGCCTCCTCGTCGATGGCGAGCTCGTCTACGTGTACGGGCCGCGCCGTCACGAGCTCGCCACGCTGCGCGTGGACGAGGAGATTCCGAGGGGCGGCGTCGTCCTCCGCGACGTCCTGGGCGTGACGGTCACCGAGATCGTTCGTGTCGTGAAGGTGGACACGGACCGCCGGCCGCCGAGCGGGCACTTCGCCTGAGCGGCGCCGGGCCGGCGCCGCCCCGGCCGCCCCGCCCTCCGTTCCGCCTCGCGCCCGCCATGCCCGCACCACACACGACCGAACCCGCCATGCCCAGCAGCGCTCCGCCAGCCGCCGCGTCGCTCGCCACCCTCGCCGTGCACGGCGGCCGGGCGCACCAGGGGCCCGACACGCCGATCGCCGAGGCGCTGTACCAGTCGGTGACCTACGTGCAGGAGGTCGGCACCGGCGAGGGACTGCGCTACATCCGCTACGGGAACACGCCCAACGCCGAGCTGGTGCAGCGCCGGCTGGCGCTCCTCGAAGGGGCGGAGGCGGCGCTCGTGCTCTCGAGCGGCATGGGCGCGACGGCCTGCGCGATGCTCGCCCTGCTCCGCCCCGGCGACCACCTCCTCGCCAGCAGCTGGATCTACGGCGGGACGCTGCGGCTCCTCACGCAGGAGCTCACCGCCATGGGCGTCGACGTGACCCTGGTGGACCCGAGCGAGACGCGCGGCTGGCGCCGCCGGCTGCGCAAGGAGACGCGCGCCATCTTCCTGGAGAGCCCGGTGAACCCCACCTGCCGGGTGCTCGACCTGCGCCCGGTGAGCATGCTCACGCAGGGCGAGGGGATCGCGCTCGTGGTGGACTCGACGTTCGCCAGCCCGGTGAACTTCCGGCCGCTCGAGCACGGCGCCGACGTGGTCATCGCCTCGACCACGAAGTTCCTGAACGGGCACCACGACGTGCTCGGCGGGGCGGTCATGGGCACGGCGCCCTACGTGGAGGAAGTCCGCCAGAAGATGATCGTCTGGGGGCAGGCCCCCGACCCGTTCGCCTGCTGGCTCCTGGAGCGCGGGATGAAGACGCTGGACGTGCGCGTGAAGCGCGGCAACGAGAACGCCATGCGCATCGCCGAGTGGTGCGAGACGCACCCCGCGGTCGCCCGCGTCCACTACCCCGGGCTCGCGAGCCACCCCGACCACGCGATCGCCCGCGAGACGCTCGACGGCTTCGGCGCGATGCTGGCGATCGAGCTCGTGGGCGGCGGCGAGGCGGCCGACCGCTTCCTCCGCCGGCTCCGCCTCGTCGCCCACGCCACGAGCCTCGGCGGCGTGGACACGCTCGTCAGCGAGCCGCGCTACACCTCGCACGCGCACCTGAGCGCCGAGCAGCGGGCGGCCGTCGGCATTCCGGACGGGTTCCTGCGATTCAGCGTCGGCATCGAGGACGCCGACGACCTCATCGCCGACCTCGCGCACGCCCTCTCGTGAGCGCACCCCCCGTCGCGCCGGCGGATCGGCGCCGGGTGGAGCGACGCACCGACGCCCGCGTCGCCGACCTCTCCCTGCCCGAGTTCCGCCGGATGACGATCACCTCGCTGCTCTCGGCGGTGGTGCTCGTCCTCTTCCTCTGGATGGTGCGCACGGTGATCATCGGCGCCATCCTGGCGGTGGTGATCGCGGTCTACCTGCGCCCGCTCCACGCGCGCCTCGCGCGCGCCACCGGCCGGCCGGCGCTGGCCGCCGTGCTCACGCTCGTCGTCGTGATCCTGCCGGTGCTCGTCGCGCTCGCGTACAGCTACTGGGAGATCCTCGGGATCGTCCAGTACCTCGAGACGCACCAGTCGCAGGTGGCCGACCAGATTGACGCGGCGGTGCGGCGGCTCGTCTTCCTGGAGGATGCGGACACCGGGGCGACCATCCGACGCTGGGTGGCCCGGGCCTCGGACTACGGGGCGGCGATCCCCGGGGAGCTGAGCGAGGCGCTGGTGGAGTTCTCGGTCTCCACGACGATCTTCCTCTTCACCGCGTTCTACACCTTCACCGCCGGCGCCGGCGTGGCGGCGTACGTCCGCGCGACGATCCCCCCGCGCTACGCGGAGCTCGCCCGCGCGCTCGAGGGGAACGTGCGCGGCGTGCTGTACGGCGCCATCTACGCCACGCTGCTCACGCAGACGCTCAAGTCGGCCGTCATCCTCGGGATGAACCTGGCCTTCGACGTGCCGCTCGCCGCGGTGCTCGCCCTGCTGTCGTTCGTGATCGGGTTCTTCCCGATCATCGGCTCCTGGAGCGTGTACGTACCGGTGGCGCTCTGGCTGCTCGTCTTCCGCGACGCGCCGGTCGCCGCCGCCATGATGGTGGCCGGCGGCTTCCTGTTCAACACCATGTTCGTGTCGATGTACCTCCGCCCCAAGCTGGCCGCCGAGCGGTCGCGCGTGCTCAACTTCTACTGGATGTTCGTCGGCCTCGTCACCGGCGTCTACACGTTCGGCCTCGCCGGCATCCTCCTGGGCCCGATCCTCATCGGTCTGCTCAAGGCGATCGTCGACACGCTCTCGGCGCGCGCGAGCTGGCGGCTCGTGGACGCCGAGGAGGAGGGGGACGCCGTGCCGAGCGTCATCGTGCAGCCGGGGTCCCTCCGATGATCCGCTTCTCGAACGTCAGCAAGGCGTACCCGCGCACCGGCACCGCGCTCGCCGGCGTCACGCTGCACGTGGCGAAGGGGGAGTTCGTCTTCCTCACCGGGCCGAGCGGCGCCGGCAAGAGCACCCTGCTGAAATTGATCTACTTCGAGGAGCGCCCCAGCGAGGGCGAGGTGCGCGTGGGCGGCGCGAGCTCGAAGTCCGCCTCCCGCAGCGACGTGGCTCGCCTGCGCCGGAAGCTCGGCATCGTCTTCCAGGACTTCCGCCTCCTCGACGACCGCACGGTGTTCGCGAACGTCGCCTTCGCCCTCGAGGTGATCGGCGCGCCGGCGGCGAGCATCACCCCCAAGGTCGGCCGGCTGCTCGACCGCGTCGGGCTCGGGTCGAAGGCGAACGCCTTTCCCCGGGAGCTCTCCGGCGGCGAGCAGCAGCGCGTCGCCATCGCCCGCGCCCTGGTGAACGATCCGTTCGTGCTCGTCGCCGACGAGCCCACCGGCAACCTGGACGACCGCGCGACGCGCGGCGTCTTCCAGCTGCTGCGCGACATCAACGCCGCCGGCACCGCCGTGGTGATGGCCACGCACAACCTCGAGCTCATCCGCCGCTCCGACTATCGGACGGTCGAGATCAACCGCGGGCAGGTGGTGTTCGACTCCCGGGAGCCCGGCGAGGGCGCCCCGGCGGCGCGGGGGAGCGCACGATGAGCCTCGCCTTTCGCGAGGCGCTGACGGCCTTCCGCCGCGCGCCACTGCTCAGCGCCCTCAGCGTCACCACGATCGCGTTCTCCCTGTTCGCGCTCGGGCTGTTCGGCCTCGTGGCGGTGAACATGCGCCAGGCGCTCCGGCAGATCGAGGAGCGCTTCGAGGTCCGCGCCTTCGTCGCCGAGGGCACCTCCATCGACTCGGTCTCCGCGGCCATGAAGGAGCTGGGCGCGATCCCCGGCGTGGCGGCCGTCACCTACGTGTCGCAGGCGCAGGCGCTCGAGCGCGCGCGACGCGAGCTCGGCGAGTTCCGCGACGTGTTCGACGGCGAGTTCCTTCCCGCGTCGCTCGAGCTGCGGCTGCGGCCGGGGCTCCAGGGGCAGAGCGAGGTGAAGGCGGTGGTGGACCGCGTGCGCGGCTACCGGTTCGTGGACGACGTGCGCTACGGCGAGGAGTGGGTCGCGAAGCTGTACCGCGTGCGCGACGTGGCGGCCGCCGCGGGGCTCGTGCTCGGTCTCGCCTTCGCGGCCGTCTCGATCATCATCATCGGATCGACGATCCGGATGGCGGTGCTCGCGCGCAGCCGCGAGATCTCGATCATGCGCCTGGTGGGCGCGACGGACGCCTTCGTGCGCGCTCCCTTCCTCATCGAGGGCTTCTTCAAGGGCGTGCTCGGCGGCGCGCTGGCGCTGCTCTTCACCTGGCTCGCCCACCAGGTGATCGACCGCACGCTGATC
>Ga0307413_10000654_pt1 | contig 11736 bp, 10 predicted proteins | sample DK1Ometagenome_3_FD_203714 | JGI IMG/M metagenome (GOLD analysis project Ga0307413, IMG submission 203714) | Maize rhizosphere microbial communities from greenhouse at UC Davis, California, United States - DK15-O-2 | ecosystem: Host-associated > Plants > Roots > Rhizosphere > Soil | place: USA... | reverse complement strand
CACCCTCACCGGCGCCAGCCGCCCGGTCGAGACCGGCGACTTCGTGTCCATCGACCTGTCCGCGAGCGTGGACGGCGAGGACGTCGAGGACGCCAGGACCGCGGGCCTGTCCTACGAGGTCGGCACCGGCGAGCTCGTCGACGGCATCGACGAGGCGCTGGTCGGCGCCGAGCCGGGCGACACCAGGACCTTCACCACCCGGCTGGTCGGCGGCGAGCACGCCGGCAAGGACGCCGAGGTGTCGGTGACCGTGCAGTCGGTCAAGGTGCGCGAGCTGCCCGAGCCGGACGACGACTTCGCCCAGCTGGCCAGCGAGTTCGACACCATCGACGAGCTCAAGGCCGACCTGCGGGAGCGGATGACCCGCGTCAAGCGGATGCAGCAGGGCGTGCAGGCCAGGGACAAGATCCTCGAGGTGCTGCTGGAGAACACCGAGGTGCCGCTGCCGGAGAAGGCGGTGGAGGCCATGATCGAGTCCAGCCACCACGACGCGGTGCACACCTTCGACCACGACGAGGCCCGGCTCACCGAGGCCATCGAGGCGCAGGGCAAGACCCGCGAGGAGTTCGACACCGAGTTGCGCACCGACGCCGAGCGGATGGTGAAGACCCAGCTCATCCTGGACACCATCGCCGACGCCGAGGAGCTCACCGTCGACGACAACGAGCTGACCGAGCGGATCCTGTACCAGGCGCAGCGCTTCGGCGTCAGCCCGGACGAGTACGTGCAGCGCGCGCAGCAGTCCGGCCAGCTCGGCGCGATCTTCGCCGACATCCGCCGCGGCAAGGCGCTCGCCTCGGTCGTGCGTCAGGCCGTCGTCACCGACGCGACCGGCGCCACCCTGGACCTCGGCGAGCTGTTCGGCCCGGCCACGCCGCCCGCGCCGCAGGCCGCCGCGGAGGTGTCCCCGGACGCCGCCGAAACGGCCGACGAGACCGGTGATGTCCCAGCGGGTGAGCAGAGCACCCATTCGTGACGCTGTGAGCGAAAGTGGGCGGTGTCGGGCCATCGGCACCGCTCGCTTTCGTTAGTGTCGGCTCCACCAGATCAGCTCGACGGATAAGGGAAGGCAGACGTGACGCACCATCTCGCCCCCCTCATGCGGTCCGCGACCGCGGGGCTCAACTTGAACGACTCGGTGTACGAGCGGCTGCTGCGTGAGCGGATCGTCTTCCTCGGCTCCGAGGTCGACGACGACATCGCCAACCGGATCACCGCGCAGCTGCTGCTGCTCGCGGCCGAGGACTCCGAGAAGGACATCACCTTCTACATCAACTCGCCGGGCGGTTCGGTCACCGCGGGCCTGGCGGTCTACGACACCATGCAGCTGATCGAGCCGGACGTGGCCACCTGGGGCATGGGCCTCGCCGCGTCGATGGGCCAGTTCCTGCTGGCCTCCGGCACTCCCGGAAAGCGCTACGCGCTGCCGCACGCGCGGATCATGATGCACCAGCCGTCCGGCGGCGTCGGCGGCACCGCCTCCGACATCGCCATCCGCGCCGAGATCCTCGGCAAGTGGAAGCAGGAGATGGCCGAGATCACCGCGGAGCAGACCGGTCAGAGCGTCGAGCGGATCACCGCCGACGCGGACCGCGACCGCTGGTTCACCGCCGAGGAGGCCAAGGAGTACGGCTTCATCGACCATGTGGTGACCCGCGCGAGCCAAGCGCCGAACGCCGACTGACGGCCGAAGACGAGCCAGGAGCAACCATGAGTGACCGTTACCTCCCGCAGTCCCGGTACGTGCTGCCGTCCTTCGTCGAGCGCACCAGTTACGGGGTCAAGGAGTCCAACCCGTACAACAAGCTCTTCGAGGAACGGATCATCTTCGTCGGCGTGCAGATCGACGACGCGTCCGCCAACGACGTGATGGCGCAGATCCTCTATCTGGAGTCGGTGGACCCGGACCGCGACATCATCATGTACATCAACTCGCCCGGCGGTTCGTTCACGTCGCTGATGGCGATCTACGACACGATGCAGTTCGCCCGGCCGGACGTGCAGACCTACTGCCTCGGCCAGGCGGCGTCGGCCGCCGCGGTGATCCTCGCCGCCGGCACGCCGGGCAAGCGCTTCGCGCTGCCCAACGCCCGCATCCTGATCCACCAGCCGGCCACCGAGGGTGTCTACGGCCAGGTCTCCGACCTGCAGATCCAGGCCGACGAGATCCAGCGGGTGCGCCGACTGCTGGAGACCACGCTGGCCAGGCACACCAACCGCGACGCCGACCAGGTCCGCAAGGACATCGAGCGGGACAAGATCCTCACCGCCGACGAGGCCAAGGCCTACGGCATCGTGGACGAGGTCCTGCCATACCGGAAGCTGTCCAACAAGTAGCCGTTCGGGCGCCACATCGGCACCGTCCCACTTTCGGACCCGACCCGACACGCCCGGCCGGCCTGACCTACCGTGTGAGACGACGATATTCGGCAGTATTCGGCCGAGATGGGCCTGGTTCTCCCCGTTCAGGGGGAGAGCCAGGTACCGTCAACAGACAGCGAGCAAGGCTGGCTGGTGCTCGCGTACCGTGGACCTTCCAAGCCGGGGAGGAGCCGGGTGCGAGGTTCCTGTCGCAGGACGCAATACTGTCAGGCGTAACTTGTCAGGCACATCCGTTGGTGTGCCGGAGGGGACAGAGGTCAGCAGTCATGGCGCGAATCGGTGACGGCGGAGACCTGCTCAAGTGCTCGTTCTGCGGCAAGAGCCAAAAGCAGGTGAAGAAACTCATCGCCGGCCCGGGCGTGTATATCTGTGACGAGTGCATAGATCTGTGTAATGAGATCATCGAGGAAGAGCTGGCCGAGGCCGGTGATGTCAAACTCGACGAACTCCCCAAGCCGCAGGAGATCCACGAGTTCCTCGACCAGTACGTGATCGGCCAGGGCGACGCCAAGCGCAGCCTCGCCGTCGCGGTGTACAACCACTACAAGCGCATCCAGGCCGGTGACCGATCGGGTCCGCAGGGCCGGGAGGCCCGCGACGAGACCGTCGAGCTCGCCAAGTCCAACATCCTGCTGCTCGGCCCGACCGGCTGTGGCAAGACCTACCTGGCCCAGACGCTGGCGAAGCTGCTGAACGTGCCGTTCGCCATCGCCGACGCGACCGCTCTCACCGAGGCCGGGTACGTGGGTGAGGACGTCGAGAACATCCTGCTCAAGCTGATCCAGGCGGCGGACTACGACGTCAAGCGGGCCGAGACCGGCATCATCTACATCGACGAGGTCGACAAGATCGCCCGCAAGAGCGAGAACCCGTCGATCACCCGCGACGTGTCCGGCGAGGGCGTGCAGCAGGCGCTGCTGAAGATCCTCGAGGGCACCACCGCGTCGGTGCCGCCACAGGGCGGCCGCAAGCACCCGCACCAGGAGTTCATCCAGATCGACACGACGAACGTGCTGTTCATCGTGGCCGGCGCGTTCGCCGGGCTGGAGCGCATCATCCAGGACCGGTCGGGCAAACGCGGGCTGGGCTTCGGCGCCGAGATCCGGACCAAGGCCGAGATCGACACCGCGGACCTGTTCGGCGACACGATGCCCGAGGACCTGATCAAGTTCGGTCTGATCCCCGAGTTCATCGGCCGGCTGCCGGTCGTGGCCAGCGTGACCCACCTGGACAAGGAGTCCCTGGTCCGCATCCTCACCGAGCCGCGCAACGCGCTGGTGAAGCAGTACCAGAAGCTGTTCGAGATGGACGGGGTCGAGCTCGAGTTCACCCCGACGGCGCTCGAGGCGGTGGCCGACCAGGCCATCTTGCGCGGCACCGGCGCCCGTGGTCTGCGCGCCATCATGGAAGAGGTGCTGCAGCCGGTGATGTACGACATCCCGAGCCGCACCGACGTGGCCAAGGTCGTGGTGACCGAGCTGACCGTGCGGGAGAACGTCAACCCGACGATCGTCGCCCGCCAGCCATCGCGTCGTGAGCGTCGCGACAAGTCCGCCTGAGTGAGTGGGCCGGCGGCGCTGCCGTACGTGTTGATGCTGCACGGCCGCACCGGCCTGTCGGACGACGACTGGCAGAACGTGGTGGCCGGTGAGCTCGCCGGTCTCGGTGTCGGAGTCGATGTGCCGCGGTTCACCGACCCGGACGAGCCCGAGCAGGACGTCTGGCTCACCGAGCTCGGCGAACACCTCGCCGCAGCCCCCAGGGACACCGAGCGGGTCGTGCTCGCACACTCGCTGGGCGCCACACTCTGGCTGCACCACGCGGCGAGGCTCGCCGAGCCCGATCCGGCGCTGCGGGTGGACCGGGCGCTGCTGGTGTCCACCCCCGATCCGATCAGTCCGCGCTGGGCGGCGCCGGAGCTGGCCGGCTTCGCGCCCACCCCGCTGGACGCGGCCGGCCTGCGCCGCTCGACCGCCCGGGCCGGGTTGGTGGTGGGCGACGACGACCCGCTGTGCCCGCTGGACGCCTCGGTGGCGCTGGCCGCCGAACTGAAGGTCGACCTGGACGTCATCCGCGGCGGCGGGCACCTGCACGCCGGCACCGGTTACGGCCACTGGCCGTCGATGCGGGACTGGGTGCTCGACCGACACACCCGGATCCGCGCGAACGTGCCGGCGCCGGTCAGCGGCTGACGACGACCGGGGCTCAGTCCGAGGCGGCGGACCGGGTCGGCGCGTAGCCGCCGACGAACCGCAGCAGGTCGGGGATGCAGTCGCGGAAGAACGTGTCGTCGTGACCGCCCGCAGCCAGGTAGGCGCGCTTCGGCCTGGCCGCGGCGATGAACCGGCGGGCGCCCTCGATGAACCTGTCGTCCAGGCCGCACCAGATGCCGACCGGGCCGGTGCCGAGCGCGTCCAGGTGCTTGAGCGGGTCGTGCGCCACCCAGTCGGCCCGGTCCCTGAAGGCGTCCCGCTTCGCCATCTCCGCCCAGGTCGTGATCAGGCCCGGAGCCATCACCGCGGTCACCGCGACCGGGTCGCGCCGTTCGTTGCGGCGCCGGGTGTAGAGCAGCGCACCGAACCCGCCCATGGACACCCCGGCGCACGCGAACGGCACGCCGTTCGCACCGAGGCCGCGCTCGCGCAACCAGACCGGGACCTCCTCCAGCAGCATCGCCATCGGGTCGTCGCCCGGCCGGTTGTGGTGCCAGTAGCTGTCGCCCCCGTCGAGCGCGACGATCGCGAACGGTGGCAGCGTGCCGGCCTTGATGCCGGTGCCGAGCTCGCCGGCCAGGTTGCCGGGTGCTGAGGAGCGTGCGGTGCCGTGCAGGCCGTGCAGGAACAGGCACACCGGCAGCACGGCACCGTCGGCCCGGTCGTGGCCGGCGGGTCGGGTGATGACCAGGTCCAGGGTGCGGCGACGGCTGGCCGAGTAGACCCGCTCGACGGTGGTGACGGCGCTGGTCGCGTCGTGGGCGGAGCCGGCCTTGTTGGCGGCCTCGGCACCGCGCCGTCCACAGGACGGCACGGCAGCGGCGGCGGCCGACATCCCGGCCGCTACCAAGAGGGTTCTCCTGCGCACGATGTCACCCAGCCCCGACGTGGCCGGCGCGCCGCCGTCCCCGCATGAGCATCGCAGCCGGATGGCCTGGCGTTTCTCATCGACGACCTACCGGGTGATCTCGTCGCCGACCATGGTCATCGTGCTGACCGCACCGCCGCCGTGTTCGCTCACGACCCGCACTGGCATCCCGGGCAGCTCGGTGGCGAACCAGAAGGTGGTCGTCGTGCCGTCCACCGGGTCGGTGACCCGGTAGCGGAGGCAGTCGAGGCCGCCGATCGGCAGCTCGACGCGGTCCGACTCGATCGTGGTCACCGCGGCCGGGAAGGACGCGGGCGCCTGCAGGTCGAGCCAGCTGCTGCGATAGGCGATGCGCGGTTCGATCGCGGTGCCGTCCGCGTCGGTGCCGCCTCGATCCTGGTCGGCGCCGTCGGCGTCACAGGCAAGGAACCGGGTGCTGCGGTACCGCGGAGCCGGGTCGCCCGTCCCGGTCTCGTCGATCCGCAGCAGCACGGTCCGCCCGGCCGGGCAGCCGGCACGGATCTCGGCCGCGGTGAACGGCGTCGGCGCGTGGTCGGGCCGCAGCTGGTGTGGGTCGGTCACGGCTCACCTCCGGACTGCTCGGACAACGGACTGTTCAGACGACGGACTGTTCAGACAACGGACTCGGCCCGCAGCGCCGCGATGTCCTCGGGGCCGTGGCCGAGCCAGGTGAGCACCCTGTCGGTGTGCTCACCCAGTTCCGGCACGTTACCGGGCCGCGCCGTCCAGGCGTCGGCGTCGACCGGCGGACGCAGCATCGCCACCGTGGTGTCGCCGGGCACCGCCACGTCCACCCAGCGCTCGCGCGCGGTCAGCTGCGGATGCGTGCGCAGCTCCGACACCCGCCGGGTGCGGGCCGCCGGCACGTCGGCGGCGTCCAGCGCGGCCTGCAGCTCCGCGGCGGTGACCGTGTCGAGATAGCCGGCCAGCTCGGCGTGCAGCGCGGCCCGGTTGGCCACCCGCGCCGCCACCGAGTCGAACCGGGGGTCGACGGCGAGCTCCGGCCGGCCGGTCACCACGCACAGCCGCAGCCACTGCGCCTCGTTCTGCACGGCGAGGTGCACGCTCGCCCCGTCGGCGCAGCGGAACGGGCCGTACGGCGCGATGGTCGGGTGGTGCGCGCCGTGCCGGCCCGGCTCGGTCCCGGTGCCGAGCGCGTACAGCAGCGGCTGGTGCATCCACTCGGCCAGCGACTCCAGCAGGGTGAGCCGCAGGGTGGCGCCCAGGCCGGTGCGTTCACGGTGCAGCAGCGCCGCCAGCACCGCCGCGTGCAGCTGCACCCCGGCGGCGATGTCGGCGGCGGAGATACCGGCCCGCGCCGTGACCTCGCCGTCACCGGTGCTGGCCACCAGCCCGGCCTCGGACTGCACCAGTGCGTCGTAGGCCTTGCGGTCGGCGTACGGGCCGCCCTCGCCGTAGCCGGACAGCTCCGCGACCACCAGCTCCGGCCGGCTCGCCCGCAGCGTGGCCGCGTCCAGGCCGAGCCGGGCCGCGGCGGCCGGGCTGAGGTTGCAGGTGACCACGTCGGCCCGGGCCACCAGCTCGGCGGTGATCTCGGCGCCGCGCGGGTGCTTCAGATCCAGGGTGACCGACTCCTTGCCGGCATTGACCCAGGCGAAGTAGCTGGACACGGTGCCGCAGGCCCGGTCGTAGTGCCGGGCGAAGTCGCCCCCGGTCGCCGGCTCGCCCGGCCGCTCGATCTTGATCACCCGGGCACCGAGGTCGGCGAGCAGCCGGGTGGCGTACGGCACCGCGACGGCCTGTTCCAGGGAGAGCACCACCACACCGGCGAGCGGCCTCACCCGACCGCCGTTCCGACGAGCACCCGCTCCGGTCTGGTGTAGACGTTCATGGTGTCGCCGCGCAGGAAGCCGACCAGCGTGATGCCCTGCGCGTCGGCGAGATCCGCCGCCAGCGAGGACGGCGCCGACACCGCCGCGAGGATCGGCACCCCGGCCATCGCCGCCTTCTGCGCCAGCTCGAACGAGGCCCGCCCGGAGACCAGCAGCACCGTCGCGGCGAGCGGCACCCGGCCGGCGAGCAGCGCCGCGCCGATCACCTTGTCGACCGCGTTGTGCCGGCCGACGTCCTCGCGGACCGCGATCTCCTCGCCGTCGGTGGTGAACAGTCCGGCCGCGTGCAGGCCGCCGGTCGACTCGAACACCCGCTGCCGCGCCCGCAGCCGGTCCGGCAGCGTGCCGAGCAGCGCGGCGGACACCTCGGCCCGGTCGTCGGCCGGCGGGTAGCGGGTGGTGAGGCGGACCGCGTCCAACGCCGCCTTGCCGCACACCCCGCACGAGGACGTCGTGTAGAAGTTGCGCGCCACGCCCACCTCCGGCGGCGCCACCCCGGGGGCGAGCGCCACGTCGAGCAGGTTGTAGGTGTTGACGCCGTCCTCGGCGCCCGCGCAGTAGCGGGCCGTGCCGACGTCGGCCCGGTCGCCGATGACGCCCTCGGTGAGCAGGAAGCCGTGCGCCAGCTCCACGTCATGGCCGGGGGTGCGCATGGTGACCGCGAGGGAGGCGCCGTTCACCCGCAGCTCCAGCGGCTCCTCGGCGGCGAGCGCGTCCGACCGGCTGCGCGACCCGGTGGGGGACAGGCGCAGAACCGGTCGTCGCACCGTCACCCGTCCCATGTCCCCACCCTAAGGTGAAAGCATGGCTTCTGTTGCGGGCGGATACGACGCCGTGGTGGTCGGTGGCGGGCACAACGCCCTGGTGGCGGCGGCGTACCTGGCGCGGGCCGGCCGGTCGGTACTGGTGTTGGAGCGGCTGGACGCCTGCGGCGGCGCGGCGGTCAGCGCCCGGCCGTTCGCCGGTGTGGACGCCCGGCTGTCCCGCTACTCCTATCTGGTGAGCCTGCTGCCGGACCGGATCGTGGCCGACCTCGGCCTGCGGGTGGACCTGCGGTCCCGGTCGGTGTCGTCATACACGCCGACCACCCGGGGCAGTGCCGCGACAGGGCTGCTGGTCGAGCGCGCGCCCGGTCCGGACACCGCCGCCTCGTTCCGGGCGCTGACCGGCTCGGACACCGAATTCCAGCGGTGGACGGCCTGGTACGGCGAGCTGGCCGCGATGGCCGAGGCGGTGGCGCCGACGCTGCTGGAGCCGCTGCCGAGCCGGGAGGTGATGCGCGAACGGGTGGTGGCCGCGGCGGGGGAGCGGCTGTGGCGGCAGGTGTTCCAGGCGCCGATCGGCGAGGCCGTCGAGGAGACCTTCGCCGAGGACCTGGTGCGCGGGGTGGCCGCCACCGACGCGCTGATCGGCACGCACACCTCGCTGCTCGCGCCCGACCTGCTGGCGAACCGCTGCTTCCTGTACCACCTGATCGGAAACGGCACGGGGGAATGGCGGGTGCCGGCCGGCGGGATGGGCGCGGTGACCGCCGAGCTGGTCCGGGTGGCGCGCGAGGCGGGCGCGGAGCTGGTCACCTCGGCCGAGGTGACCGGGGTGGCCGCGGACGGCACGACCGCCGAGGTGACCTATCGCGTCGACGGCGAGGAACGGACGGTCGGCGCCCGGCACGTGCTGGCCGGAGTGGCGCCCGCGGTGCTGGACCGGTTGCGCGGCCGGGAGCCCGACGCGCCGGTCGGCGCGCAGCTCAAGGTGAACCTGCTGCTTCGCAGGCTGCCCCGGCTGCGGAGCGGGATCGATCCCAGGGTCGCCTTCGCCGGCACCCTCCACCTCAACGAGTCCTATGTGGAGCTCGAGGATGCCTATCGGGCAAGCGTTTCCGGACAGGTGCCGGACCCGCTGCCGGGTGAGCTGTACTGCCACACGCTCACCGATCCATCCATTGTGGAGCACGAGGGATGGCACACGCTGACCCTGTTCGGGCTGCACCTGCCCGGCCCGGTGTGCGACGGCGCCGGCCCCGAGCTGGCGGCGCGGTTCGTCGCCGCCCTCGACGAGCACCTCGTCGACCCGATCGCGGACTGCCTCGCCGTCGACGCCGACGGCCGGCCGTGCATCGAGGCGAAGACCCCGGGCGACCTGGACGACGCGCTGGCCATGCCTGGCGGGCACATCTTCCACGGCGACCTGGACTGGCCCTACGCCGACGACGGACAGGTGTGGGGCGCGGAGACCGACACCGCGAACCTGTGGCTCGCCGGTGCCGGCGCGCGCCGCGGCGGCGGGGTGAGCGGCATCGCCGGGCACAACGCCGCGCACGCCGCTCTGAGCGCTAGCCGGTGAGCGCGGCCAGCCGCTCCCTGACCTGACCCACCGAAGGGTTGGTCAGCGACGAACCGTCCGGGAAGTGCAGTGTCGGCACCGTGCGGTTGCCGTTGTTGACACTGGTGACGAAGTCCGCGGCGCCGGGCACCTTCTCGATGTCCACAGTGGTGTACTCGATGCCCTCCTGGTCCAGTCCCAGGATCAGCCGTCGGCAGAAGCCGCACCAACTGGTGGTGTACATGGTCAGCGTGCTCGGCGCCGGTGTCGTCATGCCCCGGTCAACATCGCACCCCACGCGTGCATTCCGGCACGACCGTGCCGAGCTGATCGCGCCGGTCAGCCGACCGGCTCCAGCCGGACCACGATCGACTTCGAGGTCGGCGTGTTCGACTCGGTGGCCGTGGAGTCCAACGGCACCAGCGCGTTCGCCTCCGGAAAATACGCCGCGGCACAGCCCCGCGCGGTCGGGTAACCGACCACCCGGAACGCGGGCGCCCGCCGGTCGCCGTCCGTCCACTCGCTGACCAGGTCCACCAGCTGCCCGTCCACCAGACCGAGCTCCTCGACGTCGGCCGGGTTCACGAACACCACCCGGCGTCCGTTGTGGATGCCGCGGTAGCGGTCGTCCAGGCCGTAGATCGTGGTGTTGTACTGGTCGTGGCTGCGCAGTGTCTGCAGCAGCAGCCTGCCGGGCGGCACGTCGAGCACGGTCAGCTCGTTCACGGTGAACGCCGCCCGACCGCCCGGGCCCTTCGGGAACGACCGGCTGTCGCGCGGCGGGTGCGGCAGCACGAACCCGTCCGGTTCGCGGACCCGCGCGTTGTAGTCCTCGCAGCCGGGCACCACCCGGGAGATGCGGTCGCGGATCAGGTCGTAGTCGGCCTCGAACGACTCCCACGGCACCGGGTGCTCGGGTCCGAGCACCGCGCGGGCCAGCCGGCAGACGATCGCGACCTCGGACAGCAGGCCGGGCCCGGCCGGATCGAGCCGACCCCGGGAGCGGTGCACCACCGACATCGAGTCCTCGACGGTGACGAACTGCTCGCCGCCGGCCTGCGTGTCCCGCTCGGTTCGGCCGAGGGTCGGCAGGATCAGCGCGGTGCGGCCGGGAACCACGTGCGACCGGTTCAGCTTGGTGGACACCTGCACGGTCAGCGCGCACGAACGCATCGCCGCCTCGGTGACCGCGGTGTCCGGCGCGGCGGCGGTGAAGTTGCCGCCGACCGCGAAGAACACCGTCGCCCTGCCGTCGCGCATGGCCCTGATGGCCTCGACCGTGTCGTGTCCGTGCTCGCGCGGCACCGGGATGCCGAACTCCCGCTCCAGGGCCGCCAGGAAGACCTCGGGTGCCCTTTCCCAGATGCCCATGGTGCGGTCGCCCTGGACGTTGGAGTGGCCGCGCACCGGGCACAGTCCGGCCCCCGGCTTGCCGATCATGCCGCGCAGCAGCGCCACGTTGCTGAACTCGCGGATCGTCGGCACCGAGTGCCTGTGCTGGGTGATGCCCATCGCCCAGCAGTAGATGGTCCGCTTCGAGGCGGCCAGCATCCGGGCGACCTTCTCGATCCGCTCCCTCGGCAGCCCGGTCGCGGCGTCCACCGCGGCGAGGTCCAGTCCGCGCACCGCGGCCGCGTACTCGGCGAAGCCGTTGGTGGCGTCGCGGACGAACTCGTGGTCGACCACCTCGCCGGGGGCGGCGTCCTCGGCCTCCAGCAGGAGCCTGCCGAACGCCTGGAACAGCGCCTGGTCGCCGCCGAGCCGGATCTGCAGGAACTCGTCGGCCAGCGCGGTCCCGGAGCCGACCACGCCGGACACGTTCTGCGGGTTCCTGAACCGCAGCAGACCGGCCTCGGGCAGCGGGTTGACCACCACGATCGACGCGCCCGCCCGCTTCGCCTGCTCCAGCGCGGTGAGCATCCTCGGGTGGTTGGTGCCGGGGTTCTGGCCGATCACCATGATCAGGTCGGCCTCGGTGAAGTCGGCCAGGGTGACCGAGCCCTTGCCGATACCGGTGGTCTGCCACAGCGCGGTGCCGGACGACTCGTGGCACATGTTGGAGCAGTCCGGCAGGTTG
>Ga0307413_10000653_pt1 | contig 11738 bp, 8 predicted proteins | sample DK1Ometagenome_3_FD_203714 | JGI IMG/M metagenome (GOLD analysis project Ga0307413, IMG submission 203714) | Maize rhizosphere microbial communities from greenhouse at UC Davis, California, United States - DK15-O-2 | ecosystem: Host-associated > Plants > Roots > Rhizosphere > Soil | place: USA... | reverse complement strand
CGCTGTCCGGCAACGCCATCCTGGACACCGTCACCCTGCCGGCGGACGGCACCTACCGCATCGACGTCAACCCCTCCGGCATCACCACCGGGTCGGCGACGATCAGCGCCTGGACCGTGCCCGCCGACCTCGACGCCGGCGCGCAGGCGCTGGACGGCACACCCAGGACCGTCACCATCGGCGACCCCGGCCGCAACGCCTACACCACGTTCAGCGCGACCGTCGGTCAGCGCGTCTCCGTGCAGACCACCAACACGCCGACCACCTTCGGGTGGCAGCTGACCGCGCCGAACGGCACCAGGGTCGGCTCGGCCCTCACCGGCAACGCGACGCTGGACACCGTCACCCTGCCGGTGGACGGCACGTACCGCATCGACGTCAACCCGTCCGGCACCAGCACCGGCGCGGCCACGGTCACCGCGTGGAACGCCCCCGACCTGGACGCGGGCGCGCAGCCGCTGGACGGCACGCCGAAGACGCTCACCATCGCCACGTCCGGGCAGAACGCATTCACCACCTTCGCCGGCACCACCGGTCAGCGGGTGATCCTGCAGAGCACGACGACGCCGTCCACCTTCGCCTGGCAGCTCACCTCGCCGGCCGGCACCCGGATCGGCTCGTCGCTGTCCGGCAACGCGATCCTGGACACCGTCACCCTGCCCGCGGACGGCACCTACCGCGTCGACATCAACCCGTCCGGCGCCGCGACCGGCTCGACCACCATCGCCGCCTGGCTCGTCCCGTCTGATGTGGACGGAGGAACGCAACCGCTGGACGGCACCACCCGGACGGTCACCGTCGGCTCGCCCGGCCAGGGCGGCTTCACCTCCTTCACCGGCACCGCCGGGCAGAAGGTGCTCGTCCAGAGCACCAACACCGCGTCGACGTTCGGCTGGCAGCTCACGTCGCCGACCGGTACCCGGGTCGGCTCGGCGCAGGGCGGCAACGCGATCCTGGACACCGTCGTGCTGCCCGCCGACGGCACCTATCGCATCGACGTGAACCCGACCGGGGTCACCACCGGGTCGGCCACGTTCGCCGTCTGGAACGCGCCGGACGCGGACGCCGGCACGCAGCCGCTGGACGGCTCCACCAAGGTGATCACCGTCGGCACACCGGGTCAGACCGCGTACTCGACGTTCACCGGCACCACCGGTCAGCGGGTGATCATCCAGAGCACCAACACCGCGTCCACCTTCGCCTGGCAGCTGACCGCACCGAGCGGCACCCGGGTCGGCTCGGCGCTGTCCGGCACCACCGTCCTGGACACGGTCGTACTTCCGGCGGACGGCACCTACCGCATCGACGTCAACCCGTCCGGCCTGGTGACCGGCACCGCGACCGTGGCCGCCTGGAATGTGCCGGCCGACCTGGACGGCGGCGTCCAGCCGCTCGACGGCAGCACCAGGACCGTCGCCCTCACCGACCCTGGCCGCAACGCCTACACCACCTTCAGCGGGGTGACCGGACAGCGCGTCCTGGTGCAGACCACCGCCACGCCGTCCACGATCGGCTGGCAGCTCACCTCACCGACCGGCGCCCGGGTCGGCTCGAGCCGGTCCGGCAACGCCATCCAGGACGCGGTCGCCCTGCCGGCGGACGGCACGTACCGCATCGACATCAACCCGACCGGCGTGACCACCGGTTCCACCACCATCGCGGCGTGGAACGCGCCGGACCTCGATGCCGGCGCGCAGCCGCTGGACGGCTCCACCAGGACCGTGACGGTCTCGACGCCGGGGCAGAACGCGTTCACCTCGTTCAGCGGCACCAGCGGTCAGCGGGTGATCATCCAGAGCACCGCGACACCGTCGACGTTCGGCTGGCAGCTCACGTCGCCGACCGGTACCCGGGTCGGGTCGGCGCAGGGCGGCAACGCGATTCTGGACACGGTCACGCTGCCGGCGGACGGCACGTACCGCATCGACGTGAACCCGACCGGGGTCACCACCGGGTCGGCCACGCTCGCCGCCTGGTCGGTGCCCGCGGACGTCGACGCCGGCGCGCAGCCGCTGGACGGCACCACGAAGACGATCACCGTCGGCTCGCCGGGTCAGACCGCGTACTCGACGTTCACCGGCACCGCCGGGCAGAAGGTGCTGATCCAGAGCACCAACACCGCGTCGACGTTCGGCTGGCAGCTCACGTCGCCGACCGGCACCCGGGTCGGGTCGGCGCAGGGCGGCAACGCGATCCTGGACACGGTCACGCTGCCGGCCGACGGCACCTATCGCGTCGACGTCAACCCGACCGGCGTCGCCACCGGCTCCGCCACGTTCGCCGCGTGGAACGCGCCGGACGCGAACGCCGGCACGCAGGCACTGGACGGCACCACCACGGCGATCACCGTCGGCACCCCCGGGCAGACCGCGTACTCGACGTTCACCGGCACCACCGGCCAGCGGGTGATCATCCAGTCGACCACGACGCCGTCCACCTTCGTGTGGCAGCTGACCTCGCCGACCGGTACCCGGGTCGGCGCGACCCAGTCCGGAAACTCCACCCTGGACACCATCGTGCTGCCCGCGGACGGCACGTACCGCGTCGACGTGAACCCGTCCGGGGTGAACACCGGCACCGCGACCATCGCCGCCTGGAACGTGCCGGCCGACGTCGACGCCGGCACGCTGCCGCTCACCGCCACCCCCACCACGATCAGCGTGACCAACCCGGGGCAGGACGCGTTCGCCACGTTCACCGGCAGCGCCGGCCAGCGGGTGATCGTCCAGTCCAGCGCCGGGTCGTCGTCGATCACCTGGTGGGTGAACGGCCCGACCGGCACCAGGATCGGCACGACCCGCACCGGCAACGCCACGCTGGACATCACGCTGCCCGCCGCGGGCGTGCACAAGCTGGTCATGTCGCCGACCGGCACGTTCACCGGCTCGACGACCTTCAGTGCCACCTCGCCCGGCACGCTGCAGGCCGCAGGCGCCCAACGCGCAGGAACCGACGTGCTGTACCGGGAGCCGAGGGTCGGCCCGGCGACCGACACCTCGGTGCGGGTGCCGACCGACCTGCGCGCCGCCGACGCGGCGACCGTCACCGCCGCGCCGGCCGACCCGCAGCTCGACGCCGCGTGGACGCCGGACGGCGGCAACATCGCCGGCGCCGACTGGCTGACCCGCCGCGCCAAGCCGGCCGCGGTGACCGACCTGACCGCACCGGCCGGGGTGACCGCGGTCAGCGGCCACGTCCGTGGCCTGGACGGCGCGCCGCTCGCCGGCATCCCGGTGCGGATGGACACCGTGCGCACCATCACCGATGGGCAGGGCAGGTTCCTGCTCACCGGCGTCCGCGCGAACGCGACCACGGTGATCGTGGACGGCTACGCGGCGGCCACCGGGCGGGCCAGGTACGGCACGTTCCGGATCAGGGCGCAGGTCGCCGCGGGCACCACCACCCCCCTTGCGGCGACCGTCTGGCTGCCGAGGCTGGACATGCGCAACACCGTGCGGATCGGCACGCCGACCACCGGTGAGACCGTGCTGCGCACGCCGGCCATCCCGGGTCTCGAGGTGCGGCTGCCGGCCGGCAGCGTGGTGCGTGACCTCGACGGCAACGTGGTGCACGAGCTCGGCATCACCGCCATCCCACTGGATCGGCCGCCGTTCCCGTTGCCGCGCAACGGAATCGTGCCGACCTACTTCACCGTGCAGCCGGGCGGGGCGGCGATCTTCCCGCAGGGCGCGAGTGTGGTGTACCCCAACTACACCGACCTGCCGCCCGGCGTCGGGGTCGACTTCTGGAACTACGACCCGGCCGACAGGGGCTGGTACGTCTACGGCCACGGCACGGTCAGCGCGGACGGCACCCAGGTCGTGCCGGACGAGAACACCAAGCTGTGGACGCTCGACGGCGCGATGTTCAACACGCCGGACAACCCCGAGCCGGACGACAACTGGTGGGACGACCTGCTCGACGCGCTCTCCGGTGACCCGGTCGAGCTGTCCACCGGTCTGCTCACCGACTCGCACACCGACCTCGGCCTGTCCGACACCCTGCCGGTCACGCTGACCCGCACCTACTGGCAGGGCGACGGCAACTCCCGCGAGTTCGGCCTGAACTCCGGCTCCGACTTCAACATGTTCCTGACCTCCGCACTGCAGTACCAGGAGGTCGACCTGAACCTGCCCGGCGGCGGCCGGGTGCACTACACCCGCACATCGGCCGGCACCAGCTACAGCGACGCGGTGTTCGGCAACCCGAGCACGTCCGGCCGCTTCGCCGGCTCGACGATCTCGCAGATCTCGGGCGACTGGGTGCTGAGCCTGCGCGACGGCACGAAGTGGTTCTTCCCCTGGTACTCGCGACCTCGCGCCATGCAGGACCGCAACGGCAACAGGGTGACCTTCGTCCGCCCGTTCAGCAACGGCGAGGTCTCCCAGATCGTGTCGCCGAACGGTCGCTGGATCGCGCTGGAGTACGACGGCCAGGACCGGGTCGTCGCCGCGCGCGACAACATCGGCCGCGCGGTCACCTACACCTACGACGGCGCCGGGCGCCTGGCCACGGTGGTCGACGTCGCGGGCGGCACCACGACCTACGCCTACGACCAGGCCAACCGGATCACCACGATCACCGACCCGCGCGGCGTGCTGTACCTGCAGAACAGCTACGACGAGAACGGCCGGGTCGCCGAGCAGACGCTGCCCGGCGGGGCGAGATACACCTTCGTCTACGAGACCGACGCCCAGATCGGTGCGATCACCGCGACCAGGGTCACCCAGCCCAACGGCGCGGTGCGCCGGGTCACCTTCAACGCGGACCACGTCGTCACCAGCGACACCGAGGCGCACGGCACCGCGCTCGCCCGCACCACCACCTACGAGCGCGATCAGGACAACCGGATCGTCGCCGAGGTCGACCCGCACGGCAGGCGCACCGAGTTCGGCTTCGACACGGCCGGCAGGCCGACATCGGTGACCGCGCTCGCCGGCACCGGCGGCGAGTTCGTCGCCGCGTCCACCGTCTTCGGCCCGCTGGACCGGCCGGTGAGCACGACCGACGCGCTCGGCGAGACCACCACCTACTCCTACGACCCCAAGGGAAACCTCACCTCCTACACCGGCCCGGTCGGCGACACCACCCAGCTGGCGTGGACCACCGCCGGTCAGCTCGCGGCCACCACCTCACCCGGCGGGGCCCGCACCGAGTACGGCTACTCGAGCGGTGCCCTGGTGTCGGTGCGAGACCCGCTCGGCCGGGTGACGGAGCGGTTCGTCGACGCGGCCGGCCGCGCGGTGACCACCGTCGACGCGGCCGGCGGGACGACATCGGTCGCCTACGACGCGCGCAACAACGTCACCCGGATGGTCGACCCGCTCGGCGGCGAGTCCGCCTTCTCCTTCGACGCCAACGGAAACCTGACCGGGTTCACCGACCAGCGGGGCAAGGCGACCAGCTGGGCCTACGACGACGCCGACCGGGTGGTGTCGACGACCGAGCCGGTCGGCCGCACCACGACGTCCGGCTACGACGCGGCCGGCAGGCTGACCGAGTCGGTGCTGCCGTCCGGGCTGCGCACGACCTACTCCTACGACCTGCTCGACCGGCCGACCACCGTCCGGTACGGGGTGTCCGGGTCGAGCGCGCAGTCGCAGGTGACCGACGACTACGACGCGTTCGACAGGTTGGCGTCGCGCACCGACACCGCCGGCGGCTCGACGAGCTACGGCTACGACGTCCGCGACCGGGTGGTGAGCGTGACCGGTCCGAACGGGACGGTCGGCTACGGCTACGACGCGGGGGACCGCCAGACCAGCACGACCGTGCCGGGTGCGCCGGCCACCGCCTACGGCTACGACGCGGCGGGCAGGCTGACCGCCGTCGACAGCGGCACCGCCAGCACCACCCTGGCCTACGACGCCGACGGCCGGCTGGACCTGCTCACCCTGCCCGGCGGCTGGACCCAGGACCACGACTACGACGCGGCGGGCCAGCTCACCGGCATCGCCTACCGGCACGCCGGCGCCGACAGGGGGTCGCTCGGCCACACCTACGACCAGGTCGGCAGGCGCACGTCGGTCACCGGGTCGCGGGCGAGCGTGGTGCTGCCGCGGAGCAGGGCCGACCTGGTCTACGACGACGCGAACCGACTGGTGTCGGCAGGCGGGACGGCGCTGTCCTACGACGACGACGGCAATCTCACCGGCGACGGCACCACCACCTACAGCTGGGACGCCCGCGGCCAGCTCGACGGCACCACCGCGGCCGGCGGCAGCTCGGCGTACACCTACGACGCGGACGGCGGGCGGACCAGTCGCACGGTCGGCGGCACCACCACGAGGTTCCTGCTCGACGGACCGAACGTGGTCGCCGAGCTGGACGCGGCCGGTGCGCTGACCGCGACGCTGCACAGCGGCGGGACGGACCAGTGGTTCGGTCGCGCCACCGCCGGCAGCACCGACACGGTGCTCACCGACGCGCTGGGCTCGCCGGTCGCGTTCGCCAGGCCGGACGGCACCGACGCGGCGACCGCCGCGCACGACCCGTTCGGCACCCCGGCGCTCACCGGTGACGCCCGCGGCAGCGACCTGTCGTTCACCGGCCGCCAGGACGACGGCACCGGGCTGCTGCACTACCGGGCCCGCTACTACAGCCCGACCCTGCAGCGGTTCATCTCGCCGGACCCGATCGGCATGGACGGCGGCACGAACCTCTACGCCTACGTCGACAACTCGCCGGTCAACCACACCGACCCGAGCGGCAACAACCCGCTCGTCGGCTGTCTGGTCGGCGGCCTGGTCGGAGGCGGGCTGGACTACCTCGGCCAACGACTCGGCGGCCGCAAGGTCGACTGGGGCGACGTGGCCCTCTCGGCCGGGATCGGCTGTGTCGGCGGCGCGCTGATGGGCATGGGGCCGAAGTTCCCCAGGATCAAGCCCGGGTCGTCCGGCGGACCCACCGCCGGCAAGCCGTTCCCGAAGAGCGTGCGGGACGGGGCGCTCAAGGAGAATCCGAACACCTGCGTGTACTGTCGAATGAAGACCGACAAGCCCCAGGTGGACCACTCGATCCCGAAGTCGCGGGGCGGCAACGCCACGCCGGAGAACGCGCAGACCACCTGCCCGCACTGCAACGGCTCCAAGAACAACCGGGACTTTCCAGTGAATCCTCCGCCCGGCTACACCGGCCCCTGGCCACCTCCGTGGTGGTGACGCCCGATGGCTGACGACACGATCTCGGTGCACGCCGACCCGGTCTGGCGCGGTCGTTCGAACTTCATCATCAGGGCGGCGCTGCCGGAGGACGGGCGTGTCGAGCAGCTGTGGGCCACACAGGTCGCCGACCACCGGTTCGAGCTGTGCTGCATCCCGTTCTTCCTCTACGACGTCGCGCTCGGCGACGTGGTGGAGACCGACCAGCAGTACCAGGTGACCCGCGTGGTGCAACCGTCCGGCCGGTACGTGTTCCGGGTCTGGTTCGGCGACTCCCACCACCCGCAGGACGAGATCGTGGCCGGCGTGGCCGCGCTCGGCGCGCTGGTGGAGCGGTCGTCGGAGCATCTGCTGGCGGTCGACGCGGAGAACGCCGTGGTCGCGAAGGCGGTCGCGGACTTCCTGCAGGGCCACGAGGACCGACAGCACCTGATGTACGAGACCGGCCGCACCACCTGACCATGATCGACAGACGACGACTGCTCGTCGGTGGCGGCCTGGCGGCGCTCGCGACGTGCTTCGGGGTGTCCGCGTGCGGTTCGCCCGCCGCGCCGGAACCTGGCACGCACCCGGCGCTGCGCAGGCCCCGGCCGGCCGGGGTGGTGGCGTTCCTCGGTGCGTCCTCCGTCGCGGCGCTGCGGCCGATGGCCGCCCCGGACACCATGATCGGGTTGGCCGCGTCGCTGCTGCCCGGCGCGGACGGTCCCGGCCGGATGCCGGACTTCCCCGGCGACGTGTTCCTGCCGGAGCGCGACCGGCCGGACGCGGTGCTGCAGATCGAGGGCGACGACCAGGAAGCCTGTGGCCGCCGGCTCGACGAGCTGCTCGCCGCCGCCCCCGGCGTGGCGGTGCGCTGGCGCACCGCGGTCACCCGCGACATCGCGGCCCGGACCGGGCTCGCGTTGCAGCGCAACCCGTTCGGCTTCGTCGAGGGGCAGACGAACCCGCCGGCCGCGGCCGGGGTGCTGCGTGCCGACGGCTCGAGTGTGCTGGCCGTGCGGGTGATCAGGCTCGCGCACGAACTGTGGGCGAAGGACTCGCCGGAGCGGCAGGCCCGCATCATCGGCCGCCGGCCGGACGGCACCTGGCTGGACGGCGCGCCCGCCGACGCGGAGCCGCGGTTCGCCGACGACCCGCACGGTGCCGCGGTCCCGCTGGACTGCCACGCCCGCACCATGAACCCGCGCACTCCCGGCACTCCGGCGCCGCGGATGCTGCGCCGATCCTGGATCTACCGCGGCAGCCCGACCGCCCAGTCCACTTCGGACGACGGGGTGGTGTTCATGGCGTTCCAGGACGAGCCGGCCACCGGCTTCGCCCTGGCCCAGTCCCGGCTCGCCACCGACGCGCTGGCGCCGTACCTGCTCGCGGTCGGCGGCGGCTACTTCGTGGTGCCGCCGCCGGACCGGTTCCCGGGCTGATCCCGGCTGAGCCGAGCGGGGCCGTCAGCGGGCCAGGTCGGGGTCCTCGTACACCGCGCTGTCCATGCCGGAGCGGCCGTCGGGCACCGACTCGTCCGGTCCCTCCGGCGCGTTGCCCTCCCCGGCGAGACTGGTCCGCTGGTGCTCCTCGGCGAAGTCCGGGTCGTCGCGCATGCTCTCCGCGGTGATCCGGTCGATCGGCGGTCGTTCGTCGGGACTGCTCATCGGCTCCTCCTTGGTCGGGGGTGGACCAGCCGGGTACCCACCGCAGGTGCGACGCATTCGCGTGTATCGATCACCGCGCCGGGGTAGCCGATCGGGCAAGGGACCCAGGAGGTTGGCGATGATCTGCTTCGACTGTCATGCCGACGGACAGGACATGGCCGCGGCGGCCGTCTGTACCGCGTGCGGCGCCGGGGTGTGCGCCCAGTGTGCCCAGGTGGGGCGCCAGACCGTGCACCGTCAGGAGGGCATGGGGTCCACCGAGGGCACGGTGTCGACCCGGGTGATCAACTGCCCGCAGTGCGCCGAGGCGATGCACGAGCACCACCCCGACACGCAGGGGCTGAATCCGTAGCGTTGGCGCATCACCGACGGTCGCCCGGGGTACCCGGCCGGTCATGACAGCAGGAGCAGGGAGCGGCGATCCCCGGCTGGACGGTCCGCCGACCGACATCGACCCGGCCACCGTCGAGGCGGTGGGCAAGGTGACCGAGGCGTTGGAGACGGTGGAGATCGCCCGCGGGCATCTCTACGCGTTCCACCAGCTGACCGGCTCGGCGGATTTCAAGCTGGGCGAGGCGGTCGACGCGTTGCGCAGCGCCGGGCACGAGACCTTCGCCGACGAGGTGTCCGCCGAGCTGGTGGGCCGCAACGTGCTGGGTGGGCGGTGGACCTTCCAGGTGGTGGAGGAGTACGACGACCTCTACTACGAGGTGTTCCGTGACGTCGAGCGCAGGGCGCGGGAGCTGACCGGCGGCGAACGGCACCTGTGGGAGGCCGGCCTCAAGCGGGACCGGCGCACCGACGGCAGGCCCGGCCACGAGGCCACCCCCGGCCAGGTGGAGTAGGTGTCACACGACGAGGGGCCCGGCCGCCGAAGAAGGTCGGCCGGGCCCCTCCTCGGGCGGCTCAGGGGGCGAACTCGGTCACCAGCGCCATGCAGAACGCGGGCAGGTCGTCCGGGTTGCGGCTGGACACCAGGCCTTTGTCCACCACGACCTCCTTGTCAACCACTGTCGCGCCGGCGTTGCGCAGGTCGGTGCGGATGCTCGGGTACGAGGTGAGGGTGCGGTCGCGCAGCACGCCGGCCTCGATCAGGGTGAGCGGTCCGTGGCAGATCGCGGCGACCGGCTTGCCGGCGTCGACGACCTGTCGGACGAACTCCACCGCGGCGGTGTCGGTGCGCAGCCGGTCCGGGTTGACCGTGCCGCCGGGCAGGATGAGCGCGTCGAAGTCGTCCACCGACACCTCGGAGACCACCTGGTCCACCGTGAAGGTGTCCGCGGGCTCGAGGTCACCGTTCATCGCCTGGATCCGGCCGGCCGCGAGCGACACCAGCGTCACGGTGGCGCCTGCCTCCTCGACCGCGCGCCGCGGCTCGACGAGCTCGGCCTGTTCCACGCCGTCGGTGGCGAGGATCGCCACCCGCCTGCCGGTCAGCGGTCTGCTGGTCGCGGTCATGTGGTGTCTCCCGTGCGGGTCGAAGGATCAGCGGCCGGGCACGCTCGTCACGATGGTGGTGCGCACGGTGGCCCGCGTCGCGGTGGTGCGGATCTCGGTGCTCAGCTCGTCGGTCAGCGTCGCCAGCAGGTGACTGCCCAGCGCACCGAACGACGGGGGTTGCGGCATCCGGTCGGGATCGTTGTCGACCGCGACGCTCACCGTGAAACGGGCCTGCGTGGGCGACAGCTCGAACCGACAGTCCAAGGGGGACGACCCGAGGGCCATCGGCACGTGGCCGACGCACACCTCCTCGACGGCCATCTCGAAGTCGGCCACCGCGTCGACCGGGTGGTCGGCGAGCATGGCCAGCCGTGCCGCCACCGATCGCACCACGGCCACGTGGTCCAACCTCGCCGGTGCCCGCAGCCGGACGACCGTCTGCGAATCCCGGTCTTCCGACGACATCCGTGGGCTGCTCGTGTCGTTGCCGGCTGTCGTGCTCACCGTGCTCACCTCGTCAGGAACGTCCTGTGGTCGAATTCGGGTACCCGGTGGTCCATCGGGCAAACGGCGTCACGAGACATCCGCCGAGTGCATTCACGGGAGCATCCCACGGGAGGATCGACCCGGAGGTTTCTAAGGGGGGATCTCCAACCTCTCGCGCATCCTGCGGATGGTCTGGCTGAGGATGCGGGACACGTGCATCTGGGAGAGACCGACCCGCTGGCCGATCTCGGACTGGGTCAGGTTGCCGCCGAACCGCAGCCGCAGGATCAGCCGTTCCCGTTCGTCGAGATCGGTGATCAGCGGCCGCAGCGAGCGGTAGTAGTCGATGTTGGCCAGTGCCGGGTCGTCCTCGCCGATCAGGTCGCTGATCGGGGTGTCCGAACCGTCCGTGGTGGTCGGCGCGTCGAGGGAGACGGTGTGCTGGGCGTTGGTCGCCTCGAGCCCGTCGTGGACCTCCTCGACGCTGACCCCGAGGTGCTCGGCGAGCTCGCTCGGCGTGGGGGAGTGTCCGGTGAGCTGGAACAACTCGGCGGAGGCCGCGCCGATGCGCAGGTGCAGTTCCTTCAGCCGGCGCGGTACGTGCACGGCCCAGGTGTGGTCCCGAAAGTGCTTGCGGACCACACCCATGATCGTGGGGACCGCGAAGGACAGGAAGTCCTTGCCCATCGAGGGATCGAACCGGTCGACGGCGTTGATCAGGCCGATGGTGGCGACCTGGGTGAGGTCCTCGATGGACTGTCCCGGCCGGCTGAACCGGCGGGCGATGTGCTCAGCCACCGGCAGGTGCCCGGTGATCAGCTTCTCCCGCAGTGCCTCTCGCTCGCCATCGTCGTCGCTCTGCGCCAGGTCCTGGAACAGCGGATGCAGGTGTTCGTAGGAGTCCTCGTGTCGCGCGGCGGCCATCAGTCGCTCCCGCCGTTGTCTCGTCGGCACAGTCGCCAGGTCCCGGGCGCCGAAACGGCGCCCGGGACCTCGGGGGGACCAT
>Ga0307413_10000652_pt1 | contig 11745 bp, 16 predicted proteins | sample DK1Ometagenome_3_FD_203714 | JGI IMG/M metagenome (GOLD analysis project Ga0307413, IMG submission 203714) | Maize rhizosphere microbial communities from greenhouse at UC Davis, California, United States - DK15-O-2 | ecosystem: Host-associated > Plants > Roots > Rhizosphere > Soil | place: USA... | reverse complement strand
AGTCCAGTGCCTCGATCAGCCGCCGCTCCAGCTCGAAGCAGCGCGGCGCGGACACGTCCTCCAGGTTGACGGCGCCGAACGACGGCCGCAGCCGGACCAGGGTCTCCACGATCTCGTCCACGTCGGTGGTGGCGAGCACCAGCGGGATCGAGTCCAGCCCGCCGAACGCCTTGAACAGCGCCGACTTGCCCTCCATCACCGGCAGCGACGCGCTCGGGCCGATGTCGCCGAGGCCGAGCACGGCGGTGCCGTCGCTGACGACCGCGACCAGGCGGTGCGCCCAGGTGTAGCGGGCCGCGGCGGACGGGTCGGCGGCGATGGCCCGGCTGACCTCGGCGACGCCGGGCGTGTAGGCCATCGCCAGCGACCTGGGGTCGGACAGTGGGGCGGTGATGCCGGTACCGAGCTTGCCGCCCTCGTGGACCGCGAACACCTCGTCGCGGGTGATGGGCGCTTGCTCGCCGGTCATGTTCCTCCTGTCGGAACCGCTCGGGGCGTGGCCTTGTGAAGTGTCGTGCACGGTAGTCACCGCGGCGCTCCTCTGGATTGCGCTGCCAAGGGGCGGGTCGAGCTGCCACCGTCTGACGGGGACGTCATCGGCCATCGGCTGGGTGGGTCCGACGGTGCTGCTCGGCGCCTGCCGGCACGCTCGCGCCGATGGTGGGGCGCGGGTGCCGCGGGCGTTCGCGGTGACCACAGTGTGGCACAACCCGGCCGGGGCGGGTCAGTAGTCTTGGGCACATGAAGGCCCGCCAGCTCGCCGTCCCCGGCTGCTACGAGTTCACCCCGCGGACCTACGGTGACCAGCGCGGAGTGTTCGTCGCGCCGTTCCAGGAGTCGGTCTTCCTCGACACGGTCGGGCATCCGATGCGGCTCGGCCAGACCAACCACAGCCGGTCCCGGCGGGGCTCCGTACGCGGCGTGCACTTCGCCGACGTGCCGCCCGGGCAGTCGAAGTACGTGTACTGCCCGATCGGGGCCCTGCTGGACATCGTGGTGGACATCCGGATCGGTTCGCCCACGTTCGGGGTGAGCGACGCGGTGCTCCTCGATCCCGTCGACTTCCGCGCGGTGTACGTGGCGGAGGGGGTCGGGCACGCGATCGTCGCCCTCACCGACGACACGGTGATCTCCTACCTGTGCTCGGCGGAGTACAACCCGGCCGCGGAACACGGCATCCACCCGCTGGATTCGCAGCTGAACCTGCCGTGGCCGACCGACCTCACGCCGGTGCTGTCCGACAAGGACGCCGCGGCGCCGACGCTGGCCGAGGCGGCGGCCGCGGGTCTGCTGCCGACCTGGGCGGACTGTGTGGCCTGGTACGACAAGCTGGTCAGCAGCTGAGTCCGGGCGGCTACTGAGTCCGGTCGGCTACTGAGTCCGGTCGGCTGCTGAGTCCGGGCGGTTACCGACTCCGGTCAGCGGCTGAGCCTGGCCGGCCGCGGCCACAGCCGCGCCAGCACCACCCCGTGCACGGTGGCCGGACCGAGAACGCGCGAGTCGGTGGAGTGCGCGGCGAGGTCGCCGACCACGTGCCAGCCCCCGCCGGCCTCGTACAGCGCGCGCTTCACGGACAGCTGTCCCGGCCGGTGCGGCCAGGTGACCACCACGACATCGCCCGGCTTCGGGGTGTGGACCTTGTGGACCAGCACGACGTCACCGGGCGAGAGCGTCGGCGACATCGACGCGCCGCGCACCCGCAGGCGCCGCAGCGGCAGTCGTCGGAAGGGGTCGGCCCGGTCCGTCACGCGATCACCTCCACCAGCCGGACAAGCATGCCGGGAGTAGGGTCGTCGGCGTCGGAGAACCCACTTGTCAGGAGGAACGATGCGACTTCTGTCGCGCATTCTCGGTCCGCGTCTGGAGGCCACCGCGCACTGCGACCTCCCGTGCGGCGTCTACGACCCGGCGCAGGCCCGGATCGAGGCGGAGTCGGTCAAGGCCATCATGCAGAAGTACCAGGACAACGACGACCCGGACTTCCGCACCCGCGCGGTGCTGATCGCCGAGCAGCGCAGTGACCTGGTCAAGCACCACCTGTGGGTGCTGTGGACGGACTACTTCAAGCCGCCGCACTTCGAGAAGTACCCGGAGCTGCACGACCTGTTCAACCGCGCCACCAAGGCCGCGGGCGCGTCCGGGACCAAGGGCAGCATGGACGTGGCCAAGGGCCAGGAGCTGCTGGACCTGATCGCGCAGATCGACAAGATCTTCTGGGAGACCAAGCAGTCCTGACCGTGGAGATACGACGACGCCGTCCGGCGGAGCACCGCTCGTTGGACGGCGTCGTCGTTTCTCCACCTGGCGGCGGTGGCGCAGCCGTTCGACACTGCCGGGGAGACCGCCCCTCGGACGCGGTCGGCGACCTTTGTTTCCGGTTCCCGCCGTGTCAACGAGTGGGGCCGCCGATCGCGGCGTTCGACCACTCACAGCGGTCGACCAGGACGGAGTCGGCGGTCACCCAGGCGATGACGGCGAGCAGCACCACGGCCCCGAGGACACCGGCGAACGCCAGCAGCGCGGCCTGCCCCCAGCCCCGCGCGTGCCTGCGGACCAGCAGGACGATCAACGGGACGGCCGGGACCGTCACCAGGGCGTTCAGAAAGGTGAGCAGCGGCAGAAAGATCCAGGTGAGGCCGAACATCGGGCCGGGGTCGTTCTCGCCGCAGGCCGCCATCGCGCGGGCCATCAGCACGACCTCGCCGTAGGCCAGCAGCGGCGCGGCGAGCAGGCCGAGCAGGCAGCCGACACCCCAGCCGCGCAGCGGGGCAGGATTCTCGGTCACGCCTTCGGGGACACCTGGATGGTGATGTCGGCGTGGACGACCTCGGTGCCGTCGGTGCCGCGGATCGAGACCGGCACGGTCAGGTCGAAGGTGTCCGGGCCGAAGACCGGCGGCGAGGTCACCTCGGCGACGGCGCGCAGGCCGGTGCGGGCCTTGACCAGGTACCGGACCGTCATCGCCTTGGGGATCCAGCGGTGCGTCGGCGGGACGGTCGCCTCGGCGAGCATGCCCATCGCCACCTCGGCGAGGTTGCAGGCGGCGATGGCGTGGAAGGTGCCGATGTGGTTGTGCACGCCCCACCACTTCGGCGCGGTCACCTCGCGGTAGCCGGGCCGCATCTCCCGCACGGTCGGCAGCACGGTGCCGAAGTACGGCACCCGCGCGCACATCGCGGCGGAGAACAGCTGCCGGCCGAGCGGCCGGCCGGCCAGCGTGCGCCACATCCCGTACGTCGTGGTCGTCATGGCGCCGAGCTTAACCTACTGACGAGTAACATGGCCACGCTCTACCCTCGCCGGATGAGCGCGATCTACCTCCTCCGGCACGGCCGCACCGAGTGGTCGGAGAACGGCCGGCACACCGGTCGCACCGACATCCCGCTGACCGGCGACGGCGAGCGGCTCGCCACCGCGGCCGCCGCGACGCTGCGCGCGCTGCGCGGTACCGACGCGGCACCGGCGCTGGTGCTGTCCAGCCCGCGGCAGCGCGCCTGGCGGACCGCGAAGCTCGCCGGGCTCGCCGTCACCGGGACCACGGAGGACGTGGCCGAGTGGGACTACGGCAGCTACGAGGGACTCACCACCCCGCAGATCCGCGAGAACGTTCCCGGATGGACGGTGTGGACACATCCGTGCCCCGGGGGCGAGACCGCCGCACAGGTCACCGAACGCGCCGGTCGCGTGCTCGCCACCGCGCGCGCAGCGCTCGACCGCGGTGACGTGGTCATCGTGGGACACGGGCACTTCAGCCGCGCGCTCACCGCCGGCTGGATCGGCCTGGACGCCACGAAAGGTGTCCACTTCGGACTTGAACCGGCCGGCGTCACCGTGCTCGGAGACGAGCGGGGCGAGCCCCAGATCGAGTACCTGAACGTGCCGCCCGCTGAACCCCTCGGCACGACCTAGTAGTCCTCCGCCCACCCGCGGGCGCGCGGCCCGAGCAGCAGGGCGAGTACCAGCACGCACAGTGCCGCGACCGGGATGCCGATCGCCGGCCGGCCGGACGGGACCGCGGCGTACCAGGCCACCCCGAGCAGCAGGATGTTGATCACGACGGCCGGCACCCGCACGCCGCGCCTGCCGAGCAGCAGGCCGATCCCGCAGCCGAGCACCGCGCCGAACAGCACGCCGAAGTACCCGGCCTGTCCGTAGAGGTTGTTGCCCGGCGTCGAGGCGCCGTCGATGGCCCTGATCAGCAGCGCCACCCCGAAGGCGAGCCCGGCGAGGCCCTGCGCGGCCACCAGGCCGCCGGCCAGGCGGACCGAACCGGGGACGCCGTCAGCGGTGCGCACCAGCGAGATCCTAGTGACCCCGTGTCTAGGCTCTGCGCATGCGAGCCGTACTGGTGGTCAACCCGAGGGCCACGTCGACCTCGGCTGCCGGCCGGGACGTGCTCGCCAGGGCGCTGTCCAGCGTGGTCGCCCTCGAGCTGGTGGAGACCGACTACCGCGGCCATGCCACCGCGGCCGCCGCGCAGGCCCGCATCGACGGCGCGGACCTGGTGGTCGCGCACGGCGGGGACGGCACGGTCAACGAGGTGGTCAACGGCCTGCTCACGGCCGGCACCTCGGGGAAGGTGCCGATGCTCGGCGTGGTGCCGGGCGGCTCAGCGAACGTGTTCGCCAGGGCGCTCGGCCTGCCCCGCGACCCGATCGAGGCGGCGCACCAGCTGGTTCTCGCCATTGTGGACAATCGCAGCCGCCGGGTCGGCCTCGGCCACGTCGGGTCGGCCAGCGGCGACACCGTGCACGACGGCCGCTGGTTCACCTTCAACGCCGGCGTCGGGTGGGACGCCGACGTGGTGGCCGGAGTGGACCGTCGACGCGGCAAGCGGGCGAGCACCGCCCTGTACGCCAGGGTCGCACTGCTGGAGTACCTGCGGCCGGCACATGACGGACCGGATCTCACCGTCGAGTTGCCGGGCGAGGCGCCGGTCGGCGGGCTCAAGCTCGCCTTCGTGTCCAACGCGGACCCGTGGACCTACCTCGGAGACCGGCCGATCCACCTCAACCCGGAGTGCACGTTCGACAATGGACTCGGACTGTTCGCTCTGCGAACACTGCGGGTGCCGACCGTGCTGCGCCACCTCCGTCAGGCACTGTCCACTCGTGCCCGGCTGCGCGGCGGCCAGCTGATCCGGCGCGACGACGTGCCACACGTGCGGGTGACGACGCGGCGGCCGGTCCGGCTGCAGTGCGACGGGGATCTGATCGGCGAACGCACCCGGGTGGACTTCCAGGCGGTGCCGGACGCACTGAGTGTGGCGCTCTGACCTGGCAGGATGACGCTTCAGCAGACGGTGAACCATCAACCCTAGCCCGGCCGAGCGCTCGAGACCAAATCGTTGCGTTTCCCGACACACCGCCTCTGACGTCGACCTTTCGGGTGAGTTCACTCACCGGCTCCGACGGAACCCTTGACTTTCGCGCAGTTCGTGAAAGCATTCACAAGCACCCCGACGTACGGAACACATCTACAGGCGCGCGTCCGCGCGCCGCTGACGAGGAGCTAGGAACAATGGACTGGCGCCACCGCGCGGCCTGCCGTGACGAGGACCCCGAGCTGTTCTTCCCCGTGGGAACCAGCGGTCCCGCCGTCCTTCAGGTTGCCGAGGCGAAAGCCGTGTGCCACCGCTGTCCCGTCGCCTCCAACTGCTTGTCCTGGGCCCTCGAGAGTGGTCAGGACGCTGGAGTGTGGGGCGGGATGAGCGAGGACGAGCGACGCGCGCTCAAGCGTCGTAACTCCCGAACGAGGGCACGCAGCAACGCCTGAATCAATCCCCTGAACGACTCCGGGCGGAGTGTTCGCGACAATCGCGAGCACTCCGCCCGATTCATTGTCAGCCGACGATCAATCGCCTATCGGCGGCCGGCGAGTGGTACCCGCAGGACCGCCCGGGTACCGCTGGGGTCGCCCCGGCGCAGTGACAGCGAACCCCGCAGCTCCGACTCGACGAGGGTCCGCACGATCTGCAGTCCGAGCCCGTCGGTGCGCTCCAGCGAGAACCCCTTGGGCAGGCCCTGGCCGTCGTCGCTGACCACCGCGTCCAGCCAGCCGGCCGACCGGTGCGCCGACACCACCACGTCGCCGGCCTGGCCGGCCGCCGGGTAGGCGTGCTCGACCGCGTTCTGCACCAACTCGGTCAGCACCATCACCAGCGGCGTGGCCAGTTCGGCGGACAGCACGCCGAACTGCCCGGTGCGGCGCACCTTCACCTGCGTCTCGGCCACCGCGACCGAGCCCACGACCGGGATCACCTTGTCCAGCAAGGCATCCAGGTCAACCCGTTCGTCCACGGACGTGGACAGCGTCTCGTGCACCATGGCGATCGCGGCGACCCGGCGCACCGACTCGGCGAGCGCCGCCTTGGCCTCCGGATGCGGGGTACGGCGCGACTGCATGCGCAGCAGCGCCGCCACCGTCTGCAGGTTGTTCTTCACCCGGTGGTGGATCTCGCGGATCGTGGCGTCCTTGCTCAGCAGTGCCCGGTCCCGGCGGCGCACCTCGGTCACGTCGCGGACCAGCACCAGCGCGCCGGCCGGCTTGCCGCCCGGGCGCAGGGGCAGCGCGCGGAACAGTACGGCGGCACCCCGACGCGACTCGCCCTCGGTGCGCAGGCTCGGCTCGCCGTCCAGCGCCGCGGTGATCCGCTGCGCGATGTCGGTCGCGTCGAACGGGTCGGCGATGAGCGAACGGGTCAGCGGCGCCAGCCGCACGCCGAGCAGGTCGGCCGCGTGCCCCATCCGGTGGTAGGCGGACAGGGCGTTGGGGCTGGCGAACACGACGGCTCCGCTGGTGTCCAGCCGCAGCAGCCCGTCGCCGACCCGCGGGCTGGTGTGCACGTCCGCGGTCGGCACGCGGATCGGGAAGCTGCCGTCGGCGACCATCTGACACAGGTCGCCCGCGATACCCAGGTAGGCGATCTCCAGCGAGCTGGGCACCCTGGGCACGGCGAGGTTGGTCTCCCGGGAGAGCACCCCGACGACCTCGCCGGCGAAGGTGACCGGGATCGCCTCGCGGCGCACCGGCACGCCGAGGAACCAGTGCGGGTCCTCCTCGCGGCAGATCCGCCGCTCGGTGCTGGCCCGGCGCAGCTGCGGGTGGTCCTCGGTGGCGACGGAGGTGGAGACCACGTCGTCCGGGTGCCCGGTGGGGGCGGTGGTCGGCCGGGCCTGCGCCACGCACACGTAGCGGTCCTCGGCGACCGGTACCCAGAGCAGGAAGTCGGCGAAGGACAGGTCGGACAGCAGCTGCCACTCGGCGACCACCATCTGCAGGTGGTCGACCGCGGCGCCGGGGAGCTCGGTGTGCTCGGCGAGCAGGTCGGAGAGGGTGGACACGCGGTACCGGCGCGGCCGTCAGTCCAGGACGGCGATGAGGTCGTGTTCCTGCACCACGTCGCCCTTCCTGACGGCCACCCTGCTCACCAGTCCGCCGTACTCGGCGACCACCGGGATCTCCATCTTCATCGACTCCAGGATCACCACGGCCTCCCCCTCGGCGACCTGCTGGCCCTCGACGATGTGCACGCTCATCACGTTCGCCACGATCTCGGCGCGGATCTCCTCGGCCATGGCGCAATCCAACCAGAGCGGAGGGCCGGTGGCGTGCTGGATTCCCCCCAAATCCGCCGTGGCAGAATTGTCGGTAATCGCACTGGTTGTTACCGAGGAGTAGGCATGTCGAAGAAGGCCCGCAAGCGCCGCGACCGCAAGAAGAGCGGTTCCAACCACGGCAAGCGTCCCAACGCCTGAGTCGGCGCGCCCGCACCGCGGGCGCCCGGACGACAACGGCGCGGGTCCGGCATCAGCCGGCCCGCGCCGTTGCTCGTGGTGGGAGGGCGACGCCGGTCAGGCCCGCCCGTCGCGGCTGGCGTCGACACCGACCTCCGCGCCGGCCACCCGGGCTCCGCCCTGCTCGATCACGGTCTGCCGGATCGTCGCCCGCAGCCGCGCCTTCAGGCTGTCCGGGGCCGCGTCGCCGCCGCACTTGATCGCCAGCAGCGCCTTCAGGTGCTCCTCGAGGCCGTACTGCTCCAGGCACGGCCGGCACTCGTCCAGGTGCTCCTGCAACGCCGCACGGCGTTCGATGTTGCACTCCTGGTCGAGGAACAGCCACACCTCGGCGAGCACGTCCGAGCAGTCGGTCTCGTGGGGTCGTCCACAGCTCATGCCCCGGACACCTCCTGCTCCGTCCGGACGAAGCCCCGATCGCGGGCCACGTCGGCCAACAGGTCGCGCAGGATCCGTCGGCCGCGGTGCAGCCGCGACATCACGGTGCCGATCGGCGTACCCATGATCTCGGCGATCTCCTTGTAGGCGAAGCCCTCGACGTCGGCGAGGTACACCGCGAGCCGGAAGTCCTCCGGCACCTGCTGCAGCGCGCCCTTCACGTCGGAGTCCGGCAGCCGGTCCATCGCCTCCATCTCGGCGGAGCGCAGTCCCGTCGAGGTGTGGTTCTCCGCCTGGGCGAGCTGCCAGTCGGTGATCTCCTCGGTCGGCTGCTGCAGCGGCTGGCGCTGCTTCTTGCGGTAGCCGTTGATGTAGGTGTTGGTCAGGATGCGGTACAGCCAGGCCTTGAGGTTGGTGCCGGCGCGGAACGACTCGAACGCCGCGTACGCCTTGAGGTAGGTCTCCTGCACCAGGTCCTCGGCGTCGGCCGGGTTGCGGGTCATCCGCAGCGCCGCCGAGTAGAGCTGGTCCAGCATGGGCATCGCGTCGCGTTCGAAGCGCTCAGCCCGCTGCGCCGCGGACTCGGTGCTGGTGGTGCCGGTGTCGGTGCTGGGCACCGCGCTCCCTTCGGCAGGTCGGCGCAGCGTCGGCCGCGGCGCCAGGTACGGGGCCGCGTGTGACGATACCCGCAGGTTGGCGCCCCGGCCGGTCCGCGGCCGGGAGTTCGGCCGCAACTGTGAGTTCGACCGCACCCCGGGCAGCTCGACCGTGTCTGTCAGCACACCGCTCACAACATCGGTCCCCGCGGGTACATTCCCGGCGTGGCAGGACAGGGGACGCCCGCGACGGCACTGCTCACCCGGCAGAAGGTGGCGCACACGCTGCACACCTACGCGCACGACCCGAGAGCGGGCTCCTACGGTCTGGAGGCGGCCGCGGCGCTCGGCGTCGAACCGGCCCGGGTGTTCAAGACGTTGCTCGCCGACGTGGACGGCCGCGGCCTGGTGGTCGGCGTCGTGCCGGTGACCGGCCAGCTGGACCTCAAGGCGCTGGCCGTCGCGGTCGGCGCGAAGCGGGCGAGGATGGCCGACGTCACCGCCGCGGAGCGCACCACCGGCTATGTCGCCGGCGGCATCTCCCCGCTCGGCCAGCGCCGGCGGCTGCCGACCGTGCTGGACGAGACCGCGAGCGGGTTCGACACCATCTACGTGTCCGGGGGCCGGCGCGGGCTCGACGTCGAGCTCGCCCCCGGCGACCTGGTCCGGTTGCTGGACGCGGTCTCGGCGCCGATCGCGGCCGGCTGAGGCCCGCGGACACGATCGGGTCCTCTGTGGACTAGTCGAGCGGCCGCAGCACCCGTTGCAGCCACTCGGACACCGTGCGGGTGATCGTCGCCGCCTCGCCCCGGTTGATCGTGTGCGTGCCCCGCACCACGACGACCTCGCGGTGGTGCGCGGTACCGGGCATACCGAACGGGTCCCGCTCACCCTGCACCACCAGGGTCGGCACGGTGACGCCGGCCAGTTCCGGCCCGCGGTCCTTGTCCGGCCTGCCGGGAGGATGCACCGGGAACGCGAGGCACACCACCGCCACCGCCTGGCCGTCCGCCGCGGTCCGGCAGGCCACCCTGGCCCCGGACGAGCGGCCGCCGAACACCAGCGGCAGGCCGGGGAACCACTCCCCCGCCAACACGTCGGCCACCGTCAGCCACGCGGTGTCCAGCGCCGCGGCCGGAGCCGGCGCGCGGCGGCCGGCCACCCGGTAGGGCTGCTCCACCAGCGCCACGTGCACGCCGGCCTCGCACGCCCCGCGGGTGGCGGCGACCAGGTCCGACGAGCCGAACCCGCCGCCGGCGCCGTGCCCGAGCAGCAACGCCGCCCGGCCCTCCGGCGCGGAGTGCAGCTCGACCCGCGCCGGGCCGTAGGGTGTGTCGACCTCGCGGGCGGTCACCCGCTGTCCCCGCCGAACAACGCCTGCTCGACCGGCTCGGCGTTCGGGTCGACCCGTTCCAGCAGCTCGGGTCCGTTGTTGCGGACGTTGTTGACCAGCGCGGAGATCGGCCGCAGCTCCAGCGACTCGACCAGGTCCATCGACGGCGCCGCGAGCAGCTTCGCGCCGTTCTCCTCGTCCGGATCCAGCCAGCCCGCCCACTGGTCGGAGGTCATCAGCATCGGCATCCGGTTGTGGATGTCGGCGAGCTGGCCGAGCGCCTCGGTGGTCAGCACCGCGCAGGTGATCAGCGGTGGCGCGTCCTCCGGCGCCTCCTTGTCGTGCCACACCGACCACAGGCCGGCCATCGCCAGGCTCGAGCCGTCCGGGGTGGTCATGTAGAACGGCTGCTTCTCCTTGCCGTCGCGGCGCCACTCGTACCAGCCGTCGGCCGGGATCAGGCAGCGTCGGCGGGCCAGCGAGGTGCGGAACGCCGGCTTGGTCGCCGCACTCTCCGACCGCGCGTTGATCATCTTCGCGCCGATCGACTTCTCCTTGGCCCAGTTGGGAACCAGACCCCAGCGCATCATCCGCAGGCTGCGTTCGACCGCGTCCGGGTCGACGTTGCCGTCCCCGTCGCGCGGGTGCCGCTGCACCACGGTGACCACGTTCTTGGTCGGCGCCACGTTGTAGTCGATCCGGGGCGCGGGCGGCGCGGACCGCTCCCGGGTCGCCGCGTCCGTCACCGCGTCCTGGACCGGGTCCAGCGACACCGCGTCCAGCGCGTCGAACTCGGCCGCCAACGTCGCCGGATCCTTCGTCGCCGCGTACCTGCCGCACACGCCGCACCACCTCCTTGCGTCCCGATCCTCACACATGCGGGATCATCGAGCCATGACACAGCCCTGGCCCGCCCCCGTGGCGGCCGGGCCGGTCGCCGCGACGGTCACCGTGCCCGGATCCAAGTCGATCAGCAACCGGGCTGTGCTGCTCGCCGCGCTCAGCGGTGGCGACGCCAGCGTGTCCGGCGCCCTCACCGGGCGCGACGCCGACCTGATGGTCGGCGCGCTGCGCTCGCTCGGGGTCGGCGTCGACCTCGCCGACGGCGGCCACACCGTGCGCGTCGGCGCACACGACGGCTTCCGCGGACCCGCCGCGATCGACTGCGGACTGGCCGGCACCGTGATGCGGTTCGTGCCGCCGGCGGCGGCACTCGCCGACGGACCGGTCGCCTTCGACGGCGACCCCCGGGCCCGGGAGCGTCCGATGGGGACGGTGCTGGGTGCGCTGCGCGATCTCGGCGTCCAGGTGACCGGCGACGCGCTGCCGTTCACCATCCACGGCACCGGGCGGGTGCCCGGCGGCCCGGTGCGCGTCGACGCGTCGGCGTCCTCGCAGTTCGTCTCCGGACTGCTGCTCTCCGGTGCCCGCTACGAGCGGGGCCTGACCGTCCTGCACGAGGGCCCGCCGGTGCCGTCCATGCCGCACATCGCGATGACCGTCGAGATGCTGCGCACCGCCGGCGTCCACGTGGACGACTCCACACCGGACACCTGGCGCGTCGAACCCGGCCCGGTCGCCGCGATCGACTGGCGGGTCGAGCCGGACCTGTCCAACGCCACCCCGTTCCTCGCCGCGGCCG
>Ga0307413_10000651_pt1 | contig 11754 bp, 10 predicted proteins | sample DK1Ometagenome_3_FD_203714 | JGI IMG/M metagenome (GOLD analysis project Ga0307413, IMG submission 203714) | Maize rhizosphere microbial communities from greenhouse at UC Davis, California, United States - DK15-O-2 | ecosystem: Host-associated > Plants > Roots > Rhizosphere > Soil | place: USA... | reverse complement strand
CGCGGGCGGCCCCAAACTACGGGAAGCGGGGCTCGACGCCGTTGTCAGGACCGACGACATGGCCATCGTGGGGCTCCCGGAGATCGCGCGGGCCCTCCCGATGTTCATTCGAGTCTTCGGCAAGCTAAAAAGAGCGGCTGTACAGCGGAAGGCCGATCTGGCGGTTCTGATCGATTATCCGGATTTCAACCTTCGATTGGCCAGGTCTTTGAAGAAAAATGGAATATCGGTCGTTTACTACATTTCTCCGCAGCTTTGGGCGTGGCGAAAATATCGCATTAGCACGATCAGAAAATATGTTGACCTTCTAATATCGATCCTCCCGTTCGAGAAGAATTGGTATGCCGAAAACGGGTATTCCCGCGTGGAGTATGTCGGAAGCCCGCTGGTCCGCGAAATACACGCGGCGAAAGCGAAGGCGAAATTTTGCGAGATCCACGGCCTCGACCAATTCAAGCCGATAATTTCAATGCTTCCAGGAAGCCGCCACCGTGAGCTCGAACGGATCCTGCCTGAAATGCTGCGGGCGGCAGCGATCATTTCCGCTAAAAAGCCTGAAACACAATTTCTTGTTGCTCTTGCCGCAAACCGCCGTGTCGAGGAGATCGAGCGGGCGACAGCTCATCTCTCTTCGAGCGAACAGTTGGGCCTAAAAGGCAAGCTTTTCAGGATCGAGGATGCCACCTACGACGCACTAGCTGCTTCGGACGCAGCCGCGGTCACGAGCGGCACCGCGACGCTGGAGACCGGCATTATCGGAACGCCAATGGTCATCGTGTACAAGACGTCGAAGATCAACTATTCATTATTGAGGCCCCTGATCGACGTCACCCATTTCGGACTCATCAACCTTATCGCGGGTGAAAGGGTCGGAAAGGAGCTGATCCAGAACGACCTAACGCCCGAGGGGCTGGCGACAGAGCTGTTACGCCTGCTTGACCCAACAGAAAACAACCGCGTCCGCAAAAGCCTGAAAGAGGCGGCCGACAAACTCGGCAGCGGTGGCGCTTCGCGACGGGCCGCGGAGGCGATCTTGCGGCTCCTGTAAGATTAGTCGCCTCTTGCTCACATTCAACGCGTCGAATCAGGGCCGGTCGAGAGGCCGCTGTTCGGGATCCTCCAGAGGATCGCTACTTGTCGAGTATATTTTCTGCTTTAAGATCTGGACCTCGGCTTTCAACCTTTCGAGACCTTTTACGTGGGCGTTTTGGCGCTTGTATTCGTCGAGCGGCTGCACGGGTGTTCCCCACCAGACACCGCGGCGAACGATTTTGCCCGGAAGTACGCCTGCTTGTGAACCGATGACCGCGCCGCTCCGGACCAACGCGTGGTCGCCCATCCCGACCTGCCCGCCGATGACGCAATCGTCTTCGATGACGGTGCTGCCTGAGATGCCGGTTTGGGCGGCGATCACCACTCGTCTGCCGATCTGGACGTTGTGCGCGATCTGGACGAGGTTGTCGATCTTCGTTCCGGCACCGATCCTGGTTTCGCCGAGCGCGCCTCTATCAACGCACGTGTTCGCACCGATCTCGACATCGTCCTCGATGATCACGGAGCCGATCTGCGGAAATTTGTGGTAATTGCCGGACTCATCGGCAACGTAACCGAAACCGTCGGCCCCGACGACCGCGCCGGTGTGAAGCACGACATTGTTACCGAGCGTGCAGCCGTCCTCGACGAATGAGTTCGGGTGCAGGACGCAATTTTGCCCAATTCTCACATCGTCGCCCACTTTCGCGCCCGCTCTCAACTGTGTGCCGTCGCCGATCCTGGAGTTCTCGCCAACGCACGTGAAAGCACCGACAAAAACGCCGTCACCGACCGAAGCCGAGCCGGCAACTATGGCCGAGGGATGGATCTCGGGCCCGCGCATTTTACGCGGGTGAAGTTCGGCGGCGAGGATAGCGAATGCGAGCTTCGGGGCTTTGACCTTTATGAGACAGCCCGCGAAATCGCCTTCGAAATCGAGCGGGACGAGCAGGCAGCCGGCGCCGGTCTGTACGGTCTCGGTTTTCTCGGCGAATGCGGCGTCGGACGGTGTGGCTGACCTGACATCAGCTACGCATGTAATATCGACGTTCGGGTCGCCGGACAGCGTGCCCGCCACCAAGGCTGCGATCTCATGGGCCTTCATGGCTTTGAATTTAGCGTTTTTTCGGTTGTTTGTCAGCGGACGGGAGTCAGCGTTTTTCGACCTCGTCGATGACGGTCTGAAGGAAGATCTCCATCCCCTCGATCCGGACATTATCGAGGCCGGAAATTCGGCGAAGGACCGGAGCTGATTCACTGTCGAGAAAATCGAGATCGGCGAGGTCGATGAGTATATTCTCGACGCCGTCGCCGGCCATTGAGGAAGAAAGCTTTTCGAGCACAAGGGCGTCGTCGAACATCAGATCGCCCTCTACGCGGAGGATGGTGCAGCCGTCTTGCTCGTGCTGGGTGATATGCGTCGCCATAGCTCTTAACCCACGACCTTAATGTCTTTACGAATCCCAAGCGATTTAGTTTCGCGCCGGGTCGTCATAAAGACTCCGGCGAATACGAGCGTCGCCGCGACACCGAACTTTAGATCGATGTGTTCGCCCAGAAAAGCGACCGCCATCGCGAAACCTATTAACGGCTGCAGATAGATGAATACGGCGACCGTCGAAGGGCTGACCCTTGCCAGCGCCCACGCATTTAAAAGATACGGTACCGCGGTTCCGAAAAAGGCAATGTAACCCACGAGGGCCCACACGTAAATGGGTATGTCGGCGGTCTCGACCCGTGATAGTGAGATATAACCCAACGGCACGCAGACGATACTGGCAAACAGGAATATCCAGGTCATCGAACGTAGGGGGCCGTTGCGGATCAAAACCGCCTTCGAGGTAGCGACGAAAATGCCGTAAGAAAACGAATTGCAGATGATCAGAATGTCGCCTAGCGTTGTCGCCGACGAGAAGGACGCGTTACGCGGATCGATGAGAAAAAGGACCCCGGCGGCCGCAAAAAAGATGCCCACAACCTTTTGCCAACGCAGCAGCTCCAAACCGGCGACAACGCTGATCAGGATCGTAAAAATCGGGATAGTTACGGCAAGCAGCGATGTGTTGGCGGCCTTTGTCAAAGAAAGGCCGGTAACGAACAGTATCTGATTGAGCGATACACCGAATACGCTCAGCATCGCCAGGCGCATGTAATCGCGCCGCTCGGCGAGCATCAGACTACCTCGGAAGCGTTGTATGAAATAAAGGACGACCGCCGTCAGGCCGACCCGAAAACCGACCAGGGCGAGGCTGGGAAGGGCAGCGAGGACGATCTTGCCGATGACCGGGAACGAGCCGAAAAACACCTGAACGCCGATCAAGGCGGTAAACGGGGCGAAATTCGACTTTTCGGCAAACGGTCCGTTCATCAAGATAGAACCTATAGAAGCCGACAAAATTTCGCAAAGAGGACGTTGGGGGTTTGGGATTCGCCTTGAGCAATTTCGCTCTTCCATTTTCATCGTATTTCGATTACTATTTTTCCCGCCCCGGATATCACCCGATACCGAACACCACAATTCAGGAAGTAACCAGATGAAACCCTACGTGTTTTTGGCCGTTATTGGTCTCGCCGCGATCGTGCCCGCTTTTGCCCAACCCAAACAAGAGAATCTCAGACAACCACCCACTGCGGCGCAGGAAGCAGAGGCTGTCAAATTCTTCGAGATCGGGAACGCATGCTCGGACGAAGACTCGAAATGCCGGATCGACGCTTTTACGCGTGCTGTCGCCGCCTATCCGGATTTCGCCGAGGCATACAACAATCGCGGATCCGCGTTTTTGCTCGCCGGCCAAAAGACCGACGCCCTTGCCGATTTTGGAAGGGCGCTTGAGGCCGACCCTGGATCGGTGCAGGCTTGGTATAACAGGGCGGTGCTCTATTCACAAGAGGGCGACTTTGCGAGATCGATCGCCGATTTTCAGGCCGTGATCAAGCTGCGGCCGGAATTGGGTTTGGCCTTCACCGGCCTCGGCAACGTTCTCATGAAACAGGAGCGTTACGACGCCGCGGAGCTGAGCTTCACGCGGGCGATCCAACTGCAGCCCGAATTCGCGGGCAATTACTACAATCGCGGGCTGACACTGTTGTTCCGAGATCAGTTTGTGAGAGCAGAGTCCGATTTTTCAAAGGCGCTCACCATCGACGACGACATCACACCCGCCCTGCTGAATCGGAGCATCTGTTTGCGCGAGAAGGGCGACCAGAGATCCGCCCTTGCTGACATCAACGAATTCATAAAACGGCGTCCGACGGATCCCCGAGGCTTCCGGACACGTGCGAACGTTTTCGCCAGGATGGGTGAGAATGCAAAGGCTGAAGCCGATAATCGCACTGCGGCGCGTATGAAATGATCGCGATCTAGATCACTGAACGCCAATAAAAAAGCGGACCCGGTCGGGTCCGCTTTTTTTTAGATTCCGCAAAACTTAGATCGACATCATGCCGGGATTTTCGAGCATTTGCTTGAACGTCTGCAAAAACTTTGCCCCGGTGGCACCGTCGACAACGCGATGGTCGCAGGACATCGTGACGGTCATAATGCTGCGGACGACGATCTGGCCGTCCCTAACGACCGGGACCGCGTTCGCACCTCCGACGGCCAGAATGCCGGATTCCGGCGGGTTAATGATCGCAGTGAACTCCTTTATGCCGAACATGCCGAGATTCGAGATCGAAAATGTCGCGCCGGTGTATTGTTCAGGCTGCAGCTTTTTGGCCCGTGCCTTAGACGCGAGATCTTTGATCTCGGCCGAGATCTCGACAAACCCCTTTTTGTCGGCGCCGCGAACGACCGGGGTGATCAATCCCTCGTCGATCGCCACGGCAACGCCGATATCGGCCTGCTCGTAAAAACGTATCGACTTGTCCTGGTAGGAGGCGTTGACGAACGGGTGCCGACGCAGGGCCATCGCCGCGGCCTTGACGATGATGTCGTTGACGCTGATCTTTTCCTCGTCGGTGATGGTCGCGTTGACGGCCTTGCGGAGGGCGAGTGCGGTGTCCATCTCGATCTCGACCGTCAGGTAAAAGGTCGGGACCGGGCCGATCGATTCGGCCAGCCGGGTCGCGATGACGCGGCGCATTTGCGACGTCGGCTCGTCGCGGAACGGGGACGCGCCGACGACGGTCGATGCCGTGAACGAAGGTGCGGCCGATTTGCCGGGAGCGGCCAGGGCGGTTTCGATATCTCGCTTGATTATCCGGCCGTTGGGTCCGCTGCCGGTGATCGAGCGAAGATCGATCCCGTTGTCGGCCGCCATCCGCGCCGCGATCGGGGAAACGATCATTCGGCCGCCATTGGATGCAGCCCCCGAGCCTGATGCGGCCGGCTGTACCGCAGTTTTCGTCGCGGGTGTAGGCGCGGAGGTTCGTTCGAGCTCAAGCTCGGCGGGCTTTTCGACCTTCGTGGGCGGTGTCGCCTGATCATCCGTTTGGGCGGCAGTTGCGGCCTTTGCTCCGCCGTTGGTCGATATCTCACTCAAAAGACCCGATATGTCTTCGCCTGCATTACCGACGATCGCGATGGGCTCGCCGAGGGCCGCCGATTCACCCGCCTGCTTGAGGATCTTCAGAAGCGTGCCGCCCGAAAGCGCGGTCATCTCCATCGTAGCCTTGTCGGTGTCGACCTCGGCGAGCGTCTCGTTCGCGTCGAACTTGTCGCCTTCGTTCTTTACCCACCGAGAGATCTGACCCTCTTCCATCGTAGGCGAAAGCTTCGGCATTAGGAATTTTTCGGCCATATATTAAACTCTTCGCTCCAACCTGCTATTTTTGAATGCCGTTAAAAGCAGCGTCTTCACCGGATGTGATAATGCCTACGGTCTTTCCGCTTTTTGTCCACAAGAATTTACAGAAGGCCTTACCCGTGCCGGAACAACTGACCATCTCCGGCCGGCCTTCACAACGAGTATCCCCTGCACATTCGTCGGCGTCCGGAGAATGAAACGGTTTCCAGCCCGCTTTCAACATCTTTATACGGACCGAGGAATAAGGCTCGCTTCGCCGGAATTTCGGAATTGCCCTTGTTTGCGGGACAACAACGTTATGCAAAACGGCTGCGAAACAAACCGCAGTGCATACGCGAAGAAACTTTTTTGTAGTTACAAGTAACAAACTTCCTTTACCGCCGCGACGATCTTCGTCACATCCGGCAGCGCTGCGGCCTCAAGATTTTTTGCGTATGGCATCGGCGCCTCGACAGTCGAGACCCGTTTGATCGGAGCGTCCAGGTAGTCGAACGCATGGTCCATGACCTGGTACGTGATCTCGGCTCCGACGCTGGCGAATGAGTGCGATTCCTCGGCGATGACGAGGCGGTTCGTCTTTTTCACGGAATTGACGATCGTGTCGATGTCGAGCGGCTTGATCGTGCGGGGATCCACCACCTCGACGGAAACGTCGAAATCTTTCTGTATCTGCTCCGCCGCCTGGATCGCGAGCGGCACCGTCATCGAGCGGGCGACGATCGTGCAGTCTTTCCCTTCGCGTTTGACTTCGGCCACGCCGAGCGGAATTGTGAAATCCTGGTCTTCGGGCACTTCGCTTTTTAGACCGTACATCCGCTCCTGTTCCATGAAAATAACGGGGTTATCGTCACGGATCGCCGACTTGAGCAGCCCTTTGGCGTCGGCCGCGGTCGACGGCATCACGACCTTAAGACCGGGGAAATTCGCGTAAAAAGCCTCGAGGGCCTGTGAATGCTGGGACGAGACCTGGTAGGCGGAGCCGTTCGGGCCCCGAAAGACGATCGGCACCTTGAATTGCCCGCCGGACATATACAGCATCTTGGCGGCGTGGTTGATGATCTGGTCGGCGGCGAGGATCGAGAAATTGAATGTCATGAACTCGATAACTGGCCGCAGTCCGGCCATCGCCGCTCCGACACCGATCGCGGCAAAACCAAGTTCGGTGATCGGGGTGTCGACGACTCGCTTGTCGCCGAACTCCTTCCACAGCCCGCGCGTGACCTTGTAGGCGCCGTCGTACTCGGCCACCTCTTCGCCCATGATGAACACGTTGTCGTCCCTGATAAGTTCCTCGCGAAGCGCCTGATTCAGCGCATCGCGGATGGTCAAAACTGCCATAAGTTTCAATCGGAAAAGCGACCTTCGCTCCTACGGTACGGAAAAAATAACATTTTCCCAACTATCGCCTTCGCTAGCGAGGACAGAACATCGGTCTGCATTGACATGTTTCGGGTTGTAATACCAGTCTTCAAACTCCAACCCCTCGATCGCGACATCTGAACATAACCGGACGTAGCCGTTTGCTTCCAGCAGTTCACGGGAAGGGAGTCTTACCTCATCACCGGCTCTGTAGAAGTCATGCTCGAATGTGATAACCGCGAACTCAACCCGGTCGAATGGAATTGACATTAAGCACTCCAGCGACGACGCCGGCGGCTCAAGATCCAACGAAAGGTAGTCGAAGAAAGCCGTCCCGAACGTGGCGATTACTTTATCCCAGTCCAAAGCCCGACAGTCGGCAGCCAGGGTTTTCGATTTTCTAAAGACAAATAGCTCGAAATACCGCTCGTCAATGTCGATGCAGAGTCCATTCCATTCAAAACGGCTCTCGAGGAGATATGTATTGTTCGCCAATATGGGCTGACTGCAGCCCAGATCGAGGAAAACTCCCTCTCGCTTGCCATCGAGAACCGACAATACAAAAAGATCCTGACCTGCTTGGCTAAAGTTCCGCTCCACCTCTTGCAAGCCGCAAAACGGCAGCTTAACCCTGCTACGGCACCAACTCTTTTCCACGATGTGTCTCGATGATCAGAATTCCCATACGGAAGCATTAACCGGCGAATACGTCCTTCAACAACTCGCTTTCCGGCGGCAGCGGACTCTCTTCGGCGAATTTCAACGCTTTTTCGACGGCATCGCGGGCCTGCTGCTCGATCGCCTTATAATCCTTGTCGCTCAGAATATTAGCTTCCTTGAGCGTTTCGCGGAAGAGCACGATCGGGTCACGTTCCTGGTATTTGGCGATCTCTTCGCGGGTACGATAATTCCCCGGGTCGGACATTGAGTGGCCCATATAGCGGTAGGCACGGACCTCCAAAAGCGTCGGCAGCGAACCCTTCCTTGCCCGCTCTATCGCTCGTTCCATGGCTTCGCGGACCGCCATTACATCCATCCCGTCGACGAACTCGTTGGCGACGCCGTACGCTTCGCCCTTATGCGCAACGCTGGCTATGCTCATCGCCCGTTTTTGCGACGTCCCCATTCCGTATTTGTTGTTTTCGCAAATGTAGATCGCCGGCAGCTTCCAGAGCTGCGCCATGTTGAGCGACTCGTGGAAAATGCCCTGGTTTACAGCCGCTTCACCGAAAAAGCACACCGCAACCTGACCGGTGCCCTTGTATTTCGCCGCGTACGCCATGCCGGTTCCGACGCCGATCTGCCCGCCGACAATTCCGTGCCCGCCGTAAAACTCAAGTTCGCGCGAGAACATGTGCATCGAGCCGCCTTTGCCCTTTACGCAACCGCCTTCTTTACCGTAAAGCTCAGCCATCACCGCTTCCGGCGACATACCCTTGACCATCGCCTGGACGTGGTCGCGGTACGACGTGATCACCATGTCGTCCGGCCGCAGGGCCGTGATGGCACCGACCCCAATTGCTTCCTGCCCGATGTAAAGATGGCAAAACCCGCCGATCTTGCCCATTCGGTAAACCTCGGCCGACTTTTCTTCGAAGTGTCGGCCGAGGACCATCTGGTAGAGCATCTCGCGAAGAAGCTTTTTGTCGAGCTTTTTGATCGATTCGAGCTGCGACCTGCGACGCTTTTGATACTCAATCTTGGCGAGCTCGAGGAAGTCATCTTCGACACGTCCGTTTTTGACTCCGGGCGTCGTGTCGTCGCGCTTCTCGTTCTTGGTGTCGGTGTTGGTGCGAGTAGCTGTCTTAGGCAAAATAGGGACCTCCGCCGCATGTTTCCGCTGAAACTTTGCAGGGTGCTGCAAACTTAAGATTATAAGTGACCTTATATGCCATCGCAAAGCATCCGAAACCAGCATCCAAGCTAATGTTTGGCCAAAATCGCGGATAAATAATAAGATTGCAATCGGGAAATGCTGAGACCCTCCTTAAATATCCTTGTCTTGATGCTCCTTTTGCCGCTCGGGCTGCTGGCGCAGAACCCGACCAATTGGAAACTTCAGATCATCGAGCGCAAAGAATTCGATTTTCGTTCGGGCGACCGTTTTCAAGCGGGGCTCGAAGCGGAGATCGAGCCCGGATGGCACCTCTACGCGACGGATCAACCGGCCGGCGGCCCGATCCCGACGACTATTTCAGTTTCTCCCGGATCGCCCTTTAACCTTTCGGGCCCGGTTGCCGCTCCGAAGCCGACGATCAAATTCGACCCCAACTTCAATATCGAAACGAAGTTTTTCGAGAATCGGGTCACCCTATCGGTGCCTCTCGTCGCGTCCCGCGACGCAAAACGGGAAGAGCTCGGGCTCGACGTCCGCTTTCAGCTATGCAACGACACGTTTTGTCTTCCGCCGAAAACCGTCCGCGTGACAAGCAATGGCACCGAAGACGTTAAACGTTCGCAGGTCTCCGGCTCTTCCTCGGTTTCCGGATCGACTCCCCGCAACTCGAATGCGGCCGGCGAGGCTGGGCCGTCCGGTCCGCTGAACGAGGACATTTGGTCCTTTATCTGGCTAGCGGCGACGTTGGGCGCGCTTTCGTTGCTGACGCCGTGCGTGTTCCCGATGATCCCGATCACGGTGTCGTATTTTACGAACCATTCGGCCGGGCATCGGTCCAAATCGATCCGCCTCGCGACCGTATATTCGGTTGGCATCATCGCAACTTTTACCCTGCTAGGGATGGTGCTCGCACTCTTCGTGGGAGCGGCGGGCATTAATCTTTTCGCGGCAAATCCGTGGGTCAACCTTCTGATCACGGCAGTGTTTCTATTTTTTGCGTTTAATCTGTTCGGCGCGTACGAGATCAACGTGCCGACACATCTTCTGACATCGCTCGACCGGATCACGCGTTCGCATGAGGGAGAGGGAAGCGGCGTGATCGGCGCGCTGCTAATGGGGCTGACCTTTACGCTGACCTCGTTCACGTGTACGTCGCCTTTCGTGGGCACGATCCTGGTTTCCGCATCTCAAGGCAATTGGCGAATGCCGCTGGCGGGGATGCTGGCGTATTCGACCGTTTTCGCCCTTCCTTTCTTCATCCTGGCCCTGGTTCCGCAATGGGTTGCCCAACTGCCTAGGGCGGGCAGCTGGATGAATTCGGTAAAGGTGGCAATGGGCTTTCTCGAGGTCGCGGCGGCATTGAAATTCCTTTCCAACGTCGACCTTGTTTGGAAATGGGGCATATTTACCCGAAGCATAGTGCTCGCCCTCTGGGTCGCGATCGGCGTTATACTTTCGCTTTATTTATTAGGTAAGTTTCAGCTCTCGCACGACTCCAAACCCGAAAGGATAGGCGCGTTTCGGCTCGTATGCGCGATCGTCGCCCTGGGCATCAGCTTCTACCTGCTGACCGGGCTCTTTGGAGCGAAGTTGGGCGAGATAGAAGCGTTCTTGCCTCCCGACCTGAGCGCCAGCGCATCGACGATCGGCAATTCGGCGGAGCGAAGATGGATAACGAACGATCTCGAGGCCGCGCAGCAAAAAGCGGCGTCGGAAGGCAAACCGATCTTTGTCGATTTTACCGGTTACACCTGCACCAATTGCCGATGGATGGAGGCCAATATATTTCCGTTGCGGAACGTTGACGAGATCTTTGGCGACTTTGTCTTGCTGAGGCTCTACACCGACGGCGAGGGCGAGATATACGAAAAACAGCAGCGTATGGAAGAGGAGATGTTCGGCACGGTCGCCTTACCTTATTACGCCGTGCTGGACGCGGAAGGGAAGGCTTTGGGTACCTTTCCGGGTCTGACAAGAAACGTGGACGAGTTCGTCGGCTTTTTGAAGAACGCACAGGCAAAGCACAAAGCTGATCAAAATGCGAAAAGTACCGATCAATAACCTGGTCGCCGGGCTTCGCGAGATCCCGGAAATTGAATTCACCTGCGACGGCGTTTACGACTTTCTCGGCCGCAGTCCCGTCGATCCCGACTCGCTTGAGCCTTTTCTTTTCTGGAGCGGCGACTGCTACACGCGAAATCTTGTCCACAAAGACGAACGTTTCGAACTCATGGTCATTTGCTGGGAGCGTGGACAGGTTTCGCGCGTCCACAACCACTCAGACCAGAAATGCTGGATGACCGTTCCGATCGGACGTTTGAAGGGGCAGAACTTCGCCGTTGAGGCGATCGACGAATCTCACGGCCATTGCAAACTGAGGGAAACCGATAGTTTCGAGCTTTCTGAGTGCGTCGCGGCGAAGGTCGAACTCGAAGAGCCGATTCATCAGGTACTTAACCTTAATGAGTTTGACGCGCGGGCCGTCAGCATACACATCTATTCCAGGCCGTACGACCGGTGCCTTTCGTACTGCCGCGACACCGATACGTTTAAGGAAGTGCGGCTCTTCTACACGAGCGTGGGCGGCCGTCTTTGCGACGGCGCCGTTCTTTGAAGCAATCCTTGCCCGCCACATTCCTCTAGTCTTTAGTTCATCTGTACCAATTGTTCCACTTGTTTCCTTAACCGGCCAATTCCGAAATAGCCGGCTCGGATGAACCCTCATGATCCGGGCCACCGTGATCACGGCATGTCGAGTATGGACCTTTCAAAACGCGT
>Ga0307413_10000648_pt1 | contig 11773 bp, 8 predicted proteins | sample DK1Ometagenome_3_FD_203714 | JGI IMG/M metagenome (GOLD analysis project Ga0307413, IMG submission 203714) | Maize rhizosphere microbial communities from greenhouse at UC Davis, California, United States - DK15-O-2 | ecosystem: Host-associated > Plants > Roots > Rhizosphere > Soil | place: USA... | reverse complement strand
CGCTCTAGGAAGCGGACAGGTGCATTGGCTCGAAGTCGGGAGCCGCGTCGCGGGGTGGAGCAGTCTGGTAGCTCGCCGGGCTCATAACCCGGAGGTCGTGGGTTCAAATCCCACCCCCGCTATTGAAAGCGGAACGGCGGCACGACGGAACGGCGGTACTGGCGGATCGGCGGGCACCCGCTCGCGTGGTTTCGGCCGCCCGCCGCCCCGCCAGGACCGCCGTTCCGTCGTTCCGCCGCTTGTTGTTGTGCCGGGCGCTTAGCTCAGTTGGTTAGAGCGCCACGTTGACATCGTGGAGGTCACAAGTTCGAGTCTTGTAGCGCCCATGCCTGAGGGGTTGCCGGCCGCGGCCGCCCGACGCGCCCATAGCTCAATTGGATAGAGCATCTGACTACGGATCAGAAGGTTAGAGGTTCGAGTCCTCTTGGGCGCATGCCATGATTCACCGTAGGTCGAAGGGCGCAGCCGTGCGCCCGCCCGTACCACGGGGCGTAGCGCAGCCCGGTTAGCGCGCCTGCTTCGGGAGCAGGAGGTCCCCGGTTCAAATCCGGGCGCCCCGATCGAGAACAACGACGCCGTCTCCCGCTGGGAGGCGGCGTTTGTCGTACTCATCCATACTCGGCGCGACCGCGGCGAGCCTCATCGACATCGGTGCGAGCAGGACGCAGGACCGACTGGAGCTGCGCGAGCGCGGACCGCCCTGCACCCAACGACTGCCCGCCCATCCCGCGGCAGCCAACCTGCCGCCGGCGCTGGCGCGGACTGCCTCGCTGGCGCCAGGTCGCCAGCACCCCCTCGACCGTGGCCCTCCGGGGCCGAAGGCACGATGTTGTCACACGCGCCGAGCACCATCACCAACTGACCCTGAACATCGCGTGGTACTCCTTCATCACTCGGAACTGAGATGCCGCACCACTTCATCGCGAGCGGCCCCGCGCTGTCACCGGCGCCCTCGCCTATCAGTCAGGCTGTCGTCGCCGGCACACATTGCTATATCAGTGGGCAGCTCGCCGTGGACCCAGCAGGCGTATTCCGACCCGGTACGGCACGCGAAGAGGCGGCACTCGCCTTCGGCAACGTCTTCGCGGCTGCCGAGGCCGCCGGCTTCGGCCGCCACGAGATCGTGTTCATCGACCTCGCGTTCATCGACCTCGGGGACCTGGCGGGCGTGAATGCCCTCTACGCGGAGCTCTTTCCGGAAGGCCGCCGTCCGGCGCGCACCGTCTACCAGGCCGCGGCCCTGCCGTACGGGGGGCGCGTGAAGGTGCAGGCGGTGGCCGTCCGTGAGACTTGACCCCGGTCACCCGAGGTCGGAACGTCGCAGCAGCTGGGCGTTGGCGGCGACGATGACCGTGCTCAGCGACATGAGCACCGCGCCCACCGCCGGCGAGAGCACGATCCCCCACGGCGCGAGCACCCCGGCGGCAAGCGGGATCGCCACGATGTTATAGCCCGCCGCCCACCAGAGGTTCTGCACCATCTTGCGGTAGCTCGCCCGCGAGAGCCCGACAATGCGCGGCACGTCCCGCGGGTCGCTGCGCACCAGGACCACGTCGCCTGCCTCGACCGCCACATCGGTGCCGGCACCTATGGCGACGCCGACGTCGGCCGTGACGAGCGCCGGGGCGTCATTGACGCCGTCCCCCACCATTGCGACCCGCTTGCCCTGACGTTGCAGACTCCTGATCCGCGCGGCTTTGTCTCCGGGGAGCACCTGCGCGAAGACCGTGTCGATGCCGAGCTCGCGCGCCACGGCGTCGGCCACCGCCTGCGCGTCCCCGGTCATCATGACGACTTCGATCCCCATCGCGTGCAGCCGGTGGACCGCCTCCGCGGACTCGGGCCGCACGGCGTCCGCCACGGCGAAGGCGGCAAGCACTCGGCCGCCCTCCACGGTGTAGATCACCCCCTGCCCGCGGGCTGCGGCCTCGTCGGCGAAGGCCTGAAGGTCCGGCAGCGGCGCGAGACCGAGCCTCCCGAGCAGGTTGGGCCCGCCCACCGCCAAGCGGCGGCCCTCGACGGTCGCCTCCACGCCGAGGCCCGGAAGGGCCTCGAAATCTGCGGAGCGGGGCACGTCCACCCCTCGCTCCCGGGCGCTCGCCACGATGGCCTGGGCCACTGGGTGCTCGGAATCCTGTTCGACCGCGGCAGCCGACCGGAGCACGGCGTTCTCCGTCTCTCCGTCCATGACCCGGGTGGCCACGACACGGTGAGCGCCCAGGGTGAGCGTGCCGGTCTTGTCGAAGACGACCGCATCCAGCAGCCGCGCCTCTTCGAGCCCGCGCCGGTCCCGCACGAGCAGCCCGCTCCGCGCGCCGAGCGTGGTGGAGATGGCGACGACCAAGGGCACGGCGAGCCCCAATGCGTGAGGGCAGGCGATGACCAGCACGGTCACGGTTCGCTCCACGGCGTAGGCCGTCTCGGCACCCACCAGCAGCCAGACGACGAGTGCGAGCGCGCCGGCACCCAGCGCCACGAGGGTGAGCCAGAAGGCGGCGCGGTCGGCCAGTGCCTGGGCGCGCGAGCGCGAGGTCTGCGCCTGCTCCACCAGGCGCATGATGCCGGCCAGCGTCGTCCGCTCGCCCGTGCCCGTCACTTCCACGCGCAGCGAACCGGCCCCGTTCACCGTCCCGGCGATCACCCGGGCGCCGACGACCTTGTCGACCGGCCGGCTCTCGCCGGTGATCATCGACTCGTTCACGGCGCTCTTTCCCTCGCGCACGATGCCATCCGCGGGCAGGTTCGCTCCGGGACGCACGAGCAGGAGGTCGCCCTCGGCGAGGCCGGCCAGCGGAACCTCTTCCGTCCGCTCCCCCGCCCCATCGCGCACGATGCGCATGGCACTGTTCGGCAGGAGTCTCGCCAGCTCGGCAAGGGCGCCCTGCGCTTGCGTGATCGAGCGCATCTCGATCCAGTGGCCCAGGAGCATGATCGTGACGAGTGTCGCGAGCTCCTCCCACAGCGGCATGCCGGGGTAGCCGAGTGTTACGGCCGCGCTCCAGACGAACGCGACGCCGATCGCGAGCGCGATGAGCGTCATCATCCCCGGCAACCGGTCCCGCAGCTCGCGGAGCGCGCCCAGTACGAAGGGCTGGCCCCCGTAGAGGAACACCGCCGTGCCGAGTGCCGGCGGGATCCAGTGCGCTCCAGGGATCCCGGGCGGTGAGTACCCGAAGGCGCGCGGGAGCATGTGCCCCCAGATCAGCGTCGGGATCGTCAGGGCGAAGGAGAGCCAGAACTTGTCACGGAACATCGCGACAGAGTGCCCGGCGTGCTTGTCGTGTCCCGGGTGTCCCGCATGCCCGGCGTGACCGCCATGAGCCGGCGCCGCTCCGTGTCCATGCGCGTGCTCGTCGCCGGCTGGATGTGCCTGGACCCTGTCCGCGCTGGCGATCTCGGGATGCTCCGGGTAGCCAGGCTCGGCTGGAGCGTCGGGCTCGCCATCTGCCGGTGATCCATGATGGGCATGCCCATGGGCCGGGTGCCCACTTCCGTGATGATCGTGGTGTCGGTGGCCTGTCATGCCCCTGCCCTCCCGCTGCCTGACCTTCGTAGACCGGACAGCCGCGTGACGGCGTCAGTGCGCCTTTCCCATCATCGCCCCGTGCTGCTGCATCAGCCGCTGCAGACGGGCGCGATGCACCTCCATGAAACCCGGGAGCTCCTGCGCCGTGACGTCCGGCATGCGCGTGAGGTCCTGCCGCACGGAGTCGGTCAGGGCGCTCCAGGTGGAATCCCCCTTCATGTTCATCTGCCGCATCTCGGCCTCCATCTGCTGGACCATGTTGGCCGCCATCTGCCGGTGCATCGGCATCATCCGGCGCAGGCTGTCGCCGCCGGCGCCTGCCATCCCCTGCATGTGGGCGCGCATCTCGGTCATCATGCCCTCGCTCGCCGTCCCGCTCGTGTGAGCCATGCCCGGCATGCTCGCCATGGCGGAGGAGCCGGCCGAGTCGGGACGCGCCGCGTCCTTCGGCCCGCCGCCGCTGCAGGCGGCCGTCGCAAGGAGGACCGCGATGAGCCAGCGCCGATGCCCATGTCCATCCCGCATGTCCAACCTCCGCCTGGGAGTCTCAGGTTTCCGATGCGGTCAGCGCCCGGGCGCCGGCCGGCGTGGTCGCCTCCGCCCGCTCCCGGGCGCGGCGCATCGTCCGCTCCTGCCACAGCGAATAGATCGCCGGAATCACGAGGAGCGTGAGCACGGTGCTCGAGAGCATCCCGCCCACCATCGGGGCCGCGAGGCGCTGCATGACGTCGGCGCCCGTCCCGTGACTCCAGAGGATGGGCAGCAGGCCCGCCATGATCGCCGTGACGGTCATCATCTTCGGCCGCACGCGCTCGACCGCTCCGTACTCGACGGCCGCGTCGACGTCGGCCCGGGTCCGCATCTCGCCCGCCGAGACCCGGTCCCGGAAGGCATGGTCCAGGTAGAGCAGCATGACCACCCCGGTTTCGGCTGCCACGCCAGCGAGCGCCACGAAGCCGATTGCGGCCGCGACGCTCAGGTTGTAGTCGAGCAGCCAGAGCAGCCAGACGCCGCCCACGAGCGAAAACGGCAGCGACAGCATCACCAGCGCGCTCTCCTCCACGCGGCCGAACTGCGCGTAGAGAAGCCCGAAAATAATCAGCAGCGTGATCGGCACCACGACGCGGAGCGTTCTTCCGGCGCGCTCCATCGCCTCGAACTGCCCCGACCACTCCAACCGGTAGCCCGCCGGGAGCTCGAGCTCACGCTCGAGCAGCGCGCGCGCCTCCTTCACGTACCCGCCGACGTCCCGCTCGCGCACGTCCACGTAGACGATGCCCATCGGCTGGGCGTTCTCGCTCTTGATCAGCGTCGCGCCCTGCACGATCTCCAGCCGCGCGAGCTGCCGGAGCGGAACCAGCGCGCCCGACGGTGTCGTCACCACGACCTCCTCGAGCTCCGCCGGCGTCTCGCGCAGCTCGCGCGGGTAGCGCACCAGGACGCTGTAGCGCTCGCGTCCCTCGATCACCTCCCCGGCATAGGCGCCGCCGACCGCGGTGGCGAGGGCCGTCTGCACGTCGTCGCCCGTGAGACCGTAGCGCGCCGCCGCGGCACGGTCGAGGCCGAGCCGCAGGTAGCGCCCGCCGAGCGCCCGCTCGGCGAATACCGAGTTGGTGCCGGGCACCCGCGCCAGCAGCCACTCGGCCCCGGCGCCGAGCCGGTCCAGCGTCGCCAGGTCAGGCCCGAAGAGCTTGAGCCCCACCGGCGTCTTGATGCCCGTGGCGAGCATCTCGAGCCGGTTCCGGATCGGCATCGACCACATGTTGGCGACGCCCGGCGTGCGGACCGACGCGTTCATCTCGGCCACGATCGAGTCGTAGGATACGCCCGGCCGCCACTCGTCCTCGGGCTTCAGGATCACCATGGTCTCGATCATCGACATCGGCGCCATATCGGTGGCCGTCTCCGCCCGGCCGATCTTGCCGAGCACCGTCTGCACCTCGGGAATCCGGGCGAGCGCGGCGTCGCGCTGGCGGAGAATCGCGCGAGCCTGCTCGCTTCCGACGCCCGGCGCGAGCGAGGGCATGTCCACAACGCTCCCCTCGTTCAGCGGTGGCAGGAACTCGCTGCCGAGTCGGCTCCACGGAAGCAGGGTCGCGAGGAGCACGCCTGTCGCGAGGGCGAGGGTGAGCCCTCGGTGGCCGAGCACCCACCGGATCATGGGCCGGTACGCGCGGATGAGCGCACGATTGACCGGATTGGCGGCCTCCCGCCGGACGCCGCTCCGGATCAGCAGGCCCATGAGCACCGGCACGAGCGTGACGGAGAGCAGCGCCGCCGCCGCCATCGCGAGCGTCTTCGTCCAGGCGAGCGGGTGGAAGAGGCGGCCCTCCTGGTTCCCGAGCGCGAAGACGGGGATGAAGGAGAGCGTGATGATCAGAAGGGAGGTGAAGAGCGCGGGCCCCACTTCGCGGCTCGCGTCGAGTACCAGCCGCCAGTGGTCCCGCCGCCCCCCTTCCCGCTGGTTCCGCTCCATGTGCTTGTGGAGATTCTCGACCATGACGATCGCGGCGTCGATCATCGCTCCGATCGCGATCGCGATCCCGCCCAGGCTCATGATGTTCGCGCTGAGGCCGAGCAGGCGCATGGCGAGGAACGCCAGGAGCACGCCGATGGGGAGCGTCACGATCGCGACGAGCGCGCTGCGTGCGTGCAACAGGAACACGACTGTCACGAGCGCCACGATGAGCGCCTCCTCGACGAGCTTCTCGCGCAGCGTCGCGATCGCGCGCTCGATGAGGCCCGAGCGGTCGTAGCCCTCGACGAATGTGACGCCTGCCGGCAGCGCGGCGCCCAGCTCGCCCATTCGCGCCTTCACGCGCTCGATCACGGCGAGCGGGTTTTCGCCGTAGCGCATCACCACGAACCCCGTCACGATCTCGCCGCGTCCACCCAGGTCGGTGATGCCGCGCCGGAGCTCGGGGCCGATCTGAACGCCCGCCACGTCGCCCACCGTCACCGGCGCGCCGCCGGAGCTCGTGGCCAGCGCCACCGCGGCGATGTCGGCTGTACCCCGGAAGCGCCCTTGACCGCGCACCACGTACTCCGTGCCGCCCAACTCCAGCACCCGGCCGCCGACGTCGCGGTTGGAGGCCTGCACCGCCTGCACCACGCGGTCGAGCGGGATGCCGTAGGCCTGGAGTTTTACCGGGTCGACGGTCACCTGGTACTGCTTCTCGTAGCCGCCCAGGCTCGCGATCTCGGCGACCCCCGGCACGGCGGTCAGCGCCGGCCTCACAACCCAGTCCTGCAGGCTCCGCAGCTCGGCCAGGTTGAGCCGGCCGGTGGTATCCGCCAGCACGTACTGCATCACCCAGCCGACGCCGGTGGCGTCGGGGCCGAGCATCGGCATGGCGCCCTCGGGAAGCCGACTTTGCGCCGCGCTCAGGTATTCCAGCACGCGACTCCGCGCCCAGTAGAGATCGGTCCCGTCCTCGAAGACGACGTATACCGCGGACACGCCGAACTGGCTCATCCCGCGCACGAACCTCGTGTGCGGCACCTTGAGCAGCTCGGTCGAGAGCGGATAGGTGACCTGGTCCTCCACCAGCTCGGGCGCCTGGCCCGGCCACTCCGTCATGACGATCACCTGCACGTCGGAGAGATCCGGAATGGCGTCCACCGGCGTGCGCAGCATCGCCCAGAAGCCGGCCAGCGAGAGCACCAGCGTGGCGCCGAGCACGAACCAGCGGCGGCGGAGCGACCAGGCGATGACCTGGCTCAGGATCGTGGACATGGGATCCTCACTTCCGTTCGCCGGTCATGTTCATCCCCGGCATGCCGCGCATGTCGGCGCCCTTCGCGTCGGCGTCCGACTCCGCATTCCTGTCGCCGCCCATGTCCATGCCATTCATGCCTCCCATCCTCTCCATCTCGCCCGAGCCGGTCTGGCCCATCATGCTCCGCATGATCTCGCTCAGGTTCGACTCGGACTCCAACAGGAACTGCGCGCTCGTCACCACTCGCTGGCCGGGCTCGAGGCCCGCGAGCACCTCCGTGAGCCCGCCGGCCGTGCGGCCTGTCTCCACTTCGCGCGCGGCGAGCCGGCCGCCGCGCACATCGACGAAGACCACCGACCGCTCCCCCGTGCGGACCACCGCCTCGGCCGGCACCGTGAGCGCGCGTCGGCCTGAGGTGCCGATGTGCACCGTGCCGTACATCCCCGGCTTGAGGCGCCCATCCGGGTTCGGCACCTCGATGCGCGCCCGCACCGAGCGCGATTCGCCCTGCAGGGTCGGGGCGACGAAGGCGACGCGGCCGCTCACCGGGCGACCGGGAAAGGCGGCGAGTGCGACCTCCGCCCGGGACCCCTCGGCGACGGCGCCGGCTTCGCTCTCGCGCAGGTCGGCCTCGACCCAGACCTCGCCGAGATCCGCGATCGTGTAGAGTGGCTGCCCGGGCTCGATCGCTTGCCCGCGCACCACCGACTTTTCCGTCACCACCCCCCGTACGGGGCTGTAGAAGGTGATCGTGCGCTGGGGCGTGCCGCGCCGGAGCACCGCCGCGATCTGCGCCTCCGAGACGTCCCAGAGCCGGAGCCGCCGCTCGGCCGCCTCGAGGAGGTCGGCCTCGCCGCCGGGGAGCCCGGGGACAGCGGCCGCCCCGCCGGCGCCAGGCAGGCGAGCCGCCGCGAGCAGCTCCTCCTGCGCCGCGACGAGGTCGGGCGAGTAGAGCGAGTAGATCGGCTGGCCGCGACGCACTTCCTGGCCCGTGAAGTCGACGTCGAGGCGCTCCACGAAGCCGCCCACCTTGGACGTAATCTGCGCGACGCGTGTCTCGTCGAGCGTCACGACACCGGTGGCGCGGAACGACGGCTCGAGCTCGCGCTCCTCGACCGTGCCGAAGGTGATGCCGAACGACCGGATCTGGTCGGCCGTGAGCGAGACCGATCCGTCACCCGGCATGTCAGCCATGCCGGGCATCTCGGGCATGCCCGCCATTCCGCCCGCGCTCCCGGCACCGGCTGGCGGTGTGGACTCGCGGTGCTCCATCAGCCACCAGGCGCCGGCCGCCACCACGAGCAGTGCAGCGAGCGCGACGACGACCATCCTTCGGGTTGTCATGACACGACCTCCTGACCGGCGAGCGCCTCGAGCGCCAGCACGGCCTTCGCGAACTCGGTGAGCAGGCGGACGGCATCCGCCTCGTAGGTGTAGAGCGTCATGTAGGTGTCCAGCACGCCCTGGAAGCTGGTCCGACCCGTCCGATACCCGGCCAGTGCGGCCTCGGCGGCAGCGCGGGCGCGTGGCAACACGCCCGCCTGATAGAGCGCGAGCCGGGTCCGGTGGAGCTCCGTCGTCTGCGCCAGGTCGAGCACCTCGGCCTCGAGCTCCGCGGCCATGCGGTGGTGCTCGTGCTCGAGCGCGTCGAGCGTGGCGCGCTCGGCGACGGCCATCTGGCCCTGCTTGCGCCCGCGCCAGAGCGGAATCGGCAGGCTCACGGTCGCAGTGATCATGTCGGCCATGCCGGTCCGCTGACCGTATTGCAGGGCGAAGGTCGGATCGGGGCGTGCCTCGCGGACGGCGAGCTCGACCCGTGCCGATTGCGCGGCGAGCTCCGCGAGGTGGGCGCGGATCATGGGGCTCGTGGTGAGGACGGCGGCCTGGAGGGAGTCGATCGGCGGCAGCGGCGAGCGAGCGGCGAACGCGCCGAGCGCCGTATCGGCGAAACGTACCGCGCCGCCGGAATCGGCAAACGCGGCACGCTGAATCCGATCCGGGAACGTCGGCGCGCCGACCGGGATTACCCAGGCCCGCCCGAGCAGCGCGTTGAGTCTGGCGAGCGCCCGGGTCCGCTCGACCCTCAGGGCCGCCACCTCGCCGCTCAGCCGGACCAGCTCCGTCTGGATCCGGAGCGGCTCCTCCTGTCCGCCACGCCCGGCCGCATACCCGGCCTGGGCCGCGCGGGCGACGGCGAGCAGCAGCCGGTGCTGCCGCTCGGCGAGGCCCCGGAGGCTGTCGGCCAGCGCCAGGTCGAACCAGGCGGCGGCGACGTCACGGGCGGCGGCACGTTGCGCCTCCTCCAGCCCGGCCTGGGCCGCCTCCACCTCCCCAGCCGCGGCCACCCGGCGCAGCCCCCGCTTCCCGTGAAGCGGCAGCGTCTGCTCGAGACCGACCATCTTCATCGTCATCTCGTCCCGAAAGCCGGGGCCGCCTAGCGGCAGGTTGACGACGCCGACCATCAGCATCGGATCCGGCAAGGCGGCAGCCGGGCTTACGCCCGCGCGGGCAGCCTTGAGCCGCGCCTCGGCGGCCGAGACCGCGGGGCTCGTGCGGCGCGCCAGCGCCATGAGGGAGTCGAGCGCCTGCGCCTGTGCCGTTTCGGCCGAGCCGAGCGCCAGCGCGCAGGAGAGGCCCAGGAGCCGGACAGCACCGGGGAGTGCACTTCGCATGTGAAGACCTCGCCGGCGAGGAGCCGGCTGCAGACGTCCGTGATCATCCCGCCCGGAGGACGGGGGCGGTCACCAGCCGAGTGGCGAGGTCAGGCTCTGGGAGGGTGTATCGGGGGCGCGGGGCGGATGCCCGGCCCGAAGTGCGGCAGGGGGGTCGCGGGACCAGCGTCGGTCACGCGCTCCTGGGGAAGCGTCGCGATGGACGCCGCGATGCTCGAAGGAGTGGCGGCGCAGAGCCCAATGGCGCTGCACCCGAGCAGGCCATCGAGATCGGCGGCTAGATCGATCGCGGCGACATGTGGAGCTCCGGGCATCGGTCCCTGGTCGCCCGGCATCCCGTCGTGACCGCTCGCGCCCGCCATCCCCGGCTCGCACGCCACCGCGGCGCCGTGCTCGGCGGCGTAGCACAGCGCCGCCGCGGCGACGCCGCGGAGGGGGGTGAGCAGGAAGAGCAGGACGGCGAGCAGGCGCATGGGTGAAAGGTATCCGGAGTCCGAGTGCGCGCACAGTGGGCGTCCAGCGGAGCCGCAGCCGTCGCAGCACTCGGTCTCGTCGTCGCCGGCGTGCAGGTGGGACATTCCGGGGGCCAGCTCGTCTATCGCTACAACGCTGCCTCGGCCCACGTGACCGATGCGGCGGGTGACGGCAGGCTCAGTGCGGCGGGGGCGAAGGACCGGTCGCAGCACGACCGCGAGCACGAGGAGGATTGACCGTTCAGCGCCCCTGGGGGCGGGGCGTGGACGGTGCTCACGCCAGCCCGAGCTGCGCCATCAGCTCGTCCGCCGCCGCCCGCCCCGCGCGATTGGCGCCGATCGTCGACGCCGACGGCCCGTAGCCGACCAGGTGGATCCGCGGGTCCTTCGCCACCTGTGTTGCGAGTCGTCCCGTCATGACGATCCCGCCGTCGGGTCCCCGGAGCTGGAGCGGGGCGAGGTGATCGAGCGCGCTCCGGAATCCGGTGCACCAGAGGATCACGTCGGCGCGCACCATGGTGCCGTCCGGCCAGCGTACGCCTTCCTCGACAACCTCACTGAACATCGGCAGTCGCTCGAGCACGCCGCGGGCCTGCATCGCCTCCACCGCCGGCGTCACCGGGATGCCCGTCACCGAGACGACCGACCTAGGCGGGAGCCCGCGGCGCACCCGGTCCTCCACCATCGCCACGGCGGCGCGGCCCGCGGCCTCGTCGAACGGCCCGGTGCGGAACTCCGGCGGGCGCCTGGTGACCCAGGTGGTCGTCGTGACGCGGGAGACCTCGTCGAGAAGCTGGATCGCCGAGATGCCGGCGCCCACGATGACGACGTGCTGGCCGGCGAACTCGTCAGCGGTCCGGTAGTCGCGAGTGTGCAGCTGGCGGCCGGTGAACCGGGCGGCGCCGGGATACTCCGGGATGTACGGCGTCTCCCAGGTTCCGGTGGCGTTGATGATGCCGCGCACCGCGAGGTCCCCGCGATCGGTCTCGACGCGAAACCGGTCGCCACGGTCGCAGACCACCGTCACCGTGACGGGACGATGCACCGGCAGCCCGAATTTCCGCTCGTAGGCGGCGAAGTAGCGGGGCACGGCAACCGCCGCTTCCACCTGGCCAGCGCCGGGCTCAACCACTTCGGAGAACCGCATGCCGGGCAGGTCGTGAATCCGGTTGACGGTACTGAGCGTGAGCGTGGGCCAGCGATGCTGCCAGGCGCCGCCGGCCGCCGGCGCGTGGTCGAGGACGATGAACCCGCGCTCGGGCGCCAGGCCGTTCCGCTTCAGGTGGTAGGCGGAGGACAGGCCTGCCTGCCCGGCGCCGATGACCACGATGCCGGTTCGAAGCGCGATGCCGCGAGGCTGCGCCTCCGGGAGCCCGGCTACTC
>Ga0307413_10000647_pt1 | contig 11775 bp, 12 predicted proteins | sample DK1Ometagenome_3_FD_203714 | JGI IMG/M metagenome (GOLD analysis project Ga0307413, IMG submission 203714) | Maize rhizosphere microbial communities from greenhouse at UC Davis, California, United States - DK15-O-2 | ecosystem: Host-associated > Plants > Roots > Rhizosphere > Soil | place: USA... | reverse complement strand
CATTCCAGCCATGGCCAGCAGCAGGAACAACAGCACAACCGGGATCGGGTTGCGAATGCCCCAGGTGGCGAGGTTCATCGACTGGCGGTAGCGGACGCCTGGCCACCCGCTCCTGGTACCACGCGCACCTGGTCGCCATCGGCGAGGAACGCCGCACCGTCCTTGACGATGCGCGTGCCGGGAGCCACGCCGTCGGTGATCTCCACGAAGTTCGACTGTCGGTGTCCCACTTCGACACGCGTCGCCTCGACTTCAGTGGCACCGTCCTCCGTCGAAAGACGGAACACCCAGTTCCTGCCGTCCTGGACCACGACCGATTGCGCCGGTACCGTCACGGCCGAACGCGTGCCCCGGGTGATGCGGCCGCTTGCGTACATCCCCGCGCGGGCGGTGGTGTGGGGATCCACGTCGGCGTAGACCAAGGCCATCCGCGAGTCGAGCTCCAGACTGGGCGCGAGCTGCCGGATCGTGGCCGCCGCCGTCGTACCGTCGGGCAACGACAGCTCCACCTGCTGCCCGACCGCGATATCCTCGAGTTGCCGGGCCGTCACCTCGCCGCGCCATTCGAGCCGGCCTTGCCGGATGAGCCGGAACAGCGCTTCACCGCTGGCCGGCACGGCGCCGAGCGTGGCCGTACGCGCGCTGATCACGCCGTCATCGGGCGCTCGCAGGAGCGTGTAGGACAATTCCACCTGCTTTGCTTCGACGGCCGCCCGTGCAGCCGTCACGGCCGCGGTCGCGACATCCGCCTTGGTCAGCGCCGCAAGGATCGACCGTTCACTCATCGCACCGCTGTCGCGCAATTGTTCCGCCCGCACCGCATCGCGTTGGGCTGCGATTGCCGAGGCCTGTGTCTGTGCGAGGTCGCCGCGCAGGCGAGCCACCTCGGCACGCAGCAGGGCGTCATCGAATCGCGCCAGGACTTCTCCGTGCCTGACCCGGTCGCCCACGTCGGCTTCCAGAGCGGCCAGATGCAATCCGCCGAGCGGGGCGCCGACGATCGCTTCCTGCCATGGCAGCACGGAACCGGTGGCGATCATGGTGTCTTCCCATGGTCGGCGTTCCACCACCGTCGTCGTCACCGTCATGGCCACGGGCGCGGCATCCGGCGCCTGCCCGGCTGGCCTGGGACCTTCCGGGTCCGGGGTGGGCTGGCGACGCGCGAGCGCGATCAAGACCAGGGCGGCGACGATCAGTATCAGTATCGCGATGGCTGTCCGGCGCAACCGGCCAACCAGTCTGCCGATCCGTTTGCGCAGCGAGCCGGGAACCGGGACGTGGTGGAGGCGACGGACGGAACCGTAGAGGGCCATCGGGGAAAATCCTGTAGGCGAGGAGGGAGGGCGCGGGGCATCGGCCAACGCACGGGGCGGGTGGCCGGGGGTGGCAAACTGTGCAGGGCACTGGATTACCGGCGACTTACGGAAGCGGATCGGCGGTGGTCGCGCTCGCGACGGATGGCGGTTGCGGCGTCGTGGTAAGCCGCCGGTAAGCATTTCCCGTCCACTGTGGCCGGCGCTGACACGCCACATCCTGAAAATGGCAGACATTCCCGGCGGGCTATCGTTCGCCCCGTCCCCTCGGACGAGCGGAGTCCATGAACCGCATCGCACTTGTTGAAGACAATGTCCGGCTCAATCGGCTGCTCGCCACTCGGCTTGCGGCGGAAGGGGTCGAGGTCGATGGGTTCCTCAGCGCGGGGGCGGCCTGGAACGCGCTGGCCAGCCGGGAATACGCCGTACTGATCGTCGACCGGGGCCTGCCCGACGGCGATGGCCTCGATCTGCTCAAGCGCCTGCGTGCCGCGCACAACAGCATTCCGTGCCTGTTCCTGACCGCACGGGATGCCTTGCATGATCGCGTCGCAGGGCTGGATGCCGGTGCCGACGACTATCTGACCAAACCTTTCGCGTTCGAGGAACTGGTTGCCCGCGTTCGGGTGTTGATGCGACGTCCCGCCGAAATCAGGATGCTCGACCCCGAATTTTCAGGCATCCGGATTCTGGCAACGGACGCCAGCATGACCAACGGCGCCCGCAAGGTGCCGCTGGCGTCCGCCGAGCTGCAGATCATGCTGGCCCTGGTCGCCCGGGCCGGAAATACGGTGAGGCGCTCGGCACTGGAACATGCGGCGTGGGGCGTCGGAGTCGCGGTAACGCCCAATGCGCTGGACGTGGCGCTCCACCGGTTGCGTCGGAAGCTCGTGGCGATCGAGTCGAATGTCCGCATCGCCAACGTGCGGGGTCTTGGTTATGCACTGCGTACCGCGCCGGGTTCCGGGGGCAATGCATGAGGCTCGGCCTCGCCAGTCGCGTCATCCTCTCCTGCCTGGGAAGCCTGCTGCTTCTGTTCGCGGTGTTCTTCGGCATCATGCTTCACTACGAACACCGGGATGCCGCAGCCCGGACCGCGGACCTGCTGGAGGAGGGGGTGGATGAACTGACGGCCTCCATGCAGTTCGACGCCGCAGGACGGTTTTCAGGTTTGGCTCCGGCGCCCTATCGCGAATTCGTCTTCGATGCCATTCCGTCCGACGCCGCGTATCGGTTGCTGGACCGGCAGGGCAACACGATTCTCCAGTCGAGTCCGGGATCGGCTGTCGAGATGCTCGGCCGGATACCCTTCAGCAAAGTGCAGGCGGATGTCGACACCACGTCCGGGACTCCGGCATTGCGCATGCGTGCCGCACGGATGACGCATGGCGGCCGCGTCTACTACTGGCAGCTTGCGATCAGTGACCGCATGGTGAACTTCAACCAGTTGCCCGAGGGCCGGCTCGCGATGCGCGTCATGCTGGTCGCGTTCGTGCTTGCGGGGCTGGTGTTCGTTGTCGTTCTGGCGCTTGCGGTGCACGGGATAGTCGTCCCGCTGCGCAAAGTGTCGGCAATCGCTGCCGGTATCACCCCCGGCAACCTGACCGAACGTATCCCGACCTCGAAGTTGCCGCAGGAGCTGGTTCCGCTGATCGAGGGCTTCAACGGCGCGCTGGAGCGGCTTGAAACGGGCTTCCGGGTCCAGCAGGAGTTCCTGGCCGCGTCGGCGCACGAGCTCAAGACGCCGCTGGCGCTGTTGCGCGCGGAGGTCGAGATCCGTGGACGGCCCGAGGACCAGGTGTTGCTGGATGACATCGACTTCATGAGCCGCCAGGTCCACCAGTTGCTGCACCTGGCGGAGGTGAGGGAGGCACGGAACTACACATTCGACGCGCTTGATGCGGGCAGGGAGGTGCAGGACGCGTTGGCTTATCTCGACCGTCTTGCGCGGGGGCGCAACGTCCTTCTCAGCCAGGAAATGGATTCGGAAGTGGTTACCCTGCACGCGGACCGCGGGGCCTTCTTCGTACTGGTGAAGAACCTGGTGGAGAACGCGATCCTGCATGCACCGCCGGAATCCCTGGTATGCGTCCATCTCACGCATCGCGCGATGGCCGTACGCGATTCGGGGCCGGGAATTGCCCGGTCGGACATTGAGAGCATCTTCCAGCGATTCTGGCGTGGCGCCGGGCGGGCCATCCAGGGGGCTGGTCTGGGCTTGCCGATCTGCGCCGAGATCGCCGGCGCGCATGGCTGGGCGATCCAGGTGCGGAACAACGGCGAGATGCCCGGCGCGACGTTCGAGGTGGTTTTTCAACGGGATAACAAAAAGGCCACCTCGACGGGTGGCCTTCTGCAGGAAAACTGGCGGAGAGAGGGGGATTCGAACCCCCGAAGCGCGGTTTAGACGCTTACACACTTTCCAGGCGTGCTCCTTCAACCACTCGGACACCTCTCCGCACTGAACACGGCGCCTGAATACGCAGGCCCCCGCGAACGGCATCGCGCCGCAGCGGGCCGCAAAGTCTAGCGGTGGCGGGGCCTGCCAGCAAGCGCGCCGAAGGACCGGCGGCCCGCGCCGGGTGCCATGGCACAATGCCCCGGAACCGGCCGCGCGACGCGAACCGTCGCGGCCGCCGACCCTGCCGGACTCCCCAAAGGTACCGATGTCCTACCTCGTCCTCGCCCGCAAATGGCGCCCCCGGCGCTTCGCCGAACTGGTCGGGCAGGAGCACGTCGTGCGCGCGCTGACCAACGCCCTCGACACCGGACGCGTCCACCACGCCTTCCTGTTCACCGGCACCCGCGGGGTCGGCAAGACCACGATCGCGCGGATCTTCGCCAAGTCGCTCAACTGCGAACGCGGCACCTCGGCGGAGCCCTGCGGCGAGTGCAACTCGTGCATGGACATCGACGCCGGCCGCTTCCTCGACCTGCTGGAGATCGATGCCGCCTCCAACACCGGCGTCGACGACGTCCGCGAGGTGATCGAGAACGCCCAGTACATGCCGTCGCGCGGGCGCATGAAGGTCTACCTGATCGACGAAGTGCACATGCTGTCGAAGGCGGCGTTCAACGCGCTGCTGAAGACCCTGGAGGAGCCGCCGGGACACGTGAAGTTCCTGCTGGCCACCACCGATCCGTAGAAGCTGCCGGTGACGGTGTTGTCGCGCTGCCTGCAGTTCAACCTCAAGCGGCTCGACGAAGCCCAGATCAGCGGGCAGATCAACAGGATCCTCGACGCCGAGGGCATTGCGGTGGAGCCCGGCGCGGTGCGCCAGCTCAGCAAGGCCGCTGACGGCAGCCTGCGCGACGGCCTGTCGCTGCTGGACCAGGCGATCGCCTATACCGGTGGCGAGCTGACCGACGCCGCGGTCGCGACCATGCTCGGCAGCGTCGACCACACCCGCGTCGGCGCCCTGCTGGAGGCGTTGGCCGACGGCGATGGCGAGGCGCTGCTGGCCGAGGTCGCGGCGCTGGCCGAGTTCTCGCCCGACTGGGGCGGCGTGCTGGAGGCGTTGACCGAGGCACTGCACCGGATCCAGGTGCGGCAGCTGGTGCCGTCCGCGGCGGTCGAAAGCGACGGGGTCGATGTCGATGGCCTTGCGGGGCGGTTGCGGCCGGAACTGGTGCAGCTGTGGTACCAGATGGCATTGCACGGCCGCCGCGACCTGCCGCTGGCGCCCAGCCCGCGCGCCGGGTTCGAGATGAGCGTGTTGCGGATGCTGGCGTTCCGTCCGGCGGGCGAGGGCGGCGAGCCGCGGCCAGTGCCCGCCACGCGTCGGTCCGGAGCGTCGACGCCAGACGGTCCGGCTCCGGTGGCGCGCGCGGAGAATGACAATCCGACACCCGTTGCCCCGGCTTCGGCGGGTGCGATCGATACTGCCTCAGCCGAGCTCGCCGTTGCGGCGCAGGTGGAGGTGGTTGCGACAACCGCCACGGCGAGCCACCGCGTGGCCGAACCGGGCGTCCGCGAAACCGCATTCCCGGAACAGAACAGGATGGTTCCGCAGGATGACAGCGTGTCGCTCGCGCCGGCGCCCGGATTGGCGGACGGCGCCATCGTCGACGCCGAGGGCTGGCTCGACTGGCTCACACGCTGCGAGCTCAGGGGGCCTGCGCGGGTCCTGGCCGAGCATGCGGGTTTCATCCGCAGCGGCGACGGCACCCTCGCGCTGGCCCTGGCCGAAGGCGACGAGCTGCTGAACAAGCCGGCGCTGGTCAACGAGATCGCCCAAGCCCTGGCGCCGCTTTTCGGCGCGCCGCCGAGGGTCCAGTTCGAACTGTCGGATCGCCCCGCCGAATCGCTGCGCCGCCGCACCGAACGCGTGCGCGACGAGCGCCAGGTCGCCGCCGAGCAGGCGTTCATGGACGACCCCGAGGTGCAGCGCCTGATCCAGCAGCACGGCGCCCGGGTGGTGCCGGATTCGATCCGTCCCTTCCACGACGCGTGACGGACGCGGGGTCTTGAACCACGGCCCCATCGCCATCATCCACATGACAATGCCGCCGTCGTCCGAGACGGCACCCATTCCGTCCCAGCCAACGAGTAAAACGACATGCGCGGAAATATCGCCCAACTCATGCAGCAAGCGCAGAAGATGCAGGAAAACGTGCAGCGCGCGCAGGAAGAACTGGCCAACATCGAGACCACCGGCAACGCAGGTGGCGGCATGGTCAACGTGACCATGACCGGCCGCATGGAGTGCCGCAAGGTGCGGATCGACCCCAGCGTGCTGGCCGACCCGGAAATGGCCGAGGACCTCATCGCCGCGGCGATCAACGACGCGGTCAACAAGATCAACGTCGCCTCGCAGGAGAAGATGGGCGCGGCCACCGCGGGCATGCAGTTGCCGCCCGGGATGAAGATGCCGTTCTGACCGGCGCCGTCGCCCGATGACCTCGCCGCTGCTCGAACAGCTGATCGAAGCCTTCCGGGTGCTGCCCGGCGTCGGCCAGAAATCCGCCCAGCGCATGGCCTACCACGTGCTCGAACGCCAACGCGATGGTGGCCGGCGGCTGGCCGATGCATTGGCGGCTGCGGTCGAGAAGGTCGGCCATTGCAGCCGCTGCCGCGACTTCAGCGAGGACGAGGTCTGCGCGACCTGTGCCAGCGCCGCGCGCGATGTGCAGCAGCTGTGCGTGGTCGAAAGCCCGGTCGACCGCCTGGCGATCGAGCAGGCCACCGGCTACCGCGGTCTCTATTACGTGCTGCAGGGACGACTGAGCCCGCTCGACGGCATCGGCCCGAACGAACTCGGGCTGGACCGGCTCGACGCGCGGCTGGCCGAGGGCGAAGTGTCGGAGATGATCATCGCGACCAATCCGACCGTCGAGGGCGAGGCCACCGCGCATTACCTCGGCCAGCTGGCCCGCAGGCACCAGGTACGCCCGAGCCGCCTGACCCACGGCGTGCCGCTCGGCGGCGAACTCGAATACGTCGACCGTGGGACCCTGTCCCACGCGTTCGGCAGCCGCAGCGAAATGCCGTAGTGGTTTCTGTAGGAGCGACGTAAGTCGCGATTCCACGGCGAAACGAATATCAGTGAAATCGCGACTTACGTCGCTCCTACATCAGCTGCGTCCCACCACGGAGAGCTTATGACCGACACCATCTTCGACAAGATCATCCGGCGCGAGATCCCGGCCGACATCGTGTACGAGGACGAGCACCTGATCGCGTTCCGCGACATCGCTCCGCAGGCGCCGGTGCACGTGCTGTTCGTGCCGAAGACGCCGATCGCCACGCTCGACGACCTCGCCCCGGAGCAGGCCGCGATCGTTGGCCGGCTGGCGTACGCGGCCGCGCAATACGCCAGGAACGAAGGCTTCGCCGAGGACGGCTACCGGGTGGTGATGAACTGCAACGAGCACGGCGGCCAGACCGTGTTCCAGATCCACCTGCACCTGCTGGCCGGTGCGCCGCTGGGACGGTTCGGCACGCCGAAGTGACGCAGGCTCCGCCGCAAAAGAAAACGCCCGGTCAGCCCGGGCGTTTTCTTTTGCGGTCTCGGCTCACCACCAGCCCCACCACGGCCACGGCGCCGGCCGGGTCACGACGTCGACGCGCTCGCGCACCGGCCACAGGTAGACCACGTCGGCGGCGACCCGCGGGAAGCGGTAGTCGTACTCGCCGATCCGGCGGCTTTCGTAACCGTCGATGCGACCGGTGAAGGTCACTTCGCGGTTCTTCTCGAACAGCGCCGGATCGTAGAAGCCATCCCGGCAGGCGATGAAGCGGCCGCCGACGTCGTCGGTCGCCCAGTACGGACGGCCGGAGGCACTGAGCCGGGTCGAGATCATCTCGAAGCAGGTGCGGTTGGATTGCGGCTCGACCTGCACGATGCGACCGCCCCAGCGCACCATCGCACCGGCGCGGTCGGTGCTGGCGGCATCGCGCGGGCTGATCTGCGCGAACTCGCCCTGCAGCGGTTTCGGCTGGGTGGCGCAGGCCGCCAGCAACACGGGGGCCAACGCAAGCGCGGCCCATCGAATCATTCGGGTGGTCTTCATCGGGACACCTTTCATCGAGGCGGGTTTCATCGAGGTTCTCCGTTGCGTGGCCGGTGGGCGCGCAGGGCGCGGACCAGCTGGCGTGTTTCCAGGGCCCGTGCCGCGCCCGGGTGATCCCCAGCGTAGCGCCAATCGCTGAAACGTTGGCTGAGTCTTTGCAACTCGGTGCCAAGGTCGGGCCGGGCCTGGCCGACGCGTTTCGCCCATGCCAGCGCGCTCTCGGACGGCTCCCGGCCCAGGTGCAGCCGACGATAACGCTTGTCCAGCGCGTGCCAGGCGCGCAGCACCGGATCGGGCTGGCGCTCGCCGCGACGGCTCAGCCAGGCCATCCAGAGCAGGGCCAGCAGCACCGCCAGCGCGAACATCAGGCCCAGCCGCACGCCGTCGAGCCGTTCGATGCCGAGCGGTCGCAGCATGCGCGCCTGGCGGTCGGCGTCGAAGCCGAGAACGAGGTTGTTCCAGCCGCGCCGCAACCAGTCGCCGGCGTTGAACCAGTCGCTGCCGGCGCCGAACACGCCGCCCAGCAGGCCGTCCGCGCCGGGCAGGCGATCGTGGATGGTGTCGTAGATGCGCTCGGGCGCGACCGCGGCGGTGGGGTCGACCCGGACCCAGCCGCGGCCATCCAGCCAGACCTCGGCCCAGGCGTGCGCGTCGGAGCGGCGCACGAGCCAGTAGTCGCCGAGCGGGTTGCGGTAACCGCCGACGTAACCGGTGACGACTCGGGACGGAATCCCGGCGGCACGCATCAGCACCACGAAGGCCGAGCTGTAGTGCTCGCAGAACCCCGCCTGCTGGTCGAACAGGAATTCGTCGACGGCATGGCGGCCGGGCAGCGGGGTGTCGAGGGTGTAGGCGAACTCGCCGCGGATCCAGTCCAGCGAGCGCTGCACGATCGCCGCGTCATCGTCGCCGGCCTCCGCGCGCCATTGCCGGGCGAGGGCATGGGTGCGCGGGTTGTAGCCGGTCGGCAACTGCAACGCGGCACGACGCAGGACCGACCGCAGTTGCGCCTCGTAGGCCAGTGGCGGTGACGATTGCATGCGCCAGCGCGTCAGCGAGGTCAACGGTCGCGGCGCGAGCAATTCGTGGTCGTGGTTGAGCCGGGTGCCGTCGGGCGCGGCCAGCGGCAGTTCGAGTGCGACCAGTTGGCGGCGGTCGGTCGGCTCGATCTCGACCTCGTAATCCCAGCGCGCCGGCCCGTGCCGCACCTCGGCCGGCGGCAGTGAGCGCAGCCAGTCCGAGCGCGTCCAACTGCGGCCGTCGTACTGCCACATCACCGGGCCGCGCCAGTACATCTGCGAAGTCGGCGGGGTCGCGCCGAAGAAGCGCACCCGCAATGCCGGGGTGTCGTCGGCGATCAGGTCGATCCACTGTCCCGGGGTCATCTCGCCGGACAGCCCGGGCCGCCCGAGCGCACGTTCCGGCACGCCCCACATCGGCGAACCCAGGCGCGGGAACAGCCAGAACGCGGCCAGCGCCAACGGCAACCCGATCGCCAGCAAGCGGCCGATGCCCGCCAACCGACGGCCGGCGCCGGTCGCCACCGCATCACCCGATTCCAGGTCGGCCAGGCGTTGCAGCGCGCACAGGCCCAGCAGCGCGCCGACCAGTCCGAGCGCGAGCGCCAGCGGCCCCTGGTCGAGCAGGAAGGTGCCGAACGGGGCGAACAGCGCAAAGCCAATCAGGCTGCGGGCATCGCGCAGGGTCGAGGTCTCGGCCGGCTTGATCGCCAGCATCGCCGCGAGTACCGCGCAGCCGGTGTCGCGGCCGATGCCGAAGTTGGTCAGCACCAGCACCGTGCCGAGCAGGCCGACTGCGAACACCGCCCGCAGCAGGCCGTGCATCGGTCGCCGCAAGGACAGCGCCGCCACCAGTACCGCCGCTGCCGCAACAGTGATCGACAGCGTCGCCGGCAACTGCAGCAGCAGTGGCAACAGGCAGGCCGCAGCGGCGCCCAGCGCCCAGCGCCGACTGCCGGGGTCGAGTTCCGGGGGCGGGGTCGGCACGTACTCAGCCATGTGGCATCAGCGCCAGTGCGCGCAGGCAGGCATGGCGGTGGACCGGCCCCTGACCGGGGCCGATCGGGGGTTGGCCGGGCAGGGCAAGGCGGTAGCGGCGGCCATCGCGTTCGGCCTCGTCGACCCAACGTGCGAGTCGCGAGATCCTCGCCTCGTACGGCAGCGGCCCGAGGCCATGCCAGTCGAGCACGATGTCGGAACCCAGCGGCTGCTCGTACTCGCGCACCAGCAGGGTGTCGCGCCGCGCCGAAGGCTTCCATGCGATCGCCCGGCGCGAGTCGCCGCGACGGTAGCTGCGCAGGTGGTGGACGTCGTCGCCGCTGGGATGCAGGCGGCTCTGCACCCGGTCGCCGGAACCGCTTGGCAGTGGCGGGCCATCGGCTTCGGGGCGCGGGTACACCAGCAGCGGTGCCTGCGACCATGCATACGACCACGCCCGGGCAAGACCCAGCGGTCGGGTGGTCGAGACCTTGAGTCGCGGCAGGTCCAGCCAGCCGCGCTCGACGGTCGGCAGCGGCAGCCCGGCTTCGCCACGGCCCTGTTCGAGGTTGAGCACCGCCTCGGGCGACGGCGACGGTTCCAGGCCGACCGCGAGGCCACGACGGTGCCGGCCGTCGTCGGCGTGCGCATGCACCCGCAACAGCAGGTCGGTGCCGGCGGCGACCGGTTCGGCCTCGATCGCGACCACCGCCAGTCCGGTCAACTGCAACTGCGCCGCGACCAGGCTGGCCAGTCCCGCGCCACCGAGCAGCAAACCCAGCAGCAGCGCCGGGTTGTTGTTGTAGTTCAGCGCGCCAAGCAGCATCACCAGCAGCAACACGGCGTAGAACAGCCCGAAACGGGTCGGCAGCACGTAGACCCGTCGGCGGTCGAAACGTGCCGGCAGCGCCTCGGGTTCGCGCGGGCGCGTCCACACCAGCGCCAAGTCATGCAGACGCCGCATGGCGGTCGACAACATCAGTCCACCGGCACCGCGTGCAGGATCGACTTGGCCAGCGCCGCATCGTTGCCGGCGTCGGCCTCGGGGACCAGCCGATGCGCGGCGACCGCGGTGAACAGCGCCTGCACATCGTCGGGACGCACGTGGCCGCGACCGAGCAGCAACGCATAGGCCCGCGCGGCCCGCAACAACGCCAGCCCCGCGCGCGGCGACAGCCCCACCCGCACGCCCGGATGCTTGCGGCTGCGCGTCAACAACGCCTGCACGTAGCCGATCAGGGCATCGCCGGCATGCACGGACGTGACCGCCGCGCGTGCCGCGATCACGTCGTCGGCGGTCAGCAGCGGCCGCGCCTGCGCGATCAGGCTGCGGCGGTCGGTGCCGGCCAGCAGGCCGCGTTCGGCGTCTTCGCCCGGATAGCCCAGCGCGAGCCGCAACAGGAAGCGGTCGAGTTGCGAGTCCGGCAACGGATAGGTGCCCGACAGGTCGACCGGGTTCTGCGTGGCGATCACGAAGAACGGCGACGGCAACGCGTGGCTGTTGCCGTCGACGGTGACCTGGTGCTCGGCCATCGCTTCCAGCAGCGCGCTCTGCGTGCGCGGGGGCGCGCGGTTGATCTCGTCGGCCAGCAGCACCTGGGTGAATATCGGCCCGGGATGGAACTCGAAACGGCGCGTCTGCGGGTCGAACACCGACACCCCGACGATGTCCGCCGGCAACAGGTCGGAGGTGAACTGCACGCGCTGGAACTGCAGCCCGAGGGTCGCGGCGAGTGCGTGGGCGAGGGTGGTCTTGCCAAGGCCGGGCAGGTCCTCGATCAGCAGGTGTCCCTCCGACAACAGGGCCACGAATGCCAGCCTAACCTCGTGCGGCTTGCCCAGCACCAGCGAGTTGACCTGCGTCTGTGCACCGTCAAGGGCGGCGCGCAGGTGGTCGGGTAGCATGCTCGCCGAAGCCGGGGTTGCGGATACCGCCATTCGTATTCTCCAGG
>Ga0307413_10000646_pt1 | contig 11789 bp, 8 predicted proteins | sample DK1Ometagenome_3_FD_203714 | JGI IMG/M metagenome (GOLD analysis project Ga0307413, IMG submission 203714) | Maize rhizosphere microbial communities from greenhouse at UC Davis, California, United States - DK15-O-2 | ecosystem: Host-associated > Plants > Roots > Rhizosphere > Soil | place: USA... | reverse complement strand
GACCGAAGAGTTTATCAGGTATACACCAATACTACTGCTCAAATTACATCATTAGGTTTTGGAGTTGGATTGTCTAAAAAAGTATATAAAGACTTTGAAGTAGGAGTTAATTACAATTATGCTCAATTTGATTTTGATCAAACAGAAGATCCAAGTTTTATCGCCGGATTTAACACTCCAAAACACAGAATCAAAGGTTCTTTTGGAAATGCTAAAGTTACTAAGAACTTAGGTTTTAATGTGAATGTAAGATGGAATACAGAATATTTGTGGCAATCTTCTTTTGGAGACGGAATGATTCCGGAAAATACAGTGCTTGATGCTCAGATTAATTACGGTATTCCAAAATTAAAATCTGTTATTAAAGTTGGAGCAACAAATCTTTTCGGGAAAGATTACCTTCAGGTAGTTGGTGCAGGTATGGTAGGTCAGATGTGGTTTGCTTCATGGATAATCAATCCTTAAATGAAATGATTATTTGATCAAAAAAGATTTTCTTTCTTTTTACTCTTGCTAACTAAGAAAGAGCTAATAATTTAAAAGTTAATAACATGAAAAAAAATATAAAATGGCTATTATTGGTTTCTTTGACCTTTATGGCAGCTTGTAATAATGACGATGATAACAACACTCCCGAAGAAGTTCCTGTAACTCCCGGCTCGGCAGTTTTTACAAAATATGTGGCACTTGGAGATTCTTTTGCTGCGGGTTACAGTGATAATTCATTGTTTAAAAAAGGACAGGAAAACGGTTATGCCAATGTATTATCTCAGCAATTTGCTGCGGCAGGCGGTGGTACTTTTACAATACCGTATGCAAATGATAATATTGGGGGATTATTGTTTGGAGGTCAGGTAAATCCGGCTTTCGGACCTCGTTTGTACTTTAACGGAACTGCCCCACTTCCTGTATCTGGCGTGCCAACTACCGAAGTTATGACACATCTTACAGGTCCTTTTAATAATTTAGGAGTTCCTGGTGCTAAAAGTTTTCACTTAGTGGCAAACGGTTATGGTAATCCTGCAGGTTTGGCTATTGGAGCAGCAAATCCTTATTTTGTTCGATTTGCAAGTTCAACTTCAACTTCAGTTTTGGCAGATGCGTTAATTCAGACACCTACATTTTTCTCTTTGTTTATTGGAGGAAATGATGTCCTGAGTTATGCAACTTCTGGCGGAGTTGGAAAAGATCAGACAGGAAATCCAAATCCGGCAACTTACGGCAGCAATGATATTACAGATCCTGCTGTTTTTGCAAATGTATATTCCTCTATGGCAACTGCTTTAACTGCAAATGGAGCAAAAGGAGTAGTGGCAAATTTACCTTATATCACAGCTTTGCCTTATTTTACAACAGTTCCTTACAATCCGCTTACAGCTAAATCAATTGGGCTTAACAATGAAGAAGTAGGGAAAGCTACCATAAAAGCACTTAATACACAATTATACGGGCCGTTAAAACAAGTGCTAACTGCATTGGGAGCCGGAGACAGAATTAATTTATTATCTGAAACTGCTTCAAATCCGGTATTGATAAAAGATGAAAGCTTACCAAATTTAGCAACTCAATTAGCTCAGGCATTTGCGCCAACTTTAGGGACACAAACTGCGGGTTTTTATGGTGCTGTTTTTGGACAGGCGAGACAAGCTACAGCTGCAGATCTTGTAGTGCTGCCAGTACGGACTGTGATTGGTACAGTGCCTAGTGCTGCTGACTCGGGAATTGGTATGATTCCGCCTGCTCCGCTAGATAAATTCGGAATCACATTTCCATTACAGGATAAGCACGTTCTTATTCCAACAGAAAGTGCTGAAATTAAGAAAGCAACAGATGCTTACAATACTACAATTGCTGCAGTTGCAACCGAAAAAGGTTTGGCATTTGTTGATACAAGAGCGGTTTTAACGCAATTGGCAAGTACAGGAATCAAATTTGGAAATTTTAGTTTAACGTCAGCGTATGTTACCGGCGGTGCTTTTTCATTAGACGGAATTCACCCAAGTGCAAGGGGTTATGCATTAATTTCTAATATTTTTGTAGATGCCATTAATGCAAAATACGGTTCAACTTTACGCCATGTAGATTTGAGCGTATATCCAAGTCAATATCCTAAATCATTATAAAAAACCATTTTTTTTCTAAAAAGCCACTCGTTTCTAAAATGTAGTGGCTTTTTTTAATTGTGAAAAAAATTGCCATTTTAGATATTTCAGGCCTCACTTTTAGGAATCAAACAAAAAGGTGGTATTTTTTATGAAAAAAAAATTGATTTTATATTTTAAAAAATTATCTTTGCGCTCTGAAAAAAGAGGTATTTTCGATAAACCTAAATAGCTATTTAATAAATACATAAGTAATGTCAAAAGTAATAGGAAAAGTTGCTCAAATCATTGGACCAGTAGTTGACGTAGTTTTCAACGGTAAGGATGTTGAACTTCCAAAAATTTATGATTCACTAGAAATCACTAAAAAAGACGGAACTTTATTAGTTCTAGAAGTGCAATCTCACATTGGAGAAAACACTGTTCGTACCATTTCTATGGACTCTACAGACGGTTTGTCAAGAGGATATGAAGTAGTTGGAACAGGAAATCCAATCAAAATGCCAGTTGGAGCAGATGTTTACGGACGTTTGTTTAATGTGATTGGTGATGCTATCGATGGTTTAGGAAACTTACCAAAAGATGGAGATAATGGTTTATCTATTCATAGACCAGCACCTAGATTTGAAGATTTATCAACTTCATCTGAAGTTTTATTCACAGGTATTAAAGTAATCGATTTGATCGAGCCTTACGCAAAAGGAGGTAAAATTGGATTGTTTGGTGGTGCAGGTGTTGGTAAAACAGTATTGATTCAGGAGTTGATCAACAATATTGCAAAAGGTCACGGTGGACTTTCAGTATTCGCAGGAGTAGGAGAAAGAACACGTGAAGGAAATGACTTGCTTCGTGAGATGTTAGAGTCAGGAATTATTAAATACGGTGATGATTTCATGCACTCTATGGAAAATGGAGGATGGGATTTATCTAAAGTAGATATGCCAGGAATGAGAGAGTCTAAAGCTACTTTCGTTTTCGGACAAATGAATGAGCCTCCTGGAGCTCGTGCACGTGTGGCACTTTCAGGATTATCTATCGCAGAATATTTCCGTGATGGAGCAGGAACTGATCAAGGTAAAGACGTATTGTTTTTCGTTGATAACATCTTCCGTTTTACACAAGCAGGTTCTGAAGTATCGGCACTTTTAGGTCGTATGCCTTCTGCAGTAGGATACCAACCAACTTTGGCAACAGAGATGGGAGCTATGCAAGAGCGTATTACATCTACAAACAAAGGATCTATTACATCTGTACAAGCGGTTTACGTTCCTGCGGATGATTTAACTGACCCGGCGCCAGCTACAACTTTCGCCCACTTAGATGCTACAACTGTATTGTCTCGTAAAATTGCTGAGTTAGGTATTTATCCAGCGGTTGACCCGTTAGATTCTACTTCAAGAATTTTGACTCCTCAAATTTTAGGAAATGAGCACTACGACTGTGCACAAAGAGTAAAAGAAATTCTTCAAAAATACAAACAATTGCAAGATATTATTGCGATCTTAGGTATGGAAGAATTATCAGAAGAAGATAAATTATCAGTATCAAGAGCACGTCGTGTTCAACGTTTCTTATCTCAGCCTTTCCACGTAGCGGAGCAATTTACAGGTATTCCTGGAGTTTTGGTTGATATTAAAGATACTATCAAAGGATTCAACATGATTATCGACGGTGAATTAGATCACTTACCTGAAGCAGCTTTCAACTTGAAAGGTTCTATCCAGGATGCAATCGAAGCTGGAGAAAAAATGTTAGCTGAAGCTTAATATAAATTATGATTTATGAGTTATAAATTATGAGTTTCAACTCACTTATAACTCATAACTTATAACTCATAACTAAAAAAAGATGATTTTAGAAATAGTATCACCAGAAGCAAAATTATTTTCAGGAGAAGTAACTTCAGTTACATTACCTGGAGTTGATGGAAGCTTTCAAATATTGAATAATCACGCTCCTATTGTTTCTATTCTGGAAAAAGGAACTGTAAAAATTGCAGCTCCAAAGTTTAATTTTTCTAAAGAGGTAGCGAGCAAATTCACGAAAGTAAACGAACAAACCTATACATTAGAGATTAATTCAGGTACAATCGAGATGAAAGACAATAAAGTAATTGTTTTAGCAGACTAAAACAGTTTCAAAATAAATCAAAAAGCCAAACATTATTGTTTGGCTTTTTTTATTTACTGTAATTCAGTACTTTTGAAGTATTAGAATCTCTTTATAAAATATTGATCATTATAAAAGCTCAGTAAGCTTTTATTATTTCGTTTTATCGCCTTGATAAAGCGTGATTTATCTATGTCAAATTTTATAAAGAAACTACATGAAAAATATAAAAAAAGTTGCCGTTCTGGGAGGCGGTGGCAGAACTGGAAAATATCTTGTAAACCAGTTATTGAAAGAAGGATTTAGCATAAAACTTTTGCTGCGACATCCTGAAGATTTTACAATTCAAAATCCAAATATCGAAATTATTAAAGGTGACGCGATTAATTCTAAAAGTATTCAGTTATTACTTGAAGATTGCGATGCCGTTATTAGCACAATCGGTCAGCGTCAGGGTGAACCTTTGGTAGCAAGTTCTGCCACAATAAATGTTTTAAAATCGATGAATGACTTCGGAATAAAACGCTACATTTTATTGGCAGGACTTAATATTGATACACCTTTTGATAAAAAAAGTACCAAAACCACTTTGGCTACAGAATGGATGAAAACCAATTTTCCGATAATTCAGGAAGATCGCCAAAAAACGTATGACCTTTTGGTAAATAGCAATGTAGATTGGACATTAGTTCGTGTTCCGTTTATTGAATTTACAGACCTTAATTCAGCCATAATAGTTGATTTGGAAGATTGTCCCGGTGATAAAATCAATGCAGGGGATATTGCAAACTTTATGGTTGGTCAAATTACAGATGATGAATTCATTAGAAAATCTCCGTTTATAAGCAATTAACAAGCTTAAAATAAACAGCGGGCGATATCAAACCCGCTGTTTAATATCATTTTCATAACTTTGCTTTTATGAAATTACCTGAAAACCTTATACAGAAATTAGAAATTCGAAAGGAGAATAACTCACTAAGAAAGCTGCCAAGCTTTAATAATCTTGTGGATTTTTCTTCTAATGATTATATTGGTTTTTCAAAATCAGAAAACATTTTCAAACAAACGCATCATTATTTGATTGAAAATGAAACCCTGCAAAACGGCGCAACAGGTTCTCGATTGATTTCTGGAAATCATGATGCATACCAAAATACAGAAATTTTTATAGCACAATTTCACGACGTAGAATCGGCTTTAATTTTTAATTCGGGTTATGATGCCAATGTTGGCTTTTTTAGTGCCGTACCGCAAAGAAATGATATTATATTGTATGATGAATTAAGTCACGCTTCAATCAGGGACGGGATTACAATGTCGAACGCTAAATCATATAAATTTAATCACAATGATTTTGAAGATTTAGAAAGACTTATTATTAAATTCCAATCTTCTGAAATCCAAATTCCAATCAATATTTATATAGTTACGGAAACCGTTTTCTCAATGGATGGCGATAGTCCGAATCTGGAAGAATTGGTTTTGCTTTCTGAAAAATACAATTGTTATTTGATTGTTGATGAAGCACATACATTGGGTGTTTTTGGAGATAAGGGCGAAGGTTTAATGCAATATTTGAATCTGCATAATCGCATTTTTGCCAGAATAATGACTTTCGGAAAAGGATTGGGCTGCCATGGAGCAGCAGTTTTGGGAAGTTCTGATCTAAAAGAATACCTGGTCAATTTTGCCCGAAGTTTTATTTATACAACCGGATTATCTCCACATTCCGTAATTACAATTCTCACTGCTTATCAGCATTTGGAAATCGAAAAAGCAAGTATTGAAAAATTGCGACAGAATATTGTGTTTTTTAATCAGCAGAAAAATTTACTAGGATTAAAGCCAATGTTTGTTCGAAGCAAGTCAGCTATTCAATCGGCCATAGTTCCGGGTAATCAAAATGTAAAACAATCGGCTCAACAGCTTCAGGATAAAGGTTTTGATGTAAAACCAATATTGTCTCCAACTATTCCAGAAGGTCAGGAACGTTTACGTTTTTGTATTCACAGCTATAATTCAGAAGAAGAAATCAACGCTGTTTTAGGGTTATTGGCTAACTTTGTGTTTTAATAATTATTACACAGAGATCCACAAAGAAAAAACACAAAGTTGCACTAAGATTTTGTGAATCTTTTTTTTTCTTTGTGAATCTTCGTGAAATCAAAGCGTATGAAACTATTTATAACCGGTATTTCTACCGATGTTGGTAAAACCATAACTTCGGCAATTGTTGTTGAAGCTCTTGAAGCAGATTATTGGAAACCTGTTCAGGCAGGAGATTTAGATAATTCGGACAGTCATAAAATCAAATCTAAAATCTCAAATCTAAAATCTAAAATTTTCGAGAATTCGTATCAATTAAATACACCGGCAAGTCCGCATTTGGCCGCAGAAATTGATGGAATTAAAATTGATTTAAAGAAAATTCAGGAACCAAAAACAGACAATCATTTGGTTATTGAAGGGGCAGGAGGAATTTTTGTTCCGTTAAACGAAGAAGATTCAATTATTGATTTAATCCAGACCGATTATAAAGTGATTGTGGTTTCGAGGCATTATCTGGGAAGCATCAATCATACATTACTGACCATTGAAGCCATTCGGAGTCGAGGATTTGAAGTCGCAGGAATTATCTTTAGCGGAAGCGAAAATAAAGCAACAGAAAGTTTAATTCTGAATAAAACCAAGATAAAATTTATTGGAAGAATCGATGAAGAACCGTATTTCGACCAAAATGTAATTCGCGAATACGCCGATTTATTCCGTCACAATCTTCTAAATTTATAGAATAAAGAAAACAGACTTTCCTATCTTTGTCAAAATTATAGGAGTCTAGTCTTTTTTCTATACTCTCTACTCTATTTTCTAAATACCATGACTTTAACAGAAAAAGACAGCCAATATCTTTGGCATCCTTATACACAACATAAAACTTCACAAACACCAATCGCTATTTCAAGAGGAGAAGGAGCACTGCTTTGGGATGAAAACAATAAAGAATATATTGATGCGATAGCTTCGTGGTGGGTAAATCCATTTGGGCATAGCAATAAATTTATTGCCGATGCCATTTATAAACAATTGACTACTCTTGAACATGTTTTATTTGGTGGTTTTACACATGAACCGGCAATAAAAGTGGCAGAAGAACTAATGAAGATTTTGCCTAAAAATCAACAGAAAGTATTCTTTTCAGATAATGGTTCGACTGCTGTTGAGGTTGCGATTAAGGTAGCTTTGCAGTATTTTTTCAATAAAAATGAAAAACGAACCACAATAATTGCTTTTGAAAATGCTTTTCACGGCGACACTTTTGCGGCAATGGCGGCAAGCGGAATTTCATTTTACACGCAAGCATTTCAGGGAATGTTTATTGATGTTGTGCGAATTCCGGTTCCGGTAAAAGGGCAGGAGCAAGCTAGTTTTGACGCTTTAAAAGATGTAATTAAAAACCATAATTGTGCCGGATTTATCTTCGAGCCTTTAGTGCAGGGAGCGGCCGGAATGGTAATGTATGAGCCGGAAGCGTTGGCAAAATTGATTCAGATTTGTGCAGCAAATAATGTTTTGACTATTGCCGATGAAGTAATGACAGGTTTTGGTAAAACGGGAAAAACTTTTGCGATGGATTATGTTGATGAAAATCCGGACATGATTTGTTTGTCGAAAGCTTTGACTGGAGGAACAATCCCGATGGCTATTACCACTTTTACCCAAGATGTTTTTGATGCATTTTATGATGATGATATTAATAAAGCATTATTTCACGGACATACTTTTACGGCAAATCCAACGGGTTGTGCCGCAGCTTTGGCAAGTATTGATTTATTGCAGACTGCAGAAATGCAATCTAATATTGAGAGAATAAATGCCAGTCATCTGAAATTTCAAAAGAAAATTGAAAATCACGCAAAAGTAATTACCGCCAGAACTTTGGGAGTTATTTTTGCTCTTGAAATTAAATCAGATTCAGAAGAAAGTTATTACGGCTCAATGCGAACAAAATTGTATAATTTCTTTATTGATAAAGGAGTGATTCTGCGCCCGGTTGGGAATATCGTTTATATTTTGCCTCCCTATATTATGACCGATGAACAACTTCAAAAAGTCTATAAAACGATTGAAGAAGCCATTGAAATGGTGTAATTTTGCTAACAGATGGCACAGATTAAAAAGGGTTACACCGGTTTAATAATTACCAGCGTAAATCAGTTTAATCCGTGTCATCCGTGGTCTATTTTTTTACTAAATAAAATATTTTGAATACACAAAAAATCGCCATAACAGCTTTTTCTTCTATTTCTCCGTTAGGAAATAATACTGATGCTGTTTGGAAAAAATATCTTGATAATCAACACTGTTTTTCGAAACTGTTTCTAGATCAACAAGAAACTTCTGTTGCTGCTCTTGATCTGGAATCAAAGCAAATTGTTGCTGAAGTCCGTGAATCAGATATTAAATATAAATTTCTGGATGACTCTGTATTGTTTGCTTTAGCGGCTTCTCGAAAAGCTGTCGAACAAGCAGGTTGGGAAAAAGATGATGTTTTCGGAATTAATATTGGTTCTTCACGCGGTGCGACTGATTTATTCGAAAAGCATTACAAAGAATATATAGACACAGGAAAAGCGCAGACTTTAGCCTCGCCAACAACTACTTTAGGAAATATTTCGTCCTGGATTGCCCACGATTTGCAAAGTGTAGGCCCGGAAATTTCACACTCTATTACGTGTTCTACAGCACTTCATGCAGTATTGAATGGAGTTGCATGGCTGAAATCCGGCATGGCTGATAAATTTTTGGTAGGAGGAAGTGAAGCTCCTTTGACTGATTTTACGATTGCTCAGATGCGTGCTCTAAAAATATATTCGCGTATTGATCAGGAAAAAGAACCCTGGCCAAATCTTGCTTTTGATTTTGAGAAAACACAAAACACAATGATTTTGGGTGAAGGTGCAGCGGTTTGCTGTTTAGAAGCGGGAGAAAAGGAAAATGCAATTGCTTATATTACAGGAGTAGGTTATGCAACCGAGATTTTAGAACATAATATTTCAATTTCTGCAGAAGCAGATTGTTTTCAAAAGTCTATGAAAATGGCCTTAAAAGACGAAAGTTTAGAAAATGTTGATGCAATTGTAATGCATGCGCCTGGAACAATAAAAGGAGATTTAACAGAGTTGCGTGCGATAGAAAAAGTATTCGGTGAGAAATTACCTTTATTGACAACCAATAAATGGAAAATAGGGCACACTTTTGGCGCTTCGGGAATACTGAGTTTAGAGTTAGCTCTTTTGATGATAAAGAATAATACTTTCATAGAAGTTCCTTTTTCTGCAAAACAGAATCATACGAAAACAATAAAAAAGGTTTTAATTAATGCTGTTGGTTTTGGTGGAAATGCTGTTAGTATTTTGATTGAAAAAGCATAGTATTCGAATCGAATTTTAGTTATAAAAAAATCCATTCCGCATAACGGAATGGATTTTTTATTTAAGATTGCATTATTTTAATTAAAAATAATCTTTTTAGTTACTGTAAAGTCATTATCAAGAGTAACTTTTATCAGCAATACCTGATTGGCCGATTGCAGGTTTTGTATTTGAAGTTCAGTTGTACCTGCTTTCTTTTTGCTGTAAAGCAGTTTTCCTGAAATATCAAAAACCGTTACCTCTTTTATGTTTTCTGCCGAAGAAGTTACCTTGATGGTTTTATCTTTTACAGAAACCAGAAGTCCGTTTTCAACATTCTCAAAATCTCCCGTTCCAAGTGTTTTGTTGGTGTAACGCAATACTAAACGATCGGCGAAAATTCCTTTCTCAGTAGTAAAGGTATAATCGCTTGCTGTTAAATCGTGTATTACCCCGGCTTTCTTGTCTTCTATATAAACGGCATGGCTGCTCAAATCGCCATCAGCCTTATCAATAGAAATCGTAAAATCTCCGGCTATGGTTGTATTGTATCCCAAAGGAACCTGATCTGCATCTGTAAAAGGCAGGGCACGTCCCTGGATTACATAATTGTTTGCGTTGTCAACACTATAGAAATCAACATACGGATTGGCATTAAAACTCACCCCGTCATACCTGTCTTCGTACTCATTGGTTGCCCCTTGCACGTAACCTACCAGCATTTGCTTAAAGACTCCTTTTGTATTGGTCATATTCAGCCATACGCGGTGTGCTTCAGTGGTTTCTTTTGATGCGGATTTGAAAAACTGCGTGTTATCGGCAGCTCCAAGTCGCATGTCATTGTTAAAGGTCACCGTTCCGCCAGCTTTGGCCATTGCAAAGAAGGATTGTCCCGCTCCGATGAATCCAGATGGTTCCTCGTTATTATTTCCGGGTGTTCCTCCACTAATAGCACGTTCTTTTACCACTGTGCTTCCCGTTAAATTATAACTGGCATAATCATCTGTAGTATAGGTGTAGGCACCTGTTAGGGTAACCGGAGTATTATGGGTCCAGAAATACAGGGTTCCCTCTAAAAGAGCTGTGTTTTGGTCCAGGAATTTTTTGGCGCTCAGGGCAGAAGGATATGGATTTCCGATCAAATAAGGTTTGCCTGCCGTTAGTGTTTCACCTAAAATTACACCATTGTTGGGCACACCATTAAATTCGGCTGGATAATCTGTTTTTACGGTCAGCGAATAAGTTTGCGGCCCACGAATGATGTATCCCTTACCTATTTTCATAACCGTATTTTTATTGGTAGTAACCCAATTATCACCGCTGTATCCGAAATATTTATCCGCTAAAGTCAAAGGAGAAACATCAACCAATTTTTGCGGAGTTACCGGTGTTGACCAGTATACGAAATCGCCTCTACGAATTTTAGCGGCAATACGTTTGTATTTTATATTTCCTGAGTTCACGGCATTATCGTTTACCTGAACAAGGCTTGAATGGTTCTCGAATGTCAACGATGCGGTTGGTGAAACCGTAAGTGCGTTTACAACCGTAAGGGTATAGTTTGAAGGTACTGTTATGGCTATTCCGGGATTTATGGTAAGGGAGCAGGCAGTCAAATCAGAAGATACGGTATAGGCTCCTGCAATAATGGCCGCCTTGCTGGCATCAGGGATGCTGTTTGACCAACCTGTGCCGCTCCAGGTGGTAGAGGATTGGTTGGTGATAACAACATCTGATGAAACTGCTGAAGTACAAGTGCCATTACTTACTGTAAATCTGTATGTTCCGGCTGCAAGACCTGTAATTTTATAGCTAGTTCCTGTGTTATTGATTGTATTGGAAACGAAGCCCGTTTGATTTATTGTCCAGTTACCTGCAGGTAAATTATTTAATGTTATACTTCCTGAAGTAGTACACGTAACATCTGTTTGTGTTCCTATACTTGGTGTTGTTGGCAATGCATTTACTGTAATTGCAGTTGAAGATGTCGCTGAAGTTGCTGTACAACTATTAGGAACATTTCTATAATTAATACTAACTATTTTACTTCCTGATGTTAGATATCGTAGAGTAACTGTATTATCTGCGTTAGTTCCGCCAGAAACAATTGTATAATCTGTTCCTGAAGTTCCTGGGAATCCCCAAACATAATTAGACATCGCAC
>Ga0307413_10000644_pt1 | contig 11816 bp, 13 predicted proteins | sample DK1Ometagenome_3_FD_203714 | JGI IMG/M metagenome (GOLD analysis project Ga0307413, IMG submission 203714) | Maize rhizosphere microbial communities from greenhouse at UC Davis, California, United States - DK15-O-2 | ecosystem: Host-associated > Plants > Roots > Rhizosphere > Soil | place: USA... | reverse complement strand
TGGATAGAAAACTTCTGAATACTTTGTTGATCGGTGCTGGGGCCGGAGTTGCATTGGGGCTGTTGAAGGCGAAAAGACGTTACGACTTCGACGGTAAGGCGGTCGCGATCACCGGGGGGTCCCGCGGACTCGGATTGGTGCTGGCGAGGCGGTTGGCCGAGCGGGGAGCACGCGTCGCGATCTGCGCTCGCGACGGTGACGAACTTCGCCGAGCTTCGGAAGACCTCGCTGCGCGTGGCGGTGAAGTTGTCAGCATAAATAGTGATCTGACCAAACGCGAAGACGCGGAAAGCTTCATCGACGAATGCCGCATTCGTTTCGGCGGGATTGATGTGCTGATCAACAACGCCGGGGTGATACAGGTCGGACCTTTGGAAGTGCAAACCGAGCAGGATTTCCGGGATGCGATGGACGCCCACTTTTGGGCCCCTTATTACACGATGCAGGCGGCAATACCCCACATGAAGAACAAGGGCGCGGGGCGAATTGCCAATATCGTGTCGATCGGCGGAAAGGTTGCGGTCCCGCATCTCGCCCCTTACTGTGCGAGCAAATTTGCTCTGTCCGGCATGTCGAAAGCATTCGGATATGAACTTGCGAAGGACGGCATAAGGGTGACCACTATCTACCCGGGCCTCATGAGAACCGGAAGCCATGTGAACGCGCTTTTCAAGGGACAGAACGAAAAGGAATTCGCGATGTTCAGCATGATGGACGCGACGTCCGCCACGTCGATCAATGTCGAACGAGCGGCGGAGCAGATCATCGACGCGATCGCCGCGGGCCGAAGCGAACTGGTCATTACCATCCAGGCGAAACTTGCCGCAAAGATGAACGAGATCTTCCCGGAAACAATTTCCAAGTTGATGCAGGCGACAACAGGGTTTCTACCGGGGGAAGGCGGGATCGGCGAGCGTCTCGCAACCGGGCTTGAGAGCCGGTCGGACCTGGTACCTGATTTCATCACGAGCGCGATCGACGAGGCCGCGGAAAAAAACAATGAATTGAAGCCGGGCGAAGTGCTGGCTTAAGAAAAAGGGGGAAGCAGATGAGCAAGGAACTTACGGAAACTTTTGTGAACGCGTTGAGAGTATTGGAGAACGACGGAGATGTGGAACGCATGGTCCCGCTGTTTTCCGAAGACAGCGAAATCGGCAATACCGCCCTGCACGGCACCTTCTCCGGGCACGACGGGGTGCGTGAGTTCTGGACGAATTACCGGGCCACATTCGCCGAACTCGAATCCCAATTCAGGAACCGGATCGTATCCGACGGTGTGTCCGCCCTTGAATGGGAAACCGTCGGCCGATCGACACAAGGGGAAGAGGTGCGATACCCGGGCGTGAGTATTTTGGAGAATGACGGGGAAAAGATCACCCGATTTTTCGCGTACTTCGACCCGTCGGACCTGGGTAAACAGATCAGTGGAGAAAAGGATGGCAAAGGCATTGAAGAAAGGCGATAAGGTGGAATGGAACACCTCTCAGGGGAAGACGAAGGGGACGATAAAGAAAAAGCTCACTTCCACAACCAAGATCAAAGGACACAAGGCAGCGGCCAGCAAAGCCAAACCGGAATTTCTTGTAGAAAGCGAAAAAACCGGAAAGAAGGCGGCTCATAAAGCCGAAGCTCTTAAAAAGACCAAGACTGTTTTGAAGAGTCCCGCGAAACGGAACACTCCGGCAATACCAAAAACGAAGGCGGCGGCAAAAAGCACGACTGGTGCCCCAAAGAAAAGCACCACCTCGGTGGCTTCGAAGAAGGCCTCGAAGATATCGACTGCGGCTCGTAAACCGGCAACGGTTAAGAAGGCTGCACCGAAGGCGGTGAAGCGATCGGCGTCCGTTGCGAAAAAGGCCACGGCCAAAAAGGCAGCACCGGGCAAAGCTCCAAAGTTGAACACCGACCAGGTGATCAAGGAATTTCGAGCGGTTGTGAATCTCACCCGCAGCCAGCTTGAGCGATGGCTGGGAATGCCGGACTCGAAAAAGCTTGGTTTCAAGGACGAAATAAAGGCCGGGACCGTTGGGCACGAGTCTGGACATCGAATACTAAAGATCTTGTCGAAACGGCGAGATAAGTACACAGACGACGACCTGCGGCATATGCAGACGGTGGTCGGGTTCGTCCTCAGTCACCGAGCTCAGAAGCCGCCCGGCGACATTGTTGCCTCAAATTGGCGATATTCGCTAATGAACTGGGGTCACGACCCTACAAAATATAAGCCTGCGAGGGGGAAAGCATGAACCAGGATCCAAACACCCCTATCGAACCGATCATCGACCCGAATACTCCGGACGAGCCGGGCCCGGTTATCGACCCGAACACGCCCGACACTCCGGGACCCGTCGACCCATATCCGGTGACGGACCCGCCGATGGAGCCAAATCCGGAGCCGTTCCCGCATCCGCCGGAGCCGATCCCTCAATTTCCGCCGGATATAACTTATAAGGTTTAAAGCAGATTCAGCACCGCAAAGAGGGACACAGCTGAGATCACGATCCAAAGCAGGATTCCCTGGATCAACGGACGAATCCCGACCGCTTTTAGGGTTTTAATGCTGAGCGACGCCCCGATCAGAAACAGGGTGACCGTCATCCCGGCTTTAGCCAGGTTCACGATCGATTCATATATGCTGGGTAGGATAAAGGCAGGTGAGTAGGTTCTTACCGCTGCCGCCGCCAGGAAAAGAAAAATAAACCACGGGATGCTGACCTTCGCTTTCGATTCGGCATCCCGTTTTCTATAGATGAACGCAAACAACAATGCAACGGGTGCGATCCAAAGGGCTCGGGCGAGCTTTACGGTCGTCGCGGTTGCCATCGCTTCGGGCCCGTAGGCCTGTGAAGCACCCACCACGGAACTGGTATCGTGAATGGCTATCGCCGCCCAGATACCGAACTGATTCTCCGACAGTCCTAATGCGTGGCCTATCAGCGGAAAAAGAAACAAGGCGACGGAATTCAGTATAAATACCGTACCGAGCGACACGGACATTTCTTCCGGCTCCGCGTCAATGGCCGGCCCGACCGCGGCGATCGCGCTGCCGCCGCATATCGCGGTGCCCGAAGATATCAACGCTGCGGTCTTATCGCGAACCGTTAATAATCGGCCAACCAAATAACCTAAAAGCAGCGTCCCGAAGATCGTCGCGATAGTGAACAGTATCCCGTCCCTGCCGGCCTTGTAGACGGCGTCCAGATTCATCCCGAAACCTAGCAGCACAACCGAAGACTGAAGCAGCAAGCGTGTCGGTTTTCCCGCGAGAGAGGGAAAAGGATTACCCACGACTAGCGCCACGAACAAGCCTAACGCCAGAGCAACCGGCGGCGAACCGAGCGGCGACAAGCAAAATAAGATGAGCAGGATAAAGAGGGCCTTTCGCCAGGTCATATAAAGGGAACGAGTATAAAAGCGAAAGAGTGAAAAAGGAAATTAAACCCTTTTCCACTCTTTCAACTTTTCAATTTAACGTCTTTCTATTTTGCTTTGCCCTGGTGGGCCACGGCCTGCTCTGCGGCTTTGACCGCCTCCTCGTCCCCGAGGTAGTAACTGACCTTGGGCGTAAGGTTATCGTCCAATTCGTAAACCAGTGGGATCCCCGTAGGTATATTTCGGCTAATAATATCTTCATCCGAAATCGTGTCGAGGTACTTCACCAACGCTCTGAGACTGTTGCCATGTGCCGCGATCAGAATACGCTTGCCGGCCTTCACTTTTGGCGCGATCTCGATTTGGTAATAGGGCACGACTCGCTCAACTGTCTGTTTGAGGGCTTCGGCCCGCGGAAACATTTCCGGAGTGATCCCGGCGTACCGTGGATCATTGCCGAGCCAACGTTCGTCCTTTTCGTCCAGCAGTGTCGGCAGTACGTCGTAGCTCCGGCGCCACACCAGCACCTGCTCCTCACCGTATTGAGCAGCCGTTTCCGATTTGTTGAGTCCCTGGAGCGCTCCGTAATGCCGCTCATTCAGCAGCCAGGTCTTAGTTTCGGGAATCCACATCAGGTCCATCTCGTCGAGGATGATCCACATCGTTCGGATCGCGCGCTTGAGGACGGAGGTGTAGGCCTCGTCGAAACGAAACCCCTCCGACTTTAAAAGCTGCCCCGCCGCCTTCGCTTCTTCCCTGCCCTGTTCTGAAAGGTCAACGTCCTTCCACCCCGTGAACCGGTTCTCCTTGTTCCACTCGCTCTGCCCGTGACGGATCAGTACTAATTTGTGCATATTGTCGATTCTAGATTTGAAATCTCAAATTTCAAATTGCATCGCTCTCATCTTGCCCCGCGAGCAATATCCGGCGGGCCTCGCCAACCAAATACAACGAACCGGTAACAACGATCAGACTATCAGGAGAAGCGATCTTTTTGGCTTTCTTGATCGCTTCGGAAACGGTTTGCGTCCGAACAATGTTTGTCGAATCCACCGTCGATGGGGCGAATGCGGCGAGCTCATCCGCGCGCATCGCTCTTGAATTAGATGGCTGTGTGAAGACGATCTTCTCCGCCCTGGGCCAAATTATTTCCGCGATCTCCCGAACATTCTTATCCCGCATCCCGCCGAAAACAAGTGTAATCGGCCGTCGTTCGGCTTCATCGAGGAACTGCCTCAACGCCAGCGCTCCGCCTGAATTGTGGGCGCCGTCTAGCAGTACGCCTTGGAGATATTCCAACCTGCCGGGGTGGCTCGCGGATTCCAGGCCGTAAATGATCTGTTCTTTCGTAATTCCGTATCCTGCGTCTTGAAGCAATTCGGCGACCGCTATCGCGATCGAAGCATTCTCGAACTGATGTCTTCCGAGCATGTTCCAAAGCTCTAAAAATGGGTAGCTGTCCGTGGTCGTATAGATCGAGCCGGAAAGGGCAGGAAGAAGACGTGGCTCTTCCTTGATTCGAATTTCGCCAGAAGCCCACACAGGTTCAACCCCTACCTCCCGACACCGCCCCGTCAGAACTCGTTCAACTTGCTTGTCTTGATGCATGAGGACGACTTTCGAGTCCGGTCGAATGATCGCCGCCTTCTCTGCGGCTATCTCCTCGATCGTTTCGCCTAAGTATTCCTGATGGTCCAGATCGATCCGCGTGATCGCCGCGATCTCCGCATTCGCCGCCGTCGTCGCATCGAATCGTCCGCCCAAGCCGGTCTCGAGGATCGCGAGTTCAACCTGATTGTCGGCAAACGCCAGCAATGCGATGGCTGTGACCTGTTCGAAAAAGGTTGGCAGGTAGCCTAGTTCGCCCGAATTTGTGAGGCGCTCGGCAGTTTCACGCACGGTAGTCGCAAGTCGAGCAAACTCTTCTCCGCTGATATCGTTGCCATCGATCTTAATACGCTCAGTTATAGAGATCAGATGAGGCGAGGTGTAGAGGCCGGTCCTGATTCCAGCCTCCAGACAGATCGAATTCAGGAACGCGCAGACGGAGCCCTTTCCATTAGTGCCGGCGATTTGGACTTTCTTATATTTTGTATGCGGTTGGGCGAGAGCATTGAGGAGAGCGGTAATGTTCTCAAGACCTAACTTCATCGTCTCGACCTCGTTGCCGAGCGAATAAAGATAGACTTCTGTTTCCTGAAAATTCACGAGCCCAAAAGCCGCCGGTGATAGTTGATCTGGCCCAGGTGATAATTGAGATGCGTGGCGAGGTGGATTAGAAAATACTCGGTCGTCATCGGGTGGCCGAATACTTCTATCGGATAAGCCGCCGCGATTTCATCAGCGGTGAGATTTGCGAGAGTGGTACTGACCACCTCGGAGGTCTCATCGATCGCCGTCAGGATCTCATCTTTCGTGGCGTCCTTTATCGCGAATTCGGTGTCGCGGTCACGAACGTAGCCACTACCGCCAAGAACCGCGCCGATAAAATGTTTGAGATTGCCGATCAGGTGCAGTGAGAGATTGCCGGCAGAGTTGGGTATCTCGCCTGACGTAACCCACAGTCTCTCGTCCGACGCGTACTGGCCGATCTCGATCTTTAGCTTGTCCAGGTCTCGCTGATATATCTGTTGAAGCGTTTCGGTGATCATCGTTTGTCCATCATGAAATCGAGCATTCTGATTATCATATCCCGCATCTCACGGCGATCGACCACCCTGTCGACCATACCGTGTTCGAGCAGGAATTCGCTCCGCTGGAACCCCTTCGGGAGCTTTTGCCGAATGGTCTGCTCGATAACGCGAGGCCCGGCAAAGCCGATCAGGGCTTTCGGCTCCGCCAATATCACGTCCCCCAACATCGCAAAGCTTGCGGTAACCCCGCCGGTGGTCGGGTCGGTAAGCACAGAAATGAACGGCAGCCTCGCCTCGTGCAGCATCGCCAGAGCAGCGGAGACCTTGCCCATCTGCATCAGGCTCAGTGTGCCTTCCTGCATGCGTGCCCCACCAGACGCTGAGAATATTATCACCGCCGCTTTGTTCTCGAGAGCGCGTTCGATCAGGCGGGTGATCTTCTCTCCGACGGCGGATCCCATAGAACCGCCGATGAACGACATATCCATCGCTCCGGCGTAAACCGGATGGCCGCCGACCTTACCGCCGCCCGAAACGATGGCCTCGGGGAGGCCCGAAGCCTTCTTCGCTTGCTCGATGCGATCTTTGTACGGCTTAGTATCGACGAACTCAAGAGGGTCGGCCGATGTCACCTCTTCATCAAGCTGTTCGTATTCGCCCTCGTCGAAAAGATCAGCCAGACGATCACGCGCCGGGAATCGAAAATGGTAAGAGCAGTGCGTGCAAACCTGGTGCGATTCGATCAGTTCGCGCTTATAAAGGGGGTTCTCACACTCCGGACATTTGACGAAGATTCCGGAAGTGTTAACGGTACGCTCCTCGTCGTCCGCTATGGCCTCAATTTTCGGTTTGTCGCGTCGAAACCACGCCATAAATCGTAAGACAGGCTTTTAGCCTGTCGATATCGCGATGACTAGATCGGGTTTACAAGAATTCAAGACTAGCACAGGTACAATAGTTTGTCTTTTTTACTCAATCGAGCACTGCCAGCATTTCACCGTGTATTTTCCCGTTGCTTGCGCAGACCGGCGGATTGTAAATGCTGAAGGCGTTCCCGTCGTAATCTGTCACCCATCCGCCCGCTTCTTCGATCAAAAGTCTGCCCGCAGCCATGTCCCATGGATTCAAGCCTTCTTCCCAAAACCCGTCAAATCGCCCGCAAGCCACATAAGCGAGATCGATCGCTGCCGAACCATCGCGACGAACGCCTCGCGACTGCATCAAGAAAGTGGTCAGGTGACGTGCAAAATCTTTCTTGCGTTTGAAATCGTATGGAAAGCCAGTGCAGATGAGGGCCTCGCTAAGTTTCTCCGTCGACGAAACGCTGATCGGTTTACCGTTCAGCGTCGCCCCATTTCCCTTTTCAGCGGCGAATAGTTCATTTCGCGTCGGATCGAATGTGACCGCTACCACTATCTCGTCGTTGTGTTCCAGGGCTATCGTCACGGCGAAACAAGGATAACCGTGGGCATAATTCGTAGTTCCGTCGAGTGGATCGATTATCCATTTCCACGAATCGTCCGCCGCTATCACCACGGCATCTCCCGCCTCTTCCGCGAGGATCGAGTGCTTCGGATGATACGATTTGATCCTCTCGATTATCAACGCCTCTGACGCCAGATCCGCCTCTGTCACGAGGTTTATATCGCCCTTTTTCGTCACCGCCGTTATCCGGCCAAACTTTTCAAGCAACAAATGCCCGGCATCCCGGGCAGTTTCGATAGCAAAATTGATCATTCCCTTTATTTTAACCACAGAGAACACGCAGGGCACAGAGAACACGGGAGGATTTCCATTTCGTTCTCTCCGTGTTCTCTGTGCCCTTTGTGGTGAAAACCTATTTTAGAATCGCGAAGATCTCGGTCTGGTGCGGGTGCGTAATAATCGCGTCGTTCCCTGTAATGTAAACATCGATCTCCGACCGTACGCCGAACTTGCCCGCGAGATAAATTCCCGGCTCGATCGAGAACGCCGTTTTCGGGATCAACCGCCGCGAATCGCGAGTTTCGAGATTGTCGATATTCGCACCGTTCCCATGACCTTCCTCGCCGATCGAGTGGCCAGTCCGGTGAAGGAATTGATCGGCATATCCCGCTTTGGCGATAACTCCGCGTGAGACATCGTCGGCTTGGGCTCCAGTGATCGGCTTCCCCGCCTTGAAGGCGTCGCGAATTGCCGCAAGAGCAGATTGCTGTGCCTGGAAAACGATATTCCAGACCTTCGCATACTCATCAGGCACAGTCTCGCCGACGAACCCCATCCACGTCAGATCCGCGGCAGGAGCCTTAGGCTTCTTCACTTTCGTGACCGTATCGATCAGCACAAGATCACCCCGCTTGATCGGAGCACCCTTACCAGCCCGCGGAAAATAATGCGGCGAGGCCGCGTTCGCATTTACAGCCACGATCATCGGCGAAGGGTTCATCCCCTCCTCCTCATACCGCTTCATCATGAACTGCTGCACGTCGTTTTCGGTCGTCGGGATATTCTCGTTGATCCTCCGTTTGATCTCGGCAAAGGCTTCGAGGATGATCTTCTGCATCTTCGTCGCCGCCTCGGTGTGCATTTGAAGCTGCTCATCCGTCCACACGGCCTCAAACTGCTGCACCAGGTCTGCACTCGATTCGACCGTTACGCCCAGGGATTTCACCATCTCGATCGTCCCCGCGTCCACGCGCGAGATGTATGGAATATCGTTGTTCGGAGAATACTGCATCGCAATACGTAACTTATGTCGCTTTGTCTTGCCGGTCGGAAGCACAGCGTTTGCCACATTTTGTTTCAGCAACTGCCATTCGCGATAAATCAGTTTCTTCCCCGGCAGCACGTCGATCTGATCTGGCTCGATCGCGTGCACGATCTTCACGGGTTCGTCGGTTGCCGGAACGTAATAAAACCACCGCCGCGAACCGCCCAGCCTTTCCGTCTTCAAGATCCGCGGGATCAAAATATCGCTCCCCCGAAAATCGTAAAACAGCCATCCGTCAAAACCCTGTTGTTTGAGCGCTGCCTGTATATCGGCGATCCTTTTCTCCTGCTCCGTTTGTGCAAAGCTCGCGAGCGTCGTGAACGCAAGAAGAAATATTGCTAAAAAGATTTTCATCATCCTATTTTCGAGAGGCGCGGCAAGCCGCCCTTCGTGAACGAGACCTATTGGACTGAAATATTGGTCCAGCGGGAATCAAAACAATCGATGACCGTCAGACGAGCGGACTCGCCCCTCTCTTTACCTACCCTCATTTCCCAGCGAAGACTCGATCGGCGATCTTCAAAAATTCCTGAACCTGTTTATCCCAATACTTCCAATCGTGCGCGCCCGGCAGTTCCCGGAACTCATGCGGCACCTTCTTTTCGATCAGCAGATTCACGAATTCCCTGTTGTTCTGAAAAAGAAAGTCTTCGGTTCCGCAATCCAGATAGATGAACGGGATCGTTTTCATTCTTTCGGGGGTCAACGATCGGATGATCGCGAAAATGTCGTTCGAACGGCGGGTTACCGAATCCACCGGGCCGAAGATCCCGTTGATCGTTTTTCCGATCGCGCCCGGGAACTGTTTTTCCGTGATCTCTGCCGCACCCAACGCTCCGCTGAAAGAACCGGCCAATACGAACTTGTCCGGATATTTCAGTCCAAACTTCAGCGCACCGAACCCGCCCATCGAAAGCCCCGCGACCGCGCGTTCATCTCGGTTCGAAAGTGTTCGATATTTTTTTTCGATCTCGGGGATCAATTCCTGGACAATATAGCTTTCCCATTTTTCATCTTTGATCGAGACGCTGTCTGTATACCATCCGTCGCCCCCTTCAGGGGTCACGACGATCAGTTCGTATTTCCCCACGTGCTCGGTCAGTTTTGCCATCTCGGTCCAATTGTTGAAATGGCCGGTCAGTCCGTGCAGCAGGTATACGACGGGATACCTCTTCTGCTCTTGGGTAGAATAAGATGCCGGCAGAACTACCCGATAGGGAATCTCTTTTCCCATCATTCGGCTGGCGAGTTTCTGTTCGTCCACCCTCGCGGTCTGCCCGGCGCCGAAACCTGCGAAAACCGCAACAACTGCCAGGAGCAAAAAAACGGTCCGGGCTGCTCGTATGTTCTTCATCGATACTTACCTGAATAATCTTCCAAACCAACCGTCTCCGCCTTCGTCCTTAGCGGCCACCTGCGCGAGTTCCCCTGCATCCAGCCAAACTCCGGTGCATTTGTCGCACACATCGACCGTGATGCTTTCGTATTCCGTTTCGTAAAGCGCACCTTCGCACCGAGGGCATTGCATCTCCGCGTTCTTTGCTTCCCCGCCATCGATCTTCGCCTTCATCTTGTCGAGAAGTTCCTTCTCTCTCTGGCGAAAGTACTCATTCTCGAGTGCACGCCCGCGCTCATCCAGTTCAATCGGCATTAATGTATGAACTCCTATTAGGTGATTTGATACGAACAAGTTAGCAAGGAACGCTGTAAGTTTAAAAGTGAAAAAGCGAAAGAGTGAAAAAGTTAAGATCGGTCAATCCCTTTTTCACTCTTTCGCTTTTTCACTTCCTCATTTTCTACGCTTCCGTCTTATGCACCGACCGCATTCGGTTTCTCGCTTTCTTAGACCGTCGGATGGTCGGCTTACGCTTCAGGCTTTCACCGGCCCAGTCGGAGACCTGCTTGAACGGATGCCATTCGAAATTTTCCAGCGGCAGCACCTCGCTCGACGAGTCGCGCAGCCTCAGCGTGCTGAACGCCACGAAAAATATCGATAGATTGAATATTGCGCCGACCAGTATCACCAGCCACCCGGGGGCCAACCCGACCGTCGCTCGCGTCTGAAAGATCTCCCAAAATCGCTGCATGTCCTGGGGCGTCTGCGCGGGGATGGGCGACGGATGGATATAGATCTTCAACGCCCAGGAAAGTGCCAGAAGGATAAAGATCCACAGATAATTGGCACGCAGCCGGCGCCCGACAGCTTCCCATTCACTGATCGTAAAATGCGGCGATATAAGGTCGGCGGAAATGTGGTCGGCCCATTCTTTGTCCGGCGGTATCACGCGGTGCGAAAGCATCGGCGCGAAATATCCCGTTTCGAGAACGCGCACGCGGTTCGCCCAGACCTCGTAGTATCGATACCGCCGCGCCTCCATGAACAAAAAGATCGAGACGAGTATCGAGTTAATCGGTATCGCAAAGTGCGGATTGTCCGGCGAGCTGAAAACGAACGAAAGCGTCGCGCCCGCGGTGATCACCGCCCAGTTCGTCGTCGCGTCGAGCCGGTTTCGCCAAATATTCGAACGCTGGATCTCGCCCCGGTAAAAATGCACCATCGCCGTGTTGAACTCGGCTGGCTGCAGTTTCTGGGCTATGGTTACAGGCGTCGTCTGGGGCTTCTGGTTACGCTTGCGGACCTCATCGGCGAAGGCCTTAAACGCGTCAGGGACGTTCGTGGTATGAATGTCTTCCCCGGCAGGGCGTGAGCCCCACCGAACATCGTCGCTCATATAGCGTAAAGAGAGAGCTGAAGGAAGGCGGCGATTAACTTCGACGCCAATTTATAGTTTACACTTAAACCCGCACCGTGCAAGGAATTATGGAAATTGGTCCGGCATGTCTGAATTATCTCGGAGATCGCCGGGGGCGTGCATGCAAACGCCCGCACGTCGGTAAGGGCGTAACGTCCAACTTCGTCCACATCGCGTTAGACCCGGGATCCCGAAAATCAAAGCTTCAGATCGAGGGCACCCCATGACCGGAACCGATATTCAGTTCATGTACCTTGCGCTGGCCGAAGCCGGGGCCGCCGTCGACTTCGACGAAGTCCCGGTCGGGGC
>Ga0307413_10000642_pt1 | contig 11821 bp, 9 predicted proteins | sample DK1Ometagenome_3_FD_203714 | JGI IMG/M metagenome (GOLD analysis project Ga0307413, IMG submission 203714) | Maize rhizosphere microbial communities from greenhouse at UC Davis, California, United States - DK15-O-2 | ecosystem: Host-associated > Plants > Roots > Rhizosphere > Soil | place: USA... | reverse complement strand
GCCCTGAGGGCTGCCGCTTTCGCTTGCGGAAATGCTTCGGTTGGAGGCACGTCACTCGTTATCGGCAAGGCCGCATAGGCTTGGGCGACACCTGCGAAAGCGAGTGCGTAGTTCGGATCGGCATCTATAGCCCGCCGGTAATAGTCGATACCCTGGCGGATCTCCGGGGGCGTCGACTTTAGCGCGTGGTAACGGCCCTGCAAGTAAAGCCGATATGCCTCGACGTTTTCGGTCGAGTGCTTTTGGGCCGGAATGCCCAAGCGGGCTTTCAATGCCCCGGAAACTTTGCGGGCGATCCGGTCCTGTAATGAGAATATGTCTGTGAATTTCTCGTCGAACGTTTCACTTAGTAGTGACGCTCCGTCGTTTGTGCGAATAAGGCGAACATTTACGCGGATACTGTCCCCGATTCTTTGCAGGCTTCCATCGAGGACCGAATCGACGCCGAGTTCACGGCCCGCGATCATGGGGTCTTGCTCCAATCCGCCAAACCGGCGGACCGAGGCAAGGGGGCGCACAACCATGTCGGGATTGTTGCTTAGCTGAGCGATCAATGTATCCGCCATTCCCATTTCAAGGATCTCGTCACGATCCCCCGCCGCTAAGGGCTTGAAGGGCAAGACGGCAACGGTTCGCGCGAGAGGATCATCCGGGGCCGGCTTCCGCCAAAAATATGCGATAGAAAGGGCACATACAAGCAGGCCCAGGACAGCGGTGGCAATTAACTTTCGGTTGGGGCCGGTGGTGGCCGTCGGCTGAGTCGAGGACGAAGCGCTTTCCAAAGGGCCTTCATTCGGCCCCTTGGGAATCGCAGAATGGTCTCCGGGTCCGTCGCGCTCCACCGGTGAATCTGGTCGGTGGAGAACGGGAAATTCTGAAACCGTTACGGGCGAGACGAACTTGTAGCCGCGCCCTGGTACCGTCGCGATGTACCGATTCTCGCCCTGCTTTTCTCCAAGGATCCGGCGTAAAACGGAAATGTTTTTATTTATATTGTTCTCTTCGACGATGGTGTCCGGCCACAGGGCCTCCATGAGTTCGTCTTTTTCGATAATTCGCCCGTGGTTCTCGACCAGGTATAGCAGGGTCTCGAACACTTTGGGCGTGAGGGGGATCAGCTCTCCGTCGGCGCGCAAAAAACGCCTGCTCCCCGTCAATACGGAGTATCCGTCGAACTCATACACCTTAGATTGATCGCTTTCCGCCGTCACGGTCAGGAATTTTCAGAAACTTCCATGCCCTTACGCAAAGATTTTCAGAACATTTGCGGTCCATTATCACACCTATCGCCGGGAAAACGAATCTCGTCGAAATAAATGAAAGCGGAGAAAAACAATGAAAAACAGATATGTTGTGATATTGGTTGCGATGTTGGTTGTATCGTCGGTGTTGTTCGTCGGAGCGCACACGCTGTCTTTAGCTCAGGGCATAGCCCCGGCGCGAACGCTGGAAGGAACATGGCTCACGACGGTGACACTGGTCAATTGTGACACGGGGCAATCTACAGGAACGAAGTTCGACGGAATCCTAAGTTTTCACCAGGGCGGAACGATGTCCGGGACGTCGACGATCGCACCGTCGGTGTTTGGCGTTTGGACCCGCGGCAAAGGATGGGGGGATTATTCGTTCGCGTTCACCAATCTACGCTACAACTCCAGCGGCATTCACGTCGGAAGGCAAGCTGTTCGGCAAACGGTCCAGCTCTCGGAATCGGGAAATGAATTTACGAGCACGGGGACGGTTCAGATGTTCGATACGAACGGCAACCAGCTTGGACAGGGTTGCGCCAACTCCACCGGCACCAGGTCCGAGTGATCGCGGCCGAAAGTCGGTCCCGCGCGCGCAAGGGCAATGCAAGCTTCACGGTCGGCCGTGAAGCTTGCCAAGACTAAATTATCGTCGTTACGATCTCGCGGATGCTGCGCTGTAGTTCGCGGTCGTCGGTGATGGGGGAGCACATGGCGACCTCGGCGGCGTCGACGGGGGCGATGCCTTTGGCGATCATCTGGGCGGCGTAGATGAGCAGGCGCGTGGAGACGCCCTCTTCCAGGCCGTGGCCGCGTAGGTTGCGGACCTTGTGGCCGATCTTGACGAGGTCTGCGGCCATTTCGAGATCGATGCCGCCTTCCTTGGCGACGATCTCGGCCTCGGCTTCCGCTTCCGGGTAATCGAACTCCATCGCGACGAAACGCTGCCGCGTGGATTGTTTCAGGTCCTTCAAGATCGATTGGTAGCCGGGGTTGTAGGAAACGACGAGCATGAACTCCGGCGGAGCCTCAATCACGGTGCCGCGTTTTTCGATCGGCAGGCGGCGGCGGTCATCCGTTAGAGGGTGGATGATCACGACCGTGTCCTTGCGGGCCTCGACCACTTCGTCCAGATAACAGATCGCCCCGGCACGCACCGCTGAGGTCAGAGGGCCGTCATGCCAGACGGTCTCTTCCCCTTCGAGCAAGAACCGGCCGACGAGATCCGTGGATGAGAGATCTTCGTGGCAAGCGACGGTGATCAGGGGCCTGCCCATACGCCACGCCATGTGCTCGACGAAACGCGTTTTCCCGCACCCAGTCGGGCCTTTCAGCATCACGGGCAGCTTCGCCGCGTACGCAGCTTCAAAAAGCTCCACTTCCTGCCTCACCGGCAGGTAAAACGGCTCATCCGTTACCTTGTATTTTTCGACCGCTAGTTCCATTAAAAAACTTATTCAGTATGGAAGCATTATGATATATTCGACCACGCTTTTCCATAGGACGATAATTTGGCAAGGAGATCGCAAAATGGACATTCCGGAAAACGCCCCCACACTTACTAAACCGCTGTGTCTTGGAAGCTCAGGGGACGCCGTCCGGGCACTGCAGACATTGCTGAACGATCCGCTATTGGCATTAGGGCACCGAATTGCGGTCGACGGCCGCTTTGGCAAAGTGACGCACGTCGCGGTGGTCGCCCTCCAGCGTCGAAAAGGCCTCAAGCCTGACGGCGTTGTCGGGCAAAAAACGGCCAAGATTTTAGGCTTTCAATATCAAACTTTTAACGAAAAGCCTTACACGTTGTCGTACGAAACGCCTCCTCTGCCCGCCTCCACTCCTCCGTTGGCGGTTCTTGTGGAAGCGATCCGCCTCGGGATGGATAAATTTTGCGAAAAGCTCGCTGACGACATGTGGTTGGTTTATTCCGACCCCAATGACGATCCCGCCTACCAGAGGCTGATGGGAAAAGTTTATTCGGAGAATCCGGGTATTAATGACAATCAATTCAGTCAGCGCGTTCTGCGGATCAAAGATCTGATTTTTGAATATAACCGTTTTTTAGAGGTTTTGAGCGAATTGGTAATTCTTTCCGGAACAGATCCGCAAACTGTTCCAACACAGCTGCAAAGCGCGTTTAAGGAGTTTATAGCGAAAATGCTTTCCGCATGCGACGCTATGGACTTTTACTACGGGATCACCGAACACGCACGTAAACGGCTCAAGGGCCTTCCGTACGAGAGCATCGTCGGCAAGGTCGAAAACTTCTTAAAAGGTGAACGTGCCGTTGCGTTTGCTGTCGCGGAAATACAGATCGTTTTTCAGCCGCTGGAGTTCGAAGCTGTGCTGCACAAAACAAAAGTCGCCGGCCGGCCTTCGCTCGACTGGATGAAAAATTTTCAATACGACAGAAACCGACTGCCTGGATCGTGATCGCTATGGTGAATTTGAATCTAATCTATATCCGAAGTTGTACCCGCCCGCCGCAGGCCGCGCCGATTCATCAATTCTAATAGCTTCAAGAATAATTCGGGTGCCTATGACCGGAATTTGGACCAATCACCCCAAATCGCGAATGTCGCGCCCACCGTGTAGAGGTTGAGGAACAGTATCTTCCCGTCCTTGGTAAAAGTGTTCCCGGCGAACTCGGTGCGTTCCATTCCGGGAACGATGTTTTTGGCAAAATCGGCAAGCCGGCCGTCGGGGGTTAGGATGCGGACAAAGTTTTCGGCCGTTCCGCCTTCGCCGACATAATCGCTGTCTTCGGAGATGAAAAGAAGATCACTTTTCGGCATCAGGCAAAGGTTGTCTGGCATGTCGAGCACCTCCCGACTGGGGGACTGGAATAGAAGCCTGAGCGTGCCTTCGTTTTTCCCCGCAGGTTCGTAACGCCAGATCTGGCCGCCGCGAGACTCGCCGCCGCTCGTGGCGTCGAAATAAACATTTCCCTTATCGTCCGTTACGCAGCCTTCCAGCCTGTTGAACAGCGCGCCGCCCTTCACTCGGCCTTGCTTGAACACGGATGACGGGTCGACATCCGCTTCGGCAGGATCCGGGTTGTCTATCGTAAACCACGACGCGGGCAGTGCAGCCCCTTGGGTCTGCCCGGTGCGGGTGTCGTATTGTGGCTTACCGGTAACCGCAAGCATCTGCAGCACACCGCCCTCGGCGAGGCGCTTGTTCCGATTCGGCAGGAAACGATAAAAACCGCTCGGGTTAAAGTCTTCAGTTTCGTAAACGACACCGGTCCGTTTATCAACAGCGATCGCTTCGTGGACGAAACGGCCCATCGCCTTGAGCGGGTTGGGCGGTAGGTTGCTGTTCGCCGAAGCGTGCACCTCGAAGCAGTAGCCGTGCGGCTTCGGGAAACCGCCGGTTTTATTGCCGGTCGTCGCGTTGGTGCGGATGGCAGGGCCGAGGGTTGTTTCCTCACACGAGACCCACGAGCCCCAAGGCGTCGGGCCGCCGCAGCAATTGATCAGCGTTCCGGAGAGACTGACAAAATCCTTAACGAGCGTTTTCGTTTTGGGATCGATGATGAGCGTGGTCGTGCCGCCGCCGCAGGTTTCGTCGTAATGGTTCGCGGCGCCGATGCCGGTTCCGGGCTTAGGGACTCCGCCGCCGGACACTTCATGGTTGCGAACGATGCGTAGCTCGCGCCCGACCTTGAACGTCCACTGTCCGTCGTGCCGTCCGGGCGTTTCGCGGCCATCGGACATCTTTGATTTAACCTTGCTGATGACGTTGTACTCGAAGCCTTTGGGCAGTGCCAGGAAAGTTTCGCCGGTGTTCTTCGTCGCGGTGGGGAAAAGTTCGCCGTAGCCGGGCGAGCGAAACTGCGCCAGGTCACCGGTCTCCGCGAACGCCCGGGAACGCCGCCCCAGGCTGGTGCACGCGACTGCGAGCGAACCGGAAAATGTGGCGAGATTTGAAATGAAACCGCGTCTGTCCATAATTAATTGACGATAACCTCGGCGTGATAAAATTTCAATCTGTGAAGGGTTCCGGGTACGGTTGTGATTTCTTAGGAGTCTTGACGTCTTTGCGGGAAACGATTTTCCTCCCGCAAAGACGTCAAGACCGCAAAGAAGAGAAGGGATGATCGAGATACGTCAAGCAGAATCGGAAGGCGACATGGAAGACGCCCGCTCTATCTTTCGCGAGTACGAGCGATGGCTTGGCATGAGCCTTTGCTTTCAGAGTTTTGAGGAAGAGGTCGCGACACTGCCGGGAAGATATGCCCCACCGCACGGTCGGTTATACCTAGCCCGGATCGACGGTGAGATTGCCGGCTGCGTCGCTTTGAGAAAGCTGGAAGACGGGGTCTGCGAAATGAAGCGGCTTTACCTGCGCGAATCGGCACGCGGCAAGGGCGTCGGGTTGGCGTTGATAGAGAAGCTGATCGAAGACGCGAAGGCGATCGGATATATGCGAATGCGGCTCGATACTCACCCGCCCAAAATGGGAAAAGCCGTGAGCATTTACGAGGCTCACGGCTTTCGCGAAATACCGCCCTATTATGAAAATCCGCACGGGAACGTGCTTTTTATGGAGAAGATCCTATAGTTCAAAACCCCTGGCCGAAGCTGCCGTAAGTGCCGGGCGGGGGCGGTTCGTTTCGGTACACAGTAGGCGAAAAGTCCGGGAACACTTGCCGGTACGCGAACGCCCATGCGACCCAGATCACGGGAATGACGAAAAAGATCCCGACACACAAGGCGAGGACGCCTAGAAGCGAAACGAGAAAGCCCATGATCGCCAGGCTGACAATGCCGCCGACGTTTCCCCACGATGCACGGGCGCTTAACTTGATGGCCTCGATCGGCGACACGTCGTGCTCCATTGCGATCGGCACCGCGAACGCGAAAGTGATCGACCACGCGATCGAGAGGAGCATCATCACTGCGGCGACGATTATCACTATCGCGAGCAGCCCGCCGGCCAAGGCAAAATTCGGTTCCGCGGACTGGAAGAAATTAGGCCCGCCGCCGCGATTTCCCTGATTGAGAATGGCATCTACACCGGTGCCCGCGACACGCATCGAGATGTCGATGCCCTGATAAATGATGCCCGGGATCGATTGGATCAGCCCCACCACCATAAGCGGCACAAACTTCTCGAACCCCTTGAACATCATCCCGAATTCAACCGGTTCGCCACGCATCGCCCTTAGGGCGACAAAATAGACGCCACCCATTATCGGGCCCATGATGAAGACGTTCACACACGGGATGCACGAGATCGCCACCAGCGCGAGCAGCGAGATGCCGAGGTAAAGGCCGTAATTCGGCTTGATCAGATTCCACGCATTGCTGATGCAGCCGGAGGCATCGATCGCGCCTTTATAGAATTGCGGAGATGGATTGGTCATATTTCAGGATGGAAAGCAGAACGTGCTGTTAGAGAACGGTTCGCAACCGTCTTAAGAAGATACGACTAAAGATGCGTTTCGTTCAACTTTCGCGTCATGGAAGAAACTTCAGCCTTTGATCATCGCGCGCAATACGCCTTGCAGCCATTCCCATTTTCCGAGCGGCTCAAAAAGCAGGTTGAAGAGATTGACTCCGATGGCGAGCCATGTGGCTGGATGATTGACGCGGCCGTACTTAACCGCAGCCCACAATGTTATGGCGATGATGATGCCGGTCGTCAGATAAAGAGATGCATTGTTCACCACCGAGGTCGGGCCAAAGATGATGATCAGAAGCACGCCCATCCCGCGCCCTAGAGCGGGCATCATGATGATGAAAACTGTTGAGATGAGCCACCAGGCGTGGTCCTCGACCGAGTGGCGGTAGCGGATCGACTGTATGATGGCGAAGATGAACGCCGACATCATCACGATCTCAACCGCGGCGATGCCGTAAAAGAACCAAGGCTCAAACGGTCCGAAAACCTCGGGCATCTGAGCGGAGCGCTCCGCGTTGACGATGTCGCGATGCAGAGCGCTCAGCGCGGTCATCGCCACGCCGCCGGCGAGGAAAAAGCCGATGATGCCGTTGGTGCGGTGCTTTTCGAGTTTGTTCCGCGTCGCGTAATACGGTTGAATGATCAAGTACACATACCAGAGCGTCGCGGTCCAGTAATGAATATGTACCGACCAGGCATTCTCCGTCAGGTCGCCCCAATAATCGTAGAATATGCCGATCTGCATGATCGCCATCGGGATGATCATCCAAAGGTGCAGGTTCTTGTACCGTTCCATACCAGGTTTTCCTATTGGTGAGCGGGGTGCGGCCGCTAAGCCGCTGATGGACGATACATCTAAAGGGACGTTCGTTCAACTCGGCGGGCAATGCAAAATGCAACGGCGGTACATAAATACAAATAGAGCCGCGAACCCGTCTTCGGAGTTCGCGGCTCTTTTTTGTTTCGAAATAGCCGGTTTACGGAATTACAGCCGTTACCTTCCGCGGCATCTTCTCGTCCATCATCGCCGATTGATAAACGAAGGCGGCCATGATGGTGGCGGCTTGTTTCATGTCGTCGGCCTGGATGCGGTCGTAGTTGTCCTGGTTCGAGTGGTGCGTGCGGGTGCTGTACTCGATCTCGTCCTGTATGAACTGGAAGCCGGGCAGTCCGATCCGGTCGAACGATAGGTGGTCGGTACCCCCGGTGTTCGAGATCGTCAGCGTTTTAGCTCCGTTCGCATGGAAAGGAGCGAGCCACGCCTCGAAATACGGGCGGACGGCCTCGTTCCCCTGCATGTAAACGCCGCGGATCTTGCCGGTGCCGTTGTCGAGGTTGTAATAAACCGACAGCTTGTCGTAGTTGGCGCCCTTGATCAACTCCGGTTTGGGAGCGTTGGGTGCCGGTGGGCCGAAAAGTGAGCCGCCCTTCATCTCGCCGAACTGTTGCTTGACGTATTCGCGCGAGCCGTTTAGGCCCTGCTCCTCGCCGCTCCAAAGCGCGACGCGGATGGTGCGGCGCGGCTTCAGGCCCGAATTGAGTATGATGCGGGCGGCTTCCATTGCGACCGCGGAACCGGCCGCGTTGTCGGTCGCGCCGCCGGCAGAATGCCACGAATCGAGGTGTGCTCCGAGCATCACGATCTCGTTCTTCAGCACAGGGTCGGTGCCGGGGATCTCAGCGACGGTGTTGTAGCCCATCAGGTCGTCGTCGTGATACTGGGTTTGAATATCGACGGTCATCTTCGGCGCGACGCCCTGTTTGATCATGCGGGCCAGGCGATTGTAGTCCTCGCTCGCCATCGTCATCTGCGGAACCATGAACGCTTCGGATTCCTTCTTCCACGCCGAGCGGCGCGAATTTACGATCTCGTCGATCGTTTCGGGCACCTTCGAAGCGACGCTCGCGCCGCTGACGAAAACCGTACCGCCGGTACCGTTGAAGCTGTTATCTACGAGAACGGCAGCGCCTTCTTCGATCAGAAAATTTGCCCGGCGTGCCTGAGCCTGGAAGTTTTTAAGTGCGGCTTCCAAATTGTTGTTCGGCCCGCCTTGCCTGGGGGCGGCCGGCTGGGCGGCGGCCATCTTGGCGAGTTCCTCGTCGCTCGTTCGCGAGCCGTAACCGTTGAAATCGGCCTTGATCTCGCGGACGCCGGACATCAACACGATCTTGCCGCGGAGCTTGCCTTTGTATTTCAAAAGATCCTCTTCGGTTTTCGCGTCGAGAAGGACGACTTCGCCGGTGACGGCGCCTTTGGTCGAGGGCGACCAAGCCTTCGGGAACGCGATCACGGGGAAAACCTGCGGTTCGGTCACAGACGCCGAAAATCCGCGCAGCGACCAGCCGCGGCCCCATGGGCCCCACGGCTCGAGCTTGGCGTTCTGCATGCCCCATTTCGTCATCGTGTCGCGCGTCCATTCATTGGCGCGCTTCATGTTCGGGGAATTCGTGAGCCGCGGGCCGATCACGTCGACCAGATAGCTCAAAGTTTCCATGACCTGCGACTTGTTCATCCCTTCGTCTTTGATCCTGGCGATGACGTCGTCCGGGGCGGTATATACCTTCTCCGCCTTTACCGGAGCGGTCGGGGAAAGCTGTGCCGACTGGGCAAAAGCGAATGTCGGGAGCAGCAATGCGTAGGCGAGGAACACGCCGAAAAACTTGCGTCGTAACATCTTTGGGTTCTCCTGAAATTGAAAGATATCGAATGGTTTACCGGATTGATACAGTACGTTTAAAGAAAAAGTTTCAAAAACATGAATTAAATTCGGCGGGGACAACCCGCTCTTCCCGACTGTCACCGATAGGGTTGGACCCCTTCGGGTTAACCGGTCGAATCGACAAGTCGCAGTCGGGGCCGGGCTTGCCCCCGCTCTTATCGGCTCTTTAAGAGACTTGGTAATTTATATTGTCGACCACGTCAGCGTGTACGCCGGGGGAACATTTTTCAAGACAATGCGGCTTCTTTTAGATCTTCCGTAGAGGTTACGCATCCTTTCACGGAGCTTCAGGGCCGGCGGCAAGTAGTAGCCATGGGCGTATTGGAAAAGCCGAAGCGTGCAGCCGTCTTCCATGAACATATCGATCTGCCGGTAGATCTGGTCAGCGACCGTCCCAGGCAGCGATACGAAGGGGAGGCAGCAAACCAGGTATTTAACTTTCCCCAGACCCGAATCCTGATGGATCTTGTAAGCCTCGCAAGCGTTGCCCTGGATGATCTTCAGGTCAGGATAGGCAATGTGCAGTGTGGCGTGAAGTTTAGGGTCCAGCTCGAGGCCGAGATAAGAATCGGTATCAGGCAGAATCGGCTCAATGAACTTCGTGATCGCGCCGGTGCCGACGCCGAGTTCGAGAATTATGTTGTCTTTATCCGGCTTCAGGCCGCTGACCATAGTCTGCGCCAATTCGGGCGAACTGGGCGCAATGGCGCCGACCTTTGCGGGGTTCTTAAGAAATGCCCGCAGGAACTGTAAATTCTCGTTCATTAATGATCTATCCCGCCGGAGCAGTTTCCTCCGGAGCGTTAACCGCCGCCGTATCAGAGTTTACGACGCCGATTTTATAATCAAAATCCTCATTTGTGCAATAGCGGACGCTGCCACACTACCTTACAGCGTTCCTCGCCGAGGTCTTTTTCGCCGGCGGCCTCGTCTTTTTCGCGAATGCCCCCGGCACCTCGGCTTCGATGATCTTTTTCACGTCTTCCAGCGTCAGCTTTGCCGCTTCCTCCGCCGTGGCACGAGTGCCATCGGCCTTTTTCGGAATGTAGACCACCTTTTTGCCGAATTTAATTACCGGCCCCCAGCGGGCATTTTCGACCGATATCTTCTCAGTCTCCCACCTGTGGATGTACCGATTTGCTTCCTTACTGACCTTTGCTTCGATCAGCTCGTTCATCTCCTCCTGAGTCAGGTTAGCAAAGTCGTAACGGCGCGGAACGTTTATGAACATACCATCCCATTTAATAAATGGACCGAATCGGCCGGTCCCTTTTACTATCGGTTTACCGTCGTACTCGCCGACAGGAGCATCCGCCACCTGCTTCGCTTTTATGTACTCGATCGCTTTTTCAGCATCAACTGCTGAAAGATCGGTGCCGCGGGGTATGGAAACGAATTCGTCACCCCATTTTACGTAAGGCCCGAACCGGCCGACGCTTACGGACAGTTCCTTGCCCTCATAGCTCCCCATCGAATCCTGCAGTTTGAATAGGGTAAGCGCTTCGTCGAACGTTATGGTCTCGATGCTCTGGCCGGTCGGAACCTTTGCGAATCTGGGCTTCTCCTCCTGATCGCCGCTGCCGATCTGTATGATCGGACCATATCGCGCCACACGGGCGATCACGGGTTTGCCGCTTTCGGGGTCGGTACCCAATATTCGTTCCCCCTTCGCACGCTCCGCGGTTTCGAGCGTGTTATCGACTTCCTTCTTGAAGGGCCAGTAGAACTCTTCGAGCATTTCGTTCCACTGCAGTTTTCCTTCGGCGACCTCATCGAACTCTTCTTCTATCCTGGCGGTGAAGTTGTAGTCCATGATGTCGTCGAAATATTGCTTCAGAAAATCCGTGACGACGAGGCCCAGATCCGTGGGGAACAGCTTTGCCTTTTCTGCGCCGGTATTTTCAGAGTCTTCTCTTTGAGAGATCTGATCGTCCTTTAAAACCAGTATCCTATAAGGTCGCGGCGTGCCTTCCTTGTCCCGTTTTTCTACGTATTCTCTTTTCTGGATCGTGGAGATCGTTGGCGCGTATGTGGACGGGCGGCCGATGCCCAGTTCTTCCAATTTTTTTACAAGTGACGCTTCCGTATATCTCGGCTGCGGACGGCTGAACCGTTCCGTCGCTCTTAGTTCCGACAACGGCAGTTGCTGCCCCACGGTCATTGGGGGCAACAGACCTTGCGATGATTCTTCCGGTTCGTCATCGTCCTTATCTTCGCGATAAACTTTCAGGAATCCGTCGAACTTGAGCACTTCGCCGGATGCCGTCAGCTCTTCTTTGTTGGTTGAGATCTCTATCTTTACTGTGGTCTTCTCTAATTCTGCGTCGGCCATTTGCGAAGCCATCGTTCGCTTCCAGATCAGTTCGTACAGCCGCTGCCATTCCGGCTCCGCGACGGTGGTAGCACTGGCGTTGGTCGGGCGTATGGCTTCGTGAGCTTCCTGAG
>Ga0307413_10000641_pt1 | contig 11845 bp, 15 predicted proteins | sample DK1Ometagenome_3_FD_203714 | JGI IMG/M metagenome (GOLD analysis project Ga0307413, IMG submission 203714) | Maize rhizosphere microbial communities from greenhouse at UC Davis, California, United States - DK15-O-2 | ecosystem: Host-associated > Plants > Roots > Rhizosphere > Soil | place: USA... | reverse complement strand
GCGCGCGGACGAGTGCCGGCCGCCTTCCCCGCCGGCGGGCGCGCGGGGAGCGTGACGTGCACCCACCACGTCGCGGCGGGCGACCGCAGCTCGGCCATCGCCGCGGTGTCGGGCGACGCCATCGCGCCGTGGAGCGGCACCGCGTCGAGCAGCGAGAGCTGGCGGCGCTCGCCCCGCACCCACACGTGGGAGAAGCCCTCGCCGAGGTAGTCGAGCACGAGCAGCGTGTCGCCGGCGCGGTACTCCTCTCCGGCGTCCGGCTCGCGCACGTCCCGTCGCACGAGCACGAGGCCGAGCGTGTCGAGCCGCACGTGGCCGCTGTCGGCGCGCACGCGCTCCCCGGCCGCGATCCGCGCGACGACCGGCGACGACTCGCGCGGCGCCGCGCGGACGGCGGCCCCGGTGACGAATCGCCACGCGCCGTAGGTGCAGCACTCGAACGGGCAAGCGGCGACGACGTACGGCACGCGCGGTCGCGGCGCCGGCGTCGTCTGCGCGCTCGAGGGCCGCGGCGCGAGCGTGGTGGCGGCGGCGGCGAGCGCGGCGAGGAGCGCGACGCGCCTGCCGCGACGGCGCCTGCGCTCCGGCCGCGCGCTCATCGGTCGAGCACCGGCAGGTAGGCGCGCCACGGCCCGACGGCGTCGCGGTACTGCTTCGCCAGGACGCGCGACGTCTGCGCGACGTGCCCGAGGTCGTGCGCCACCCACGTCGCGAGGAGCTGGCGCAGCGTGACCGGCCCGAGCTCGGGGTGCTCGCCCTCGAGCGCCAGCTCGCGGTCGGTCAACTGCCAGCCGCGGAGCGTCTCGAGGTTCTCCTGCCGGAGCCGCGCGAACTCGTCGAGCAGCGCGGCGAGGCTCTTCCCGGCGCTCGCGCGGACGTGGGCGAAGCGGTCGAACGGCTCGAAGCGCCGGCTCGCGCCCTGGGCGAGGATGATGCGCGCGCGTGGGATCCAGTCCGCGCGCTCGCCGTGGATCAGGTGGCCGACGTTGTCGAAGGGGCTGAACGTGTCGGGCCCTTCGTTGCCGGCGATCCACGGCGCGGGGAGCCCGGCGAGGAGCGCGCGGAACGTCGCCGGGGTGCGCTCGAGGACGGCGAGGCCGTCGGACAGTCGGAACTCCATGATGCGTGCTCTCGAAGAGGCTCTGTCTCCGACGAAGTCTAACGAAGCGTCCACGCGGCGGGCGCGTGAGGGTCGGGCAGGTAGGCGCAGTAGGTGCCGGTACGCACGGCGCGGTCGAGGTGCGCGCCGAGCGGCGGGTGGTGCTCGCGAATGCGACCGACGGCCTGGCGAACGGCTCGCGTGACGGCGCTTCGAGCGCGCTCGGACGCGGACCCGGCGCGCCGCTCGCGTCCGCCGAGTCCGATGGCGCGAGCGAGCTCGCGGACGAGGAAGTCGCGCTCGGCGTCCGCCTGCGCGGCCCGCTGATCGTCTCCCGTCTGCTCGGCCTCCTCGCGGTCCTCGTCTATCTCGGCGAGCCGGCGGCGGTACGCCGCCTTCGCGCGCTCGTCGAGCAGCTCCCCCGCATCCCCCGCACCGGCGAGCGCCGGCCCAGGCTCCACGCGCCCGCTCGCGGCCTCCGTCGCGCCTCGCTCGAGTGCGACCAGGTCCAGGACGTGGAGCTCCCGCCCCGGCTCGGCGAGGAGCCGCGCCAGGTACCGGAGCCCCTTCGAGTCGCGGAGACGTGCGGTGTGCCCCTCGAAGACGACCGACCAGTAGTCGCCCTCGCGGCGGAAGACGTTCGCGTCGGCCCGACGCGCGTCGCTCGGCGGAGGTGGCCGGCCGCGCGGCGTGGCGCCGCCGATCGCGTCCGACCCGACCTCGCCGCAGGCGCGCGCCGCCCGCGACGCCTGATCGGCGGCTCCCACCCGCTCGAACGTCGTACGGGCGGCGCGGAGCTCGAGCAAGGCCTGCTCCTCCCTTCCCTCGGCGCGGAGCGCTCCCGCGAGCCCCATGCGAGCGAGCGCCGTCTCGTAGGGCGCGCCGATCTCGTTCCACGACTGCGCCGCCGCCTCGAAGTCGTGGCGGGCGCCGGCCGTGTCGCCTTCCGCCAGCCGCACGCGCCCGCGAGCGAGGACCGCGCCGGCGACGAGCGCCCTGCTCTGAAACGCCGCCGCCACGCGCCCGAGCTCGTCGGCCGCCGACCGCGCGCGGTCGAGAGCCCCGGCCGCGATCTCGATCTCGACCTGCGCCTCGAGGAGCGGCGCGCGACGGAGCTCCGTGTTCGGCGGCCACTCCTTCGAGGGCACGTTGGAGGGATTGGCCACGGCCTCGCGGATGGACGCGGCGGCGCGCGCGGCGTCCCCTCGCGCCAGGTGCACGAGGGCGAGACCCGGCTGCGGATCCCAGCCGGCCGCGTGGGCGGCGAGGAACGCTTCCTCCGCGCCCCGGACGTCGCCCCGGCGAAGCCGGATGCGTCCGAGCTCGGTCAGCGGCCACCCGAGCTCGCGTCGCAGGTAGGGGCGCAGCTCCTCGCAGGCGAGGAGGGCCTGCTCCTCCGCTTCGGCGCACGACCCGCGCAGCCGGAGGATCTCGGCGCGGTGGACGCGGCAGCGTCCGTGCAGGCTGCCGACTGGCTGCCCGTGGCGCCACCGCTCCATCGCCTCCGTCCACTCGTCGGCGAGGTCGTACTGCGCGAGCGCCTGCAGCGCGCACACCACCTCGCAGTAGACGAGCCCCGTCCAGAGGGGATCGAGCTCGCCGGTGACCGTCGCGACGGCGGCGTCGTCGAGCAGCGCGAGACCCTGCGCGACGTCGCCCTCCAGGATCAGGCTGCGCGCCTCCGCCACGCGGCCGATGGCGGCGGCGGCGGGATCGTGACGCGTGCCGACCTCGATCGCTCGCCCGGCCCAGTGGCGGGCGCTCGCGAAGTCGCCCGAGAGCAGGCGCTCGTAGTTGCGCACCACCGCCAGCCAGGCGTGGACCGGCGTCTCGTCGTGCCCCTCGAGCAGACGCTCGGCGCGCTTGAGCCAGCCGCGGACGGGCGCGAGCAGCGCGGTGTCGAAGAGCAGGTGCATGGCGACGCGAACCGCCGCCCCCGCCGCGGCCAGGCGGTCGCCCGTGCCGAGGGCATCCGCGTGCGCCCGCTCCCACGCGTCGATCGTCGCCTCGAGGTGGCCCGCGGCGTACGCGACGTCGGCGAAGCGCGCGAGGTCGGGGCCGGCGAGGCGACCGCCCGCGTCCGCCTCGGCGAAGAGGTCGTACGCCCGCGGCCAGTCTCCCCGCGCCGCGGCGTCGCGCGCGCGCTCCACAACGGCCACGTCGGCGGCGTCGTGCATCGCTCGTCCCTCGGGCAAGGACCCCGGTCGCGGTGCGCCGGCGCGCCGCGAGTCCGGATCGTAACGCCGGAAGTTCCCACCGTAACGGCCGTCGTCACGCACTACCGGTCGGGCGGCGGCACGCGTGCTCGATGCCGACCCGAAGGGATCGCGGAGCGACTCGCCGATGCCACCGACGCAGCCGACGGCGAGAACGGAGGGAACAACATGGGAGGAAGACGATGCAGCGCGCAAACGTGAACGGCGTGGAGCTGGAGTACGACGTGACGGGGACGGGCGAGCCGGTGCTGCTGATCAATCCGGTCCTGGCGGACGGCTTTCGCCCGCTCCTCGCGGAGCCGGTGCTGGCCGACCGCTACCGGCTGATCACGTACCACAAGCGCGGCTGGGGCGGCAGCACGCGCACGCCCCCTCCGGTGAGCATCGAGGACCACGCGGCCGACGCGGCGGCGCTCCTCGACCACCTCGGCGTGCGACGCGCACACGTCGCGGGCCACTCCAGCGGCGCCGCGATCGCCCTCCAGCTCGCCTGCGGTCGGCCGGCGCTCGTCCATTCGCTGTCGCTCCTCGAGCTGTCGCTCCTCTCGCTGCCGGGCGCCACGGGGTTTCTCCAGAAAGCGGGGCCCGCCTTCGAGCTGTATGCCGCCGGCGATCGCGAGGCGGCGCTGGCCGTCTTCATGAGCGCGGTGAGCGGCATGGAGTGGAGCGCGTGCCGGGCGGTACTCGACGGCAGCGTGCCGGGCACCGTGGCCCGCGCGCTCGAGGACGCCGACACCTGCTTCGGCGTCGAGCTGCCGGCGCTCACGCGATGGGTGTGCGGCGCCGCGCAGGCCGCCGCCGTTCGCCAGCCGGTGCTCTCGGTGCTCGGCGCCGACACGGAGCCGCTGTGGGTGGAAGTCGCCGCGCGCCTCCGCGAGTGGTTCCCGCAGCTGGAGGAGTGCGTGATCGAGGGCGCCGGTCACCTGCTGCACATGCAGCGTCCGGAGCCGGTCGCGCGGGGGGTCGCCCAGTTTCTCGATCACCACCCGCTGCTGGTCGTCAGCTGAGCGCGAGCCGGCCGACTCGCGCTCGATGGCAGGGTCCTTACTCCGCAGCGCGCCAGCTACCGTCGGGCTGCGGCTGCCAGCGCCGTCCCGTTCCGTCGAGCCACTCTCCGATGGGCTCGCCCGGGCGCGCGTCGGCGCCCAGACGCAGCACGTGGCCGTCGGGATCCGTCACGTGCAGCTCGCGCGAACCCCAGGGATAATTCGTCGGCGGATGCCGAATGGTCGCGCCGTGAGCGCGCAACTCGTCGTGCAACGCGTCGGCGTCACTCACGCCGAGGTACACCCAGGTACCGGAACGTCCCTGGTCGCCCTGGCAGAGCATCAGCGAGGCGTCCCCGCGCTGCACGCAGGCGAAGTCGCCGTCGCGCCACTGAAGGCGGAAGCCGAGGGCCTCGACGTAGTAGATCAGACTCGCGTCGATGTTCGCGACGCGCAGAATCGGGGTGGCGCCGCCGAACTCCACCGTCGGCGCCACTTCATCAGGGCTCTTGCGTATCGACACGAGAACGCCTCATGGGCTGTGGACTAAGTACGCCTGACAAAACCGACGCGTAAGCAGCCAAGGAAGTAGAATAGGAGCCATGGAGGAGGGTGCCATGGCGAAAGAACCGTTGCCCGATGCGTTGTGGGCGCGGATCGCGCCGCCGCTCCCGCCGGAGCCGCCGAAGCCCAAGGGCGGACGACCTTTGGTCTACTAGGGACATGACGATCAAGAGATTGGACCACGTCAGCGTCGTCGTCGACGACCTTGCAGCCGCGATCGCCTTTTTCACCGCGCTCGGCATGGCGCGCGAAGGCGAGGCGCGGGTCGAGGGCACGTGGGTGGACCGCGTCAACGGGCTCGAAAGTGTCCACGTCGACATCGTCATGATGCGGACGCCGGATGGGCACGGGCGGCTCGAGCTGACCAAGTTTCGCAATCCAAAACTGGTCGCGATCGAACCAGCGATCGCACCGCCGAACGCGCCGGGCCTCCGGAGCGTCATGTTCACAGTCGAAAGCGTCGACGACACCGTCGTTCGCCTGCGCGCCAACGGCGCCGAACTCGTCGGCGAGGTGGCCCAGTACGAGGACAAGTACAGACTCTGCTACGTGCGAGGCCCCGCGGGCATCATCGTCGCGCTGGCCGAGGAACTCTTCTGAAGCGTTCACCGCCTTCGGAGAAACCGGTGGCGCCCTAGGCGCTCCCGCGACTCGATCCCATGGCTCGCAAGCATCCTGCTTTCTCGCCTACTTGCGCCGCGGTTCTGTCAGGCGCACCAAACGCCCCGGCTCAGCGGGGGACGTGCGCCGTCGCCGAGCGGAGGACAATCGGCTGTCCGACCGCCAGTCGGCCGATGCGAGTGACCGCGCCGTAGATTCCCGCGTTGTTCTGGTTCGCACGAACGACTGCCTTCAGGACTTCAGGCGCACGACTCGCCGAGTCGGGATCGAGGTTCACCATCGAGCAGCGAACGTCGTGCGTCGTGACGGTGACGGCTGGGGCGTCGTCCCCCTCGCCGAACGAGAGCATGCCGCCCAGCCAGCCGTCCTCCTGGAAGGGAGCCGATCGCAGCAAACGAACGACGACATTCGGGCGAAAGCGTCGCACGTCCGGGCTGCGCTCGGCCAGTCGCGCGATCTCGCGCACCGTATCGACGGCGATCACGGAAATGCTCGCATCGTCGAAGATGCCGTGATTCAACTGCATCATCTGCACGGGAGCCCCGTGCCGACGTCCCACCTCAGCGGCCAACTCCTCCCCGAAGATGGGCATCTCTTCGCCGTCCGGCGTGCGAACGTGCGTCGGGAGGTCGCCCTGAGTGCCGTCTTCACGGCGGTGCGGAGCGAAGAGGAGCAGCTCGGGGAGCTTGCTCGCCGTGAGCCACGGGAACCCGCTGCGGTCATTGAGGCGCCGGAACGCCAGGCGTCTGTCACCGTCGAGGCCGTGCCAGCCCATCGTGGCGGCCTCGAGCCGTTCGCCGCGCATGGACTTCACGGGATAGCGGAAGAGCGCCTCCACGTGTCCGATTTCCATGGGCCTGTTTGATTCGAGTCCGCCCAACGCCTCCGCTCAGCTGCGGGCTCCGAGCCGACGGCCGCGACGAGCTCGATTGTGCGATGAATTCGGCCGGCGGTCAATCGCGATGTGCTCCGGCGGTCCGTCGGCGGCAGTTCCTCGTGTGGCCGCGAGCCCTGGCCGAGGCCGCAGGGGGCCGGTCGCCCGCATTACCGCGGGGACAGGGTGCGACGACGAATGCGCTCACCGCCGCGCCCGCGACGTTGACGAACGCGTCGCGGCGTGCCATGTCTTGCCAGGCTCTCGCGCCTTCATGGGATGGCAACGAGCTCGTACCGCCCACGGCAGCATCACCCGCGGCCCGCGCGCCGCACGCGAGGAGGACGAAGATGAACGAGACGACACTGCTTTGGCTGAGGCATTCGCTCGTCGTCGCGGCGGCGACCTTCTCGGTCGGGTGCGCCGGCGAACGACCTCTCGGACCGGATCGACAGTCTGCGCTCCAGACGCAATTCGCGGCAGCCGCAGCTTCGCGCAACGGCGGTCGGAGCGCGGAGCTGGGTGCTTGCGCAAACCTGCAGGCGCCAGCGGGGAGCAAGCTCGTCTTCCACGTCTATGCCACCGGCGTGCAGATCTACCGCTGGAGCGGCACGAGTTGGGGCTTCGTTGGGCCGGAGGCGGTGTTGTCCGCCGATGCGGGGGGCAACAGTACGGTCGGCATTCACTATTCCGGTCCCACGTGGGAGAGCGTCAGCGGCAGCAAGGTGGTCGGCACCGCCTCCCAACGCTGCACTCCGGACCCCACCGCCATCCCCTGGCTGTCGCTCGACGTGGTCTCCAGCGAGGGGCCCGGCATCTTCCGCCGCGTAACGTTCATCCAGCGGCTGAACACCGTGGGCGGCACGGCCCCGACCTCTCCCGGGAGCTTCACCGGTGAGGAGGTGCGAGTGCCCTACACGGCGGAGTATTTCTTCTACCGGACGTAGAGACCCGATGCGGGCCGCAGGGCCTCGGGCGGCGACGGCGACGTGCCACCCGGGCCCTCAGGAGGGGTTCGAGCCTCACCTGTACGGCATTCGTTTCGCCCACGACGGCTGGACGGCCGCCTAACGCCTAAGCTCACTCGTGGGCGCCAATGCGGCCGGGAGAATACCGCGTACCGGTCGGAGAGCCGACGGGCGTCTACCATTGTGCCTCGCGCGCCCGTCGGCGGCAGTGCCTCGTTAGGCGGCGCAACGACAGGCCCGCACCGACAGGCGCACGGCGCGCCGGTCACGGCGCGGCGAGCCGGAGCGCCACGTCGGTGGCGGGTGGCGGCGGGACGGCCCCCACGGCGGCCAGCTGCACGACGACCACCGTGCTCGCGCTGCGGAGCGGTGGGGCGGCCCACGCGGTGACGCGCGCGCTCAGCGTGTCCACCCCGGCCGCGAGCGGCGGCCCGTTCAGCCGCACGCGCAACGAGAAGCGCCCGTCGATGTCCGCGCGCGCAGTCCCGCCGAGCGAGCGGCCCTCCGCGGCGGCCGTGGCCGAGACCTCGGCCCCCGCCGCCGGCCGCCCGTCCGCGTCGAGCACGACGCCCCGCATGTCGGCGCAGCCATAGTTGCCGAATTCGCGCGTCTGTGCGCAGGCCCGCCCGCCGACCGGGCCGGTCCCGCACCCGAGGGCGGCCGCGACCAGCACCGCCCCGAGCCGCGCACGCACTCGACTCTTCATCGTGCCTCTGTGTGGACCGAACGCCTGCTGCTCAGCTGCGGGCTCCGAGCTGGCGGACGAGAGGATGTGCCGAGGGCGGTACGACTTGTCCAGGCCCTCGACCCAACGACTCCCGTAGCGCCCGTCGGCTGCCGCGCCTCGTCAGACCGCGGCGGGTGGCGCCCCCGGGCCCCGCGTGACACGCCACGTGATCCCCCCGAGTACGAGCGCCGCAATCAGCAACAGCGCGATGTCGCCGGCAAAATGAGCGTGCTCCTCCGGTGACCGCCACGCTTGCACGGCCATGACTCCCGCATGCGCCACGCTCGACCAGACGGCGAACCAGATCAGACTCAGGTGGCGAAGCGGTTGCCGCGCCGCTCGGATCAGGAACAGGCCGAGCGTCGCGTAGATCGCGACGATCATTTGATCGTACTCCGGCTGCGCGGGCTGCCACCGAAAGCCGGCCGGCCACCACAGCATGAGCGGGTACACCGCCACGAGCGCGACGACGCCAAAGGTGACGAGCGCCACGCGCAGGGCGATCAGGCGACGAGCCGGCATGGGCACTCCGATCGCGGAGGAGGAGGAGGAGGAGGAGTGACGAGGAGGCGTTCCGTTCTACGCAGCTCATCGACCGAGATGCTACCGCGGTCTACCGCCCCAGCTCAGCCGCGAGGTCCGAGCCGGCCGGGAGCAGGCGGCTGACCATACGAGGAAGCCGAGCGGGGATCAACCTGATGCATGGCGCCTCGTCGGGCTGCGGCGCCTCCTTAGACACCGGGCGCGCGATCCTGGCCGAATCGCCGCTGCGCCCGCGCTTGAGCCTTGCGGCGCTCCACCTCACGGTCGCGCCGCGGCGCCGAGCTCTCGAGCGCGTGAAGCAGCTGCCGCGCGGCGGCCGCGACCTCACCCACGGCTCGTTCGAACGCCGCCTCGTTCGCGCGCGAGGGCCGCGTCGTGCCGCTCAGCTTGCGCACGAATTGGAGCGCCGAGGCCCGAACCTCGTCCTCCGTCGCCGGCGGCTCGAAGTTGGCGAGCGTCTTGATGTTGCGACACATCTCTCCCCCCCGCGGAAGACTCGGTGGATTCGGACGGTGCAGCGAAGCGTTCCCAGAACGACACGTCGGCGTGTCGATGTCTAACGCCCCAGCTCAGCTGCGGGCGCTAATGTAGGCCGGGAGAAGGAAGCGTGCGAGGGCACGCCGCCGAGCGGCGGCGAACCTGATGCCGGTCGCGCCCGTCGGCTGCAGCGCAACGTTAGGCGGCAGCCTCACCGCCGGTCGCCCATCAGGTCTCGGGGCCCCGCGCGCGACGCCCGCGCCACCACCACCCTAACAGGAAACCCACGGCGAGGCCGAACACCACGATCGCGAGGAGACTGGCGCCTCCTACCCAGTAGACGATCGCTATCGACTCGCCGTCCGTGGTGTCTAGCTGCATGCGCGTCCCGTGCTGTGTTGTCCGCCTAACGCCAATCAGACTGCATCCGCGAAGCTAACACTGCGGACGATTGCAGCCTAACGCCCGCTGCGCTCCCCTCGCCAGTTCCGCGCAACCGCCGACCACTTCCCGCGTTGGATCGCTTCCACGCACCCGTCCGCGCCGCGCGAACGCTGCGAGAGAATGCAGCGCCGAGCGCAGCGACGACGGCCGGGCATCGCGGCACGCCGGCCCCGCCACCTCGTAACCCGGCGCGCTTCTGAGCCGTCCTTCAGTGGCGACCGCCGTGCTCTCGCGCGGCGGGCAGGAACTACACTCAGGAGGTGACGCGTGGCCGCATTCGAGTACGACATCCTCGTCGGCAAGGACGACCCGGGGGCGGCGGGCGGCGTCGTCTGGTTCCTCGCGACCGACATGCGCAGCTCGCTCGGCGACAACCTCCCGGCGATCCTCAACGTGCTCGGCGAGGACGGGTGGGAGGTCACGGCGCTCGGCGACGTCGGCTTCGACGCCCGCGCCGAGATCATCCTCAAGCGCGCCGTCTGACGGCGCACCCGCGGCGCCGCCGGCCCGGCCTAACGATCGAGCGTCGAGGCGACGGTGGAGGCGGCGGCTGACCCGCCGCACCACCAGACCGGCGGGCGGTCGGGGTCCACCTTCGCGTAGCCGACCCGCGGCAGCGTCTCGGCGGCGAGCAGCACCATTCCCCAGAGCATCGCCACGATCGCCAGGGCGTGGGTCCCCGGGAGCCGACCGCGCCAGGTCGCTACCGCCGCCCACAGTCCGCCGACGACGATGACCCCGGCCGACCCCATGAAGGCGAACAGCCCCGGACCGCACTCGCGCGGGTAAGGCCAGAAGTCGAGGGCGACGCCGAGCGCGACGACGAGGACGAGACGCCCCAGCGCGCCGAGCGCGGCGGCCTCGTCGAGCTTTCGCTGCTTCGCGCGACGCTCGGCGTCGCGCCGGATCCGCAGCGCCTCGGCCGAGAGCTCGGGCGGGAGGCCGTCGTACTCGCGCTCGATCTTGCGAAGCTCAGCACTCCAATCGATCTGACTCACGAAGGCTCCACACGTTGAGGGCGCGCCGACATGTTCAAGACTGAAAGAGCGCGGTCCGGGCAACCACAGCGCACGAGGGGACGACGTCGAGTTGCGCCGGCCTGGCAGTCGGGGTGCGCCGGAGCGGCGCGGAACGCTTTAGTGTCGCGATGCCGACGCGCGGCTGGCGCTGTGGGTACGTCATCTTTTCACGTGGGCTGCGAGCGATGACGCTGGGCCCGCTCGATCGCGTGCGCGTCGTCCGCCTCCTCGTCGCCGAGCGCGAGGTGGATGGAGCGAGCGCCCAGCCGCCCCAGCCGCGGGTCGGGGAGGAGGCGACGGTGATCGAGTCCCTGGGCGACGACCTCTATCTCGTCGAGCGCGCGACCGACGACGGGCGGACGATCTGGCTCGCCGAGTTCGACGTCGCGGAGCTCGAGCTCGTCGAGCAGCGACGCACGCCGCGCGACTGAGGGGTCGCGCGCGCCGACCCGCAAAGAGCGCCGAGGGGATACGCACCACCGTAGCAACGGACTCGGCAATTGGGCGCGTAACCCGCGGCCGGCGCGGCTCGTCTCTCCTGCGTGCCGCCCGCCGAAGCTGCGAGGACGCGCCCGAGGCGGTCGCCGCAGTCGAGTCACCCGAGCCGAGAATCGCCGATGTCCATCCACCTCGTTCCCCGTCCCGAGGGCCTGCGCATGCCGCGCAGCACCCCCCGCTTCTCGTCCGCCGTCACCACGACCGGCGTCGCCGGCGTGCTGACCGCGCTCCTCCTCGTCGGCGTGCTGCGCGTCGTGCCGGCCGCCGCCTTCAGCACCCCCGCTGCCCCCACCGCCTTCCAGGACGCGAGCTACGGCGCCCCGGTCGCCGCCCCAGTGGTCCTCCCGACGATCCGCGTGGTCGCTTCGCGTTAGGCGACGCCGCCTCCCGCAAGCGAAGAACGCCCCGGCGACGCTGCCGGGGCGTTCGTCATTCGGGGCGGGAGAGTGCGAGGACGGGCCGGGCAGGTGCAGTAGACGGTTGCCAGTAGACGGTTCAGGGTAGTCACCGTTCACCGGGAACCGCCAACCGTGAACCGTCGACTGTGGTTGCCGAGCATCGTCCGCCGCGGAACGCGAGTTGCCTCGCCTCGCGGCGCCATCGGCGGCACCGGCCGCGTCACCAACTCGAGACCCTCGTGGACCAGGTCCTCACCCGGCAGCAGTCGGAGCTCATCGCCCTGGAGCGCCGCCTCGTGCTCCGCGTCCGCGACGCCCTCGCCCGCGCCGACGGGCCGCGCGCCGACCTCGAGCGGCTCGCCGCGCTGCTCGGCGAGATGGACGAGCTGTTCCTGCTCGTCGTCGCCGGCG
>Ga0307413_10000639_pt1 | contig 11851 bp, 10 predicted proteins | sample DK1Ometagenome_3_FD_203714 | JGI IMG/M metagenome (GOLD analysis project Ga0307413, IMG submission 203714) | Maize rhizosphere microbial communities from greenhouse at UC Davis, California, United States - DK15-O-2 | ecosystem: Host-associated > Plants > Roots > Rhizosphere > Soil | place: USA... | reverse complement strand
CCGCGCTGGCCCGGTTGGCGAACATCGCCATCTCGTAGGCGATGGTGCCCAGGCTCGCCTGCTTGGTCGCCAGCACGCCGAGCGAACAGCCGACGCTGATCGTGCAGACGAGCAGATAGCCGTGCTCCAGCTCGATGATCACCTTGTCCGGCGCGCCCATCGGATGGCTCTCCGAGACGCCGTTGGCGAGGCCGAGCATGGCCGAGGAGATCGCGGCGAGCCGGTCGGCGTTGGCTCGCTGCAGGTCGGCGGACATCGCGATGAGCAGACCGTCTGCGGACACCGCGATGGCACCGATCGCGCCCGCCGTGTTCTGGGTGAACCGGCTCACCAACCAGTTGAAGTTCTGCGCCTCGACGCTGATACCGGCGGCTGGGGTGATCATCACTGGCTCTCTTTCCTCTGGCCGGACGCGGGCGGGGTGGCGGTGTCAGCCGCGTGGTCCGCTCTGGCCAGACCTGTGGTGAACATGTCGAACGCGGCCCGCTCGGCCTCCGGGTCGCGGGAGCGCCACGCCTCGGCCGGTACCGGGGCGGTCGGTTGCGGCGGCTCCTTGCGCAGCCCGGGCGCGAGGTTCTCGCCGGGTATCCGCCTGGTCAGGCCGCCGTGCTGGCCACTGGCGTGGCCGCGCGACCGCCCGGCGGTGGGGGCCGGACCGGCCGGCGGGGCCGGGGTGCGCGGCGGACGCGGCGGACGCGGAGGCGGTCCGGTCTGCCGCTCGTGGCCGGCGGGTGGACCGGCGTGCGCCGCGTGCTGACCGGGCCCGTCGCGGCCTGCCCTGGCGAACGCGGACTGGAAGTCGTCCATCGCGTTGCGGGTCATCGCCGCGTGTCGCCGGGCGGCGGGACCGGCGAGCGGACCCGACGCCGGCGTGGCGGTCGCCGGGACCGGTGCCTGCTGCGGAGGTGGCGGCTGCTGGGGGGGTGGCGCCTGCTGCTTCGGTGGCGACGGCTGGACAGCGGCGCCCGGTCCGCTGGGGACACGCGGCGGCTCGGTGCCACCGGGCAGCTGCGCACCGGCGACGCGGCGGCGCAGGCCGGCGCGGTTGGCATCGGGAGCGCGTGGCGGCTTGGGTGCCTCCAGCGCGGGTACCGGGCCGGACTGCGCCGGCCGGGGTCGGGACGGCTTGGCCGGGTCGAACGACGGGAACCAGGCGAAGCCGTTGGAGTGTGCCGCGGCCGGGATCTGGACCTGCGGCATCGCCGGCATCAGCTGCGTCTGCGGTGCCTGCTGCATCTGCGGTGCCTGCTGCGGTTGCGGTGCCTGCTGCGGTTGCTGCGGCTGCGCCACGGGCTCCGGCTCGGGCGGCAGGACGATCACCCGATGCACGAACAGCGACGGCGGGATCGTCACGGTGGCGGTGACGCCACCGCCTCGGGTCTCGGTCAACGCCACCCGCAGGTTGTGCCGGCGCGCCAGCCGGCCGACCACGAACAGGCCGAGCACACTGGTCGGCACGATGTCGAGGCGCTCGCGCTCGACGAGGCGTCGGTTCTCCTCGGCCAGTGCCTGCGGGGCCATGCCGATACCGTGGTCGACCACGCTGACCACGCAGCCGCCGTCCGCCGCGATCATGGCGTTGACCTCGACCTCGGTGGTCGGCGGGGAGAACGAGGTGGCGTTCTCCATCAGCTCGGCGAACACCAGCACCAGGTCGGCGCCCGCGGAGGAGTCCAGGGTGACGGCGGCGATGTTGCCGAGATCCACCCGCCGGTACTCCTCGATCTCGGCGAGCGCGGACCGCAGCGCGGTGCTCAGCTCGACCGGGCCGCTGATCCGGCCCTCGTCGCGGGTGCCGGCAACGACGAGCAGGTTGTCGGCGTTGCGGCGCAGGCGGGTGGACAGGTGGTCGAGGCGGTAGAGCCGCTCCAGCAGCCCGACGTCCTGCTCGTCGCGCTCCAGCTCGTCGACCAGGGTGAGCTGGCGGCCGACCAGGTTCTGGGTGCGCTTGGCGACGTTGGCGAACATCATGCTGACGTTGCTCCGGCTGACCGCCTGCCGCTCGACCAGCATCGACGCGGTGGACTGCACGCGGTTGAACGCGGCGGCCAGCTTGCCGATCTCGTCGTTGGACGCGACCTCGATCTCGGCCAGCCGTGGCGACTGCGGTTCGGACTCGCCGTCGCCCTCGGTGTCGGTGACCCGGACCAGCTCGGTCTGCGCGAGGTCGGCGACCCTGGTGGCCGCGCTGGTGAGCCTGCGCAGCGGATCGGCGATGGCCCGGCTGACCGCGAAGGCCAGCAGGGCGACCAGGACGAACAGCAGCGCCGCGCCTACACCGATGATCCAGGCGATGCGCTCGGCGGCGGCGGCACGGCCGGCGGCGGCGTCCGCGACCTGGCCGGTGACCACGTCCTGGGCGCCGCGGCGCAGGTCGGAGTGCGCCTCGACGGCGGTCAGCGCGTCGGAGGTGAACGAGGCCAGGTCACCGGCGGGGACCGGCAGCCGGCCGACCAGGCTGTCGACCGCCCGGGCGGCGTCGCCCTGGTCGACGTTCACCACCAGGCCTGCGTGGTCGGCGTCGGCCTGCTGCACGAACCGCTCGGTGAACATCCGGGACTGGGCGGTGGAGTCGTCCAGCAGCACCTGACCGGTCTGCCGGTCGACGGCGGCGGAGATGATCGCCATGCCGCGCAGCTCGTTCTCCTCGTTGGCACGCAGCAGCGCGTCCAGCACGGTGAGCTGTCGGGTGCCCTCGGCGTCGCTGAGCTGCTGCGGCACCAGGCGCAGCGCATCGAGCACCGCGGAGAGCAGCGCGTGGTAGGTGCGGGCCACGGTGTCGGTGGAGACACCGCGACGCAGCACGCTCTGCCGCAGCTCCTCCAGCGAGCCGATCCGGGTGAGCGCGTTCTCGAGTTCCTCGTTGCCGCTGTCGGCCAGAGCGTTGCGGGTCCGGCCGACGGCGTCGTCGGTGGACCGCTGCTGGCGAACCAGGTCGGTGGTGCCGGAGACCGGCGACGCGAGGTAGGCGGCGGTGAGCAGCCGTTCCCGCTGCAGCTCGTAGAGCAGTCCCCCGAGGGTGCGGGCGGTGCCCGCGACGTCGGCGGTGCGCCCGGCGGAGCGGGCGTCGTCCGCCTGCACCACCACGAACGGCACCGCGACCAGCAGCACCGCGGTCAGCGGCAGCAACAGCAGCAGGTTGAGCTTGCCGCGGATGCCGAGTCTGCCGAGGATCATCGGTCGCCTCCGACGTCGGTGCGGTGACACCCGAACAGCACCATCGTCTGCGGCAGCAGCAGAAACCTCTCGCCGCGAATGCCGATGATCATGCCTCGCCTCCCGCGTCGGTGCGGTGGTAGACGCGCACCATGTCCTCGACCCTGGCGCGGATGGCCAGGAACTCGGGGGTGCGCTTGATGGTGAGGTCCCGGCCGGCGGGCAGCTCGACGGTGATGTCGGCGGCGACGCGGCCGGGGTCGCAGGCGAGCACCACGACCCGGCTGCCGAGGAACACCGCCTCGTCGACGTCGTGGGTGACCATGAGCACGGTGGTGCCGGTGTCGCGCCAGATCTTGCGTACCAGGACCTGCATGTCCTCCTTGGTCTGCACGTCCAGGGCGCCGAACGGCTCGTCGAGCAGCAGCACCTCCGGCTCGCAGGCCAGTGCCCGCGCGATGGCCACCCGCTGCTGCTGACCGCCGGACAGCTGGCGGGGCAGTGACCGGCGCAGTCGGGTGAGGCCGATCTCGGCGAGGTACCAGTCGACCCGGCGGGCCCGCTCGGCGGCGCTGATGCCGAGCAGTTCGAGGCCGAACGCGACGTTGCGTTCGACGTTGCGCCACGGGTGCAGGGTCATCGCCTGCGGGACGAGGCCGCGGTCCGGGCCGGGCCCGTCGATGGTGGCGCCGTCCAGGGTGACCTGGCCGGCGGTCGGCGTCTCGAGGCCGGCCACGATGGACAGCAGGGTGGACTTGCCGGAGCCGCTGGCGCCGACCACGCAGACGAACTCGCCACGCTCCACCAACAGGTCGACGTCGTCGAGCGCGCGCACCGCGCCGTGGTGGCGGGTGGTGAAGTCCTTGGTCACGCCGGCCAGTCGCAGGGCGGTCCCCGCGTCCACCGTGGTGGTGCCGGAGGTCACGTCGCCCACCCCCCGACGCGGTTGCGCAGCACCCGCAGCAGCACGTCGATGCCGACTCCGGCCAGGCCGATGACGACCAGGATCGCGAAGATCTTGTCGGTCTGCAGGAACCGCTGGGCGCGGGCGATGCGGTAGCCGAGCCCCTCGGTGGCGTTGATCAGCTCGGCGACGACCACGAGGTTCCACGCGGCGGCCGCGTTCACCCGGATCGTGTCGATGATGCCGGGCAGCGAGTGCGGCACGATCACCTTGCGCAGCACCTCGCCGCGCCGGGCGCCGAGCGTGTACGACACGTTGATCAGCGGCAGCGGCACCAGCCGGACCACGTTGGCGGTCATCAGGGTGTTGAAGAAGACCGTCCCGATGAACAGGATCGCGATCTTCGACGGCTCACCGATGCCGAGCCAGATGATCAGCAGCGGGATGAAGGCGCTCGCCGGCAGGTAGCGCAGCAGGCCGATGAGCGGCTCGAACAGCGCCTGCCCGGCGAGGTAGGTGCCGATGACGATGCCGAGGGGCACGCTCACCAGCACGGCGAGGCCGAAGCCGTACAGCACCCGGCGCACGGTCGCCCACAGGTCGCTGAACAGTTCGCCGGAACGGGCCATCTCGATCCCGGCGTCGAGCGCGGCGGCCGGCGACGGCAGGAACGTCGCCGACACGGCACCGGTCGCGGAGACGGCCAGCCAGGCGAGCAGCGGCAACGCGAAGGACGCCACCCACAGGCCTCGCTGCCATCCGCGCGGGATGGCCGCGCGGATGGTGAACGGGGCGGACGGGCGGGACGGCCGGGGCCGCACCGGTAGCGGCGCCCAGTCCTCCCGTCCGCTCGGACCCGCGGCGACCTCGGCCGACTCGGCCGTATCGCTGCTCGCGGCGAGGCCTTTCACTCCTTGACCGCCTTGACGAACCGGTCGTCGAAGAGGCCGTCGGTGGCGGGGCGGGTGGCGACCAGACCGGTGTTGACCATGAAGTCGATGATCTTGTTCGCCTGGAAGTTGAGGTGCGCGGGCGTGGTGCCCGGGGTGAACGCGTCGAGGTTCTGCTGGCGGGTGAAGATCGTGGTCCCCGCGTCGTAGGACTTGTACTCGTCGGGGGTGACGCCACCGCGCTTGGCCATGATCTCGACGGCCTTCTCGCGGTTGCCCTTCATCCAGGCGACGGTGTCGAACCAGGTGTCGACCATGGCCTGCACCTCGTTGGGGTGCTTGCTCACGAACTCCGAGTTGAACACCAGGTGGTCCGGGATGGCGCCGGGGAACTCGGTGGAGGTGGCGATCGCGGTGCTGCCCTTGCGTTCCAGCGCGGTGCTGGTGAACGGGGCGAACGCGCCGACAGCGTCGACCTGGCCGGCGGCGAAGGCCGCGGCCGCCGCGTCGGTGGTCAGCGGGACCAGCTCGATGTCCTCCTCGGTGAGTTTGGCCTCGGCGAGGGCGAGCAGCAGCAGGTAGTGGTCCACGGTGCCCTGCTCGACGGCGACCTTCTTGCCCTTGAGGTCGGCGACACCGGTGATGCCCTCCGCGGCGATGATCTTGTCGTTGCCGGTGGAGTTGTCGTTGACCAGCACGATGGTCTGCTTGGCGCCCGCGCTGACCGACACGAGGGTGTCGTTGAGGGTCTGGCTGTTGGCGTCGACCGCGCCGGTCGACAGCGCCTGCAGGCTGTCGGTGTAGCTGTCGAAGTACTTGAGCTCGACGTCGATGCCGTTCTGGGCGAAGAGTCCCTGCTCCTGGGCGACCTGCCAGGGGAACCAGCCGGGCCAGGCGCTGAACGCCAGGGTGATCTTGGTTCCGCCGCCTTCCGGCGTCTCGGACGAGCAGGCGGCTGCGGCTCCTGTAACCACCAATGTACAGAGAGTGACGGCGATAGCTCTGCGGAGGCGATGGAACGAGCGGGTTGTCACGAGCAAGCTCCTGGGAAAGGGAGAGGGGTGAGCGCGGCAGTGCGAGCGGATCGAGCTAACCGGCCTTCCTTCGGGGCGGAGGACCGGTGCGGACGAGGGCGTCACGGATGACCCGGTGGGCGACCGGCGAGTCCGCGTCCGACGAGGCCGGGGTCACCGCGCGAGTCCGGGCCGTGGTCGGTGAACGGTCTTCGCGTTCAGCCGCGCGCCGGACCACCGTGCCGCAATTGTCGTGCGACTCCGGCCCACCGGGCTCGGCCATCGATACGCCTCCGCATTCCGTCGAACGAAGAAACAACCTACCGGACCGACATCAATCCGCAAGTAAAACGAATACGACCACGGCGCGAGTCCCCGCCGTACTTCGCTCGCCGGACACTGTAGCCGAGTGCGCAAGTCCCGAAAGAGATCACCACCACTGGGGAGTTGAGTCCCCCCAGGTAATGTTGCGGAAAGTAACCACCGGCGGAAAGCCACGCGCTAAATGTCGTTACCGTCCGCACATTTCACGCCAGCCGGATCGCGGGCGCGCGGAAGCCGGCCGGTCAATCAGATGTTTCAATTTGCCGAATTGTCTAGACGACGCGGGACATCCGCTGATTCATCGCGTGTTCGACCAGCGTGATCAGCGCGTCCTTCGTCGACGTGCGCTCACGGGCGTCGCAGGTGATCACCGGCACGTGCGGCTCGATGGTGAGCGCCTCGCGCACATCCTCGATCTTGTGCAACAGAACCCGGTCGAAGCAGTTGATCGCGATCACGTACGGCAACCGGCGGTCCTCGAAGAAGTCGATCGAGGCGAACGCGTCGGCGAGCCTGCGGGTGTCGACCAACACCACCGCACCGATGGCGCCGCGGACCAGGTCGTCCCACATGAACCAGAACCGGTGCTGCCCGGGAGTACCGAACAGGTACAGGATCAGATCGGAATCCAGCGACACCCGGCCGAAGTCCATCGCGACGGTCGTGGTGACCTTGTTCGGCGTGCTCGACAGGTCGTCCACATCGACACTGGCCTCGGTCATGACGGCCTCGGTGGTCAGCGGCACGATCTCCGAGACGGAACCGACCAGAGTGGTCTTGCCGACGCCGAAGCCACCGGCAACCACGATCTTCGCCGACGTGGTCGGCTGCGGTGCCATGCCGCGCGAGCTGATGGGACTAGAGCTTGCGGAGCCCACTGAGCACCCTTTCCATGAAATCGATCGACGGTCGGTCGCCGACAACCATGTCGCTCTGGTGCACGAGGACCAGGCCGAGACCGGCCATGTCCCCGATCAACACCCGGGCGACGCCGAGCGGGACACGTAGCAGTGCAGCCACTTCCGCGACGGACCTGGTGTCCAGGCACAGACCGCAGATGGACCTGTGCTCGGGCAGGGTCACCGCGGCCCCCGACCGACCACGTTCGCTGGTGGAGACGAGGGCCTCGATGGCGAGGTCGTAGTCCGACCGGGTCCGCCCGCCGGTGCGGGTGTACGGCCGGACCATTGTGCCGTGCTCCTCCGCCTGCGGTGCAGCCGGTACGACTTCGGGCTCGGGCAGCTGCCAGTCGTAGCGGGAGTCCGCCACGGACGGCACGCCCGGGTCGCCGTAGAGCGTCGCGCCGGGTCCGCCGAACAGTCGGTCGCGGAACCCGTCGAGGTCGAACCTGTTCGGCGGGTCGCCGAGGTCGTGGTCAGGAAGATCCTGCCACTGTCGCTCCGACATCTGCCTGCCTCCCAGCTCCCGCGTCGGCCCGAGGACTACTAGCTCGCCGCCCTACCGCCGCTGAGCACCCTGCAGCTGCGCACGCAGCTCCGGGGTCATCTGCTGGCCGACCCGCTCGACCAACAGGGTCATCTCGTAGGCCACCAGCCCGATGTCGCAGTTGGGTGCCGCGAGCACGGCGAGGCAGGAGCCGTCCGAGATGGACATCAGGAACAGGTAGCCGCGGTCCATCTCGACCACGGTCTGGTTGACGCCGCCGGCCTCGAAACAGCGGGCCGCGCCGGCGGTGAGACTGACGAGCCCGGAGGCCACCGCGGACAACTGTTCCGCGCGGTCACGGGGCAGGCCCTGGGAACCCGCGAGCAGCAGGCCGTCGGCAGAGACCACCACGGCGTGCGCTACCCCGGGCACCTGTCGGACGAAATCGGTGATGAGCCAGCCAAAGCTGCCGGGCTGCTGAACGGACGCGGTGGTCACTCCTGCTCCTCGTCTTGACGGCTCTCGTCTTCGATGGGCTGATCGTCGTCGGTGGTGTCGACCAGGGCGTGCCTGCCCCGGCGGACACCCTGTTGGTAACTGGACATCCGGCCGCGTACGGCGTCGGCGGTGCGGGGCGGCATCGGCATGGCCGTCGCGGTGGCCACGGCGGGCACCGCCACGCCGGCCGCCGTGGGCGCCTCGGGTTCGGCGAGCTCGTGGCGAGGTGTGGCCGAACCGGGCACCAACTGAGCCTTGGGCACCCGTTTGGGCAGGCCGGCGGACGTGATCTTCTCCTCCCGGCTGCTCATCAACGCCTGGGCCGCGAGCCATCCCTCGTCGCCGGGGGACTGCCAGTTCGCGTCGGTGTCGGGGGGACCGGCCATCACGCCGTCCTCCTCATCGCCGTCGTTGGACGCGCCGTTGACTGCGGGCGCGTCCGGGGCGGGCATGGAACCGGTGTCCGCCGCTTCGAACCACTGGGAGAGCACTGCCTCGTAGATGGGCAGGCGCTCGGTCGGCGCGTCCAACTCCATCGCCGGCGGGCTGCTGACCTCGCCGGACAGGGAGTGGTAGCCGGTGTCGCCGGAGTACTCCGGCTCCGGCAGCGGGCTGCCGAACAGGGCGACGGACGAGGACTGGCCGTTGTTGCCGTTCTCGCCGTGGTAGGGGTGGCCGTTCTCGAACTCGTCGTCCTCGTGGGCGATGAGCGCGTCGCCGTCGTAGACCTCCACGTCGTCCCAACCCGGCGCGGGCGCCGCGTTGAAACCGGCGTAGCCGACCGGCTGGAACGGCGGGTAGCCGGCCAGGTCGTCCGGCGTGCGGTCGACCTGGGACTCGTCGGCGACGGTGCCGTCGGGCCGCAGCCGGGGGATGCTGCCGGTGAACGCGCTGGCGATGGAGCTCGCGCGCGCCGCGGGCTGTGCCGGGAAGGAGCTCTCCACCGACGAGTCGGTCAGTGAGGTGGTGGTCATCGACTGCGGTGCGGCACCGCTGCGCTGCACCAGGGTGGCCGGCACGGTGACCCGGGCGACGAGACCGCCCTCGATGTCCTCGTTGTCGCGCAGCCGCACGATGATGTTGTGCCGCTTGGCCAGGCGCGCGACCACGTACAGACCCATCCGCCTCGTCACCGCGACGTCGAGGTCGGGCGGCTCGGCGAGGCGCAGGTTCGTCGCCTCGATGTCCTCCTCGCTCATGCCGACGCCGGCATCGGTGATCTGGATGGCGAGTTCCTTCTTGCGGGTGAACGCCATCCGGACGCTGACCTTCTTCTCCGGCTCGGAGAACGAGGTGGCGTTGTCCAGCAGCTCGGCGATGAGGTGCACCAGGTCGCTGACCGCGCGGCCCTGCACGGTGACGTCCGGCGAGGACAGTACCTCGACGCGGGCGTAGTGCTCGACCTCGCTGACCGCGGCGCCGACCACCTCCGCCGCCGGCACCGGCCGGTTGAGCTGGCGGGACAGGCCGTGGCCGGAGAGCACCAGCAGGCTCTCCGAGTTCCGCCGCATCCGGGTGGCGAGGTGGTCGAGCTCGAACAGGCTGGCCAGCTGGTCCGGGTCCTGCTCGTCCTGCTCGAGCCGGTCGATCAGCGACAGCTGCCGCTCGACCAGCGTCTGGCTGCGTCGGGACAGGTTGACGAAGATCGAGTTGATGTTGTCGCGGAGCATGGCCTGCTCGGTCGCCATCCGGACCGCCTGGTCGTGCACGGCGTCGAACGAGCGGGCGAGCTGGCCGGTCTCCTCGCGGGTGAACACCGGCACCGGGTCGACCGCGTTGCGCGACGCGGCCACCGGGTCGGGGTCGTCGAGGATGCGCTGCACCGTCTCCGGCAGCCGGCGGTTCGCCACGTCCAGGGCATCGCGGCGCAGCACGCGCAGCGGCTTGAGCAGCGAGCGGGCCACGATGAAGGTGAACAGCAGGCCGAGCAGCAACGCGATGAGCACGATGCCGGCGTCACGGTAGGCGTTCTCGCGGGCCGTGTCGGCCCGGTCGGCCGCGGACTGGCGCAGCTGGTCGAGCAGCGACAGCTCGACGCGGTGCAGCGTGTCCGAGGAGTGCCGGGAGTCGGAGGTGAGCCGGTTGAGGTCGATGTCCAGCGGCTCGTCCTTGGCGGCGCGGTTCAGCGAGGTGGTCTCGATCCGCTCCCGGTCGTCGATCTCCGGACCGCTGACCGTGTCGGCGAAGAACTGGGCCTCGGCCGGGGTGGCGTTGGACAGGAAGTTGCGGAAGGCGGCCTCGTAACCGGCCTGCGCGATCTGGCTCTGGTCGGTCAGCCCGGCGGGGAAGAAGTTGCGCATGGCGGCGATGGTGAGCACCGCGGTCTGGCGGGCGTCGTACTCCTTGGCGGTGACCACCGCGACGCTCGCGTAGGCCAGCCGGCCGAGCTCGGAGTCGCTGATGCCGGAGGAGAACTCCGCACCGCCCTCCAGCACCGCCTCCAGCAGCGAGGTGTAGCCGGTGAAGAGCGCGATGTCGGGGTAGGCGCTGGACTGGGCGGCCTCGCGCAGCGCGGCGATGGAGGTCAGCCGCTGGGCGATGCGGGTGCTGATCGGGTAGCGGTCCGCGTCGCTGCCCACCGTCTCGCGCATCTTGGCCAGGCTCGCGTTGGTGCGCTGGATCTGGCCCTGCATCGGGCCGGCGTCACCCTGCCGGTTGGCCGCCACGAACGCCACCACCAGGTTGCGCTCGGCCTGCAGCTCGTGCGCGAGGCTGACCATCTGCACGGCGGCGTCGACCGAGGTGGCCGACTCCTCGAAGGCGGCGGCGCGGGCGAGCTCGTCGCGCACCCGCAGGCCGCCGAGGGCCAGCGCGGTGACGATCGGGATCAGCAGGACCGCGACCAGCTTCGTCCGCAGTCGCCAGTTGCGCAGCTTCCAGCGCGGCCCGCCGGCGATGACCGCCCTGCTCGGTGGCACCGCCCGGGTCTGGCCGGTGGTCTGGACGGAACTGTCGGATCCGGGCATGGTTCCGCGTGCGCTGCCGCGTGTGCCGGCACCGGCGGTGCCTGCCGGACCGGCGCCGGTCGCAGCGGTGTGGTCGGCCACTGTCTGCACTCTCCCTGGGTCTCGAGTCAGTGGCCGCTATGCGGCCGGCTCGGACGAACGGTGGCCGCGGGTCGCGGTGCGACCAGGCGCGACGACACTGTCCGGGAGCGCTCCGTGGTCCAAGGGTGCGGCATCAGCCTGGGCGTGCGCACACTCATCCGGGCGTTCTCCCTCACCGTTTCGGTCGAGCCAACTCGTCGTGCGCACAGAAGGTAGCTGACGCGGCGCTCCGATGTAACCCTTACAGGTTAGCGTCACCGGCCTTTACCGCAGGTCCCTGCCCCCGCGCAACCGCCATCGCGCCTGGTTGAACGATCGCCCCGAATGGGCGATTGACGCGGGAGCCGGATCGTCCACAGACCCACCGGGTGTGGGCCCGGTGGGTGTTCGCCGCAGGTCCGCCCGGGTCCGACGCGGCACGGCGAGTGGATCATGGCAGGGTGGGCTGCGCCGTGCGGGCGAGCCATCCGAACACGACCGGGTGATCAGCGCCACAGTGAACCCGACTCGGCCCACGCATTGTGTTTACCCGATCACCCAACCTACTCTGGCCCGTCGTGAGTCGGCCTCACTCGTACCGATGGCCGCACGAGTGCCACCGTCGAGGAAGGTCCGGTCTGCTTATCGGCTGTT
>Ga0307413_10000638_pt1 | contig 11854 bp, 12 predicted proteins | sample DK1Ometagenome_3_FD_203714 | JGI IMG/M metagenome (GOLD analysis project Ga0307413, IMG submission 203714) | Maize rhizosphere microbial communities from greenhouse at UC Davis, California, United States - DK15-O-2 | ecosystem: Host-associated > Plants > Roots > Rhizosphere > Soil | place: USA... | reverse complement strand
GGATGCACGCCCGTGCCACATTCCACGCCCCGCGCAGATTCACGCCCATCACCTCGTCCCACTGCTGATCGTCCGTAGAAACGGCCGTTCCGTAACGCTGTATGCCGGCACTGACGACCAGACAATCTATAGAGCCGAATGACGCCGCGGCGACATAGGCGGCAGCCTGAACTTCCGAAAAAATCGCGACGTTGGCCTTCTGAAAAACGGCCTTGCCGCCTTTCTGTTCGATCTCGGTGCAGACCTCGATGCCAGCCTTTTCGTCCCAATCGACGATCGCGACCATCGCCCCGCGTTCGGCAAGTATCTCGGCGGCGGCACCGCCGATCCCGAGAGCTCCGCCTGTTACAACTACTGTCTTCCCGTCAAATCTCATGCAACTTCTCTAACCGTCTCCAAGCCGTCCAATCTCTCTTCAGCGTTCTCGGCATCTTCCGACGGAGGAGCGGCCGCAGGCGGCAAGGTTTTGTACCAGGTGAAATAAAGAACGATCACCGAAACCAGCGTCACACCTAAAAGCGCGAAGCCTACTGTCAGCCGGTGGATCACCAGGTACAGCATCGAGACGTAGAGTGCCGTGATGCCCGCCATCGCAACCAGGGTGTTGAAAAACTCGACCGAGAACGAAAGCTGTTTTTTGAATCCGGGGTCGGCCTTCATAACCGCTTGCTTCACCGGCGCCCAAAATCCGGCCGGCTGAACCTTGCGATAAAAATTCGTCAGTGTTTCCTGATCGGTCGGCTGCGTAAGCATCGAAACCACGATCGTCACGATGGTCGATGCAAGAGCGATCACGGGAAACCCGATATAAAGCGGCAGCGGTTCGGCGAATACGAATTGATCAAAGAAGACCTGCCCGAGCGATAATGCCATACCGCCGAATACGCCGGCCGCGTAGCCCTGCCCGTTCAAACGCCACCAATACCAGCGGAGCACGTTTGGAGGAAGAATACCCGCCGCAAGCGTTCCGAATATCCAAAGGAAAGCGGTGTTGATCGACGAGCCAAAAATCGAAATGATCAGCCCCGTCACGATCAAAAGCGCCGACGACAAGTAGCTGATCCGCACCAACTTCTTGTTGTCCGCTTCAGGATTGATGTATCTCTGATATACGTCTTTGACAAGGTATGCGGCGCCACCGTTGACAGTTGAACTGAACGTCGCGAGGAAGCCGGAAAGCAACGCTGCCAACATAAACCCTACCAGCCCGACCGGCAGCATTGAACCGATGATCAACGGAAGTGCCGCTTCCGGATCGGCACGCAGTTGCTGGTCGAGCCCGGCGTTACCGATGCCCATGATGGCCATCACTGCGATCGCCATCGCGAACGGCCAGCGAACTGTATGAATAAGTCCCCACAAAGCTCCGAGTTTCGCAGCATCTCGCTCATCCTTTGCCGCGAGGAATCGTTGGAAATCGTAAAGTTGTTCGGGACCGCTGAAGCAAAGCAGAAGACCCTTAGCCACCCAGACAGCAACCAAGGCACCAAATAGCGAATAATCGGTCCCGCCGGAAACCAATCCTTGAAACGCCTCCGGCCGCCACGAGGGCATGATATCGCCCCATGTCGCGGGAATTTTCGTCGCGAATTCGACGCCGTTGAAATGCAGGTACCCGAGAATCGCGAAAATGATCGCGCCGGTACTTAGCACGATGGTCTGAATAATCTCGACCCGAACGATTCCGTGAAAGCCGCCGAGGACCACGTAAGCTCCGGTAATTCCCAGAATGAGGAATGCGCAGATGTTCGCCGAGGTAAAGGTGAATGTGGAGTTTCCAATGTTGAACACCCAAGGTTCGAAATGAAGGAAGATCGCACCGAACTTGCCCATCCCGATAGCACCGTAGCCGAGCAAAGCGGTAATCGTGAGAATCGCGAAAAGCGTATACGACAGACGTGCGATGTCGCCGGATTTTCCGGCACCGAACCGAGTCTTCATCCACTCCGCCCCGGTCATCGCGTCAGAGCGGCGGATCCACTTGCCCATGTAGGCGAGATAGAAGGCCGTGATCGGGAACCCCCACAGCATGTGCACCCACATCCCCTTTAGGCCGAGCGCGATAAACGTAGAGACGATCCACATCGTCCCGGTGATGTCGAAATAGCTAGACGAGCCCGACATCGCCAATGCCCACCACGGCAGTTGCCGTCCGCCGAGGAAATACGACGACATCCCCTTTGCGGCCTTGCGCTTCATTGCGAAGCCGATGGCCATTATTGTGGCTAGGTAGAGGACGACGATTAATTGGTCGATCGCGGATAGCTGCATACGGCTCCGGTCTTTTTATTTGCTAAGGCGTAAGTTGCGGCGGCCGTGAACAGAAAAACAAACTCCGTTCGAAAAGTCGCGTAAAATCGGATGAAAAGTTTAGGCATTTGACTCAATTCCTGGAGAGCAGACTTTTTCTTGAGCCAAGATTAAGTGATTTGTATCATCAAAACTTCCCGCGTGTCAACTATATCCGCTGTGAATTTTAGTTGGCTGCGGTAAGAAGATTGGTCAATCCAATTAGGCCTTCAGTTCGTTTATCAAAAGTAATTTTGAAGCGCAACGGGAATCGCGCCAAAAAGCCCGGGCCGCTGGACGCTTGCCGGACGAATCTCAATGCGCGCGATCTCGGGAATAATATAGCGGCTCTGCACCTTGTTTTTGATAATCGGTCCGATCAGCGGCCAGGCGGCAGCGATCTCCCCTCCGATCACAATAGTCTCCGGACTAAGGCCATGTGCAAGGCTGGCGATTCCTTCGCCGAGATATTCCGCTGTCGCGGTCAGGGCCGCGACCGCCTTTTCGTCGCCTCGATTGGCCTGAGCGATTATGTCTGTGATCGATGTCGTGATCGATCCGTTCTTATTGCTCATCAGACGATGGTAGCGTGCGATAGTCGCGCTTTCTGACGCGAGGGTTTCCCAACATCCCTTTCGGCCGCACGAACAGAGTTCCCCGTTCGGCTCGATGCACATATGACCGAAACCTCCCATCCCCACTCGCGACCCGACGTGCAGTTCCCCGTTGATTATCAGCCCGCAGCCGAGCCCATCGACAACGAGTATATACAGGAGCGTTTTTACCTTTATTTCATCAAGCGGACCATACCATAGCTCAGAGAATGCCGCGGAATTAGCGTCGTTCTCGACATACACCGGCAAGCCAAGCTTTTCTTCGAGAAGGCTCTTTATCGGAAGATCGTTCCACCCCAGGTTGGGTGAAACGGCCACCTCACCCGTGTCACGCTTAACTAGGCCCGGAACGCTGACGCCGACTCCCGCAAAATTCACTCTCGGGTATTCTGCTTTTATAAGCCGGTTTATCTCCCCCGCGAGACGGTCAACAAATTCACGCGGTTCGCCTTCGGTTATCAGATTCTTCTGTTTAAGGATGCGGCCGTTAAAATCGCTGACGGCATAGGCCGTGTCGCGAACTCCTATATCGATCGCCAGCACGTAGGCATTCTCGGCATTGATGTTGAGGTAGGTGGGTTTGCGGCCGCCGCTGGAGGGTCCCTCCGCTCCTTCGAAAATGACGCCTTTTCGTATGAGCCGGTTCACGATCGACGAGATCGTTCCGGGACGAAGTCCCGTAAGCTTCCCAATCTCGACACGGGAAATCGGCTGCCGCTCACGTATTAGATGAAGTAGAACTGTCTGATTTATGTTGCGGACATCATTAACGTCGACAATTTTCAGGTCGGTGGGCTTTGAAAGCTTCATCACGCTAACTTTTACATCAAGCGATGAACAATTTCCAGCCGGGCACGGATGATGAGGAGGTCGAGGAGATCCGCTCTAGCCGCCGTGTTGTGTGCTGCGCAACGCGAAATTCGGAGCTCGCTCGGTTGGCCGCCGGCGATTTTGCATTCGGAAACTGGTGGGACTCCGCCATACGTGTCGTTGACATTCGTCCACCCGCTCCCCTGATTGAATGAAACTCGGTAGAGAGTTGCCGGCAATCGGCTCCGCACCAACTGAAGCGTTCGCGGTGGTAGTGTTGGCAATTTTAACGGGGCGTACCTGAAAATATCACGGGAGAACTGGTTAAGCATCAACGCTCACCGTGCCTTTTCGCATCGCCGAAGCCCGCTCGTGCGGCGGCGTTCTCGATCTCAGCGTTTATCTTGCCGCCGATCAGGATGGCCGCACCGGAGACATAGAACCACAACATCAGGACGATCACGCCCGCTAGCGACCCGTACGTGACGGAATATGAGTTGGCGTAGTTAAGATAAGTGCTGAGTGTCGCGGAAACCGCCAGCCAAAGCACCACGCCGGCCACCGAGCCAGGAGTGATCCAGTACCATTTCTGGTCGTTAAGGTCCGGAGCGAAATAATAAATGAACGCGAAGGCAAGTAGCACGAAACCGACTGCTAAAGGCAGCTGAACCATTGCCCATAAGATCGAGAACAACCCGCTCTGCCCAAAATACCCCGCGATCGATTCCCCGGCGGTTCGGGCGTAGACGATCAGGAAAAGAGCGACGACGGTCAGAAACAACAAGACGATAGTAAGGCCGACGGCCGATGCCCTGACCCGCAGCCACGATCTCGACTCCCGCACTCCGTACATCGCGTTCAACGATTCGCTAAGCGCCGCGACCCCGAGTGAACCGAACCACAACGCCGCGATGAGGCCTATAATCAGCTTCGCCAAATCCGCGGACACAGCGATTTCTTCGACTGTGGTGTTGATCAGTGCGAACGCCGACGCCGGGGCAAGGCGGCGCAAGAAGGCTATTAGCCCGGCCCGGAGGTCTGGACCCCGGGCGACGAACAACCCTAAAACATTCACCAAGAATATAAGGAGCGGAAAGATCGCGAAAAGAAAATAGAAAGCGAGGGCCGCAGCATGCACGAGCAGGTGGCCGGCGTACAATTCCTCCCACACACGCCAGATGAGATCTTTCCAATGTAGGCCGCCCAACCGCCAGACGGAAACCTTTATCGTCTCCAAAACATCTGCGCTAGTATTCTGCTCGCCGGTCTCCATATCTTCTGCAAATTACAATCTTAGCAGAGCAATCGGAGGCTATCTCTGTTTTGCATGGGAATCTTGATCAACGTCGAGTCGTTCAGCCAGTTCGGCCCAGCGGGAGAGGTCGGTTTCGAGTTGGGTATTCAGATTCTGCTGCTCGACATATAACTCGTGGACCAGGCCGGCGTCACTTGCTGCGCCGGTCAGTTCTTTTTCAATTTCGGGAAGACGCTTTTCCGTTTCGGCGATCAGCTGTTCGAGCGACTCGAACTCTCGCATTTCCTTGAAACTAAGTTTTTTCGACTTTGGCTTCTCCAGGGCCGCGGCAGGCGCCGAGGTCGCGTTCGGCATCGTCGACTCTCTGCTCATAGCTTGTTCGCGCTCGTGAGCTTCGAGGTAGGCGGTGTAGTCGCCGGGGTACTCGCGAACCTGTCCGCCGGGCTCGAAGCGAAAGACATTTTCGATCGTGCGGTCTAGGAAATAACGGTCGTGGCTAACAACGATGAGCGCACTCGCAAAATCGTCGAGGTACTCCTCCAGGGCGATCAGAGTGGAAATATCCAGATCGTTGGTCGGTTCGTCGAGCAAGAGGACGTTCGGCGAACCCATGAGAATCCGCAGCAAATAAAGTCGACGACGTTCCCCGCCCGAGAGGTTGCCCACTACCGCATATTGGGCGGCAGGCGTGAAGAGAAATCTTTCGAGCATCTTACCTGCCGTTATCTGTACGCCTTCGTTCGTTGTAACGTATTCGGCCACGTCCCGTATGTAGTCGATAACGCGTTGCTCGTCATTGAGGGCTCGGCTCTCCTGATCGTAGTAGCCGATGTGAACCGTCTGGCCGATCTCGATTTCGCCCCCGTCGGGCGGGACGCGGCCGGTGATCATATCGAGCAGCGTCGTTTTGCCGCTTCCGTTCGCTCCGATTATGCCTATACGGTCGTCGCGTTTCACGAGATAGGTGAAATCATCGATAAGCGTGTTTTGGCCGTAGGATTTCGAGACGCCGTTGATCTCGATAACCTTTGAGCCGAGCCGTTTTGAGCCGATGGCGATGTCGACCTCGCCCTTTGCGGCCTCCTTAGGCACCGCCATGAGTGTATGAGCGGCCTCGATTCGGTGTTTGGATTTGCGGGTACGGGCCTTGGCCCCTCGGCGCAGCCAGGCGAGCTCTTTTTTTATGAGTTGATCACGTTTGTGACCCTCGACCTCGCGGAGCGTCTCTTGCTCAGCCTTTTTCTCGAGGTAATAGGCGTAGTTTCCATTAAAATTCTGCACCCCACCTCGATCGACCTCGAAGATTCGATCGGTGACGCGGTCGAGGAAATAGCGGTCGTGCGTGACAAGCAGGAGCACGCCTGTGTACCGGGCCAGGTACGATTCGAGCCACTCTATCGTGTCGGCGTCGAGGTGGTTGGTCGGCTCGTCGAGTATCAGAATATCGGGTTTGAATATGAGTTCGTGGGCGAGCGCGACGCGTTTTCGCTGGCCGCCGGAAAGTGTGCCCATTTTCGCGGACGTATCCAGGATGTCAAGGCGTGTCAACACTGCCCGGGCGTTCGTCTCGATCTCCCAGCCGCCACCCGTTTCAAGATTGTGCTGCAGGTCGGACATTCGCTGGAGTGTGGCGTCGTCGACCTGCCCGGCTGCCACGTCGTGACACACGGCCTCATAATCGCGGATCGTCTGCATTACACCGCTGCTCGACGCAAAGATTGTTTCCAGGACGGTCAGATTCTCGTCGTACGCCGGGTTTTGCGAGAGGTAGGCGAGGGACTTGCCTTTTGCACGGGTCACCCGCCCTGTATCTGGCTGCTCCACCCCCGCGATGATCCGCAATAGTGTCGTCTTGCCCGAGCCGTTAGCTCCGATTATTCCGATCTTGTCATGCTCCTCTAAGCCCAGCGTGACGCTCTCGAAGAGCGGCCGGAATCCATAGTTTTTTGAGACGTTTTCGAGCGAGAGGATATTCATGAGGCCGATTCAAACTAAGCTATATTAAGTGCGCATCTCTTATTGTATCGCTTCCCGGCGCGTACACTGGAACGGATTGAGGCGGAAAACTGGTGCAATGACATTAAGAAGTCGAGAGGTGTGGAACGCCGGGGGGAACGTATTCGATTATTAGCAGGTCAGAATCTCTATCTCGCGAGTTGGAATACTTCGAAAGATTGCTCCCGACGGTTCTCGTTTTGTTTTCAAGGTGGCCTTCAACGGCGCTTGAAAGTGGTGTTCCCGGGTGGATTCGAACCACCGGCCTTTCACTTAGGAGGCGAACGCTCTATCCAACTGAGCTACGGGAACGGGTCAATTTTGGATTGTGGAGTGCAGTTTTGGGATTGTCAAGAAACTCAAGGCCGCCGCAACGCGAGCGCGCGGCCTCCTAGTGCTTTCATTACGAATCGTAACTGATCAGCGATTTCACGTTATAGCCGTCGAATTTAGCTCTCCCATTCAGGAACGTGAGTTCGACAACGAAAAGCAGTGCGGACACTTTGCCGCCGACACCTTCGACAAGATCTACAACCGCCCTGGCGGTACCACCCGTGGCAAGCAGGTCATCAACAATCAGAACGTTGTGGCCTTCGCCCACGGCATCCTTGTGCATCTCGAGCGAATCGGTGCCGTATTCAAGCTCGTAGGAAACAGATACGATATCCGAGGGAAGCTTTTTGGGTTTGCGGACCGGTATGAACCCCACCCCGAGCTGATATGCCAGCGGCGCGCCGAAAATAAAGCCACGCGATTCTACACCGATCACCGTGTCGATGCTCATTCCGCGGCAGCTTTCCGTCAGTGCGTCGATCGTTTCTTCCAACCCCGTCGGGTCCTTTAACAGCGTTGTAATATCGTAGAAATTTATGCCCGGCTTCGGAAAATCCGGCACTTCCCTTATCAGTTTCTTAAGATTGTCCATGAAAAAGATATTAGCGAATGAAACCTGAAAACTCTATCGCTCGATCCTGAATGTACTGTACGACTTGTCGGTATCCACCACGATCTCTTCGATCTCGTCGACTTTCGAGTATCGCGGCCCGGCCGCCAGGTCGTCGCGAAACCCATTAACATGCTTCTCCCCACCCTGGGCGAATGCCTCGACGGTTCCGTCCGGCAAATTTCTCACATACCCGTGCACCTGGTGCGTCGCCGCTGACCGTTGGGCAAAGTAACGGTATCCGACCCCCTGCACCATCCCCCTTACGAAAAATTTCCTTGCGATCATTCTGAAACTAACCTAATGCGTCAAGGCATTCCATCAGAGGCTTCTGTCGGCAGGTGTATACGGGCATACCGCGCATCGTGAATTTGCTGGCCGGGGTTTCGCGGAGCTCTTCCGCCAAAGCGAGAAAATCTCTCGGTTCGTCGGTTTCGAAAGTGATTATGTATTCCTGATCACTGAACCCGAAGGCGTGGGTCATGTGGATCTTAATATTCTGGAACTTCTTCCCGACCATGAAATTCTCTTCGATCATGGCGTCACGCTCGTCACCCGATTTTTCGTACCAATCGCGATTCTTCGCACACGGGTAAACGAAAAGATACTTCTTCTCCCCCGCCACCACGTGAAACTTGTCCTCGTTGCCCTGCGATACGAACATTCGCTTTTTCGTCACGGAGAGGTAATTGTCTACCGTCTGGAAAAAACTGCCGAGGTTTGTCCGGTAAAGCTTCGCAGTCATTTCCTGGACCAGATCGAGCGATGAACCGATCCGCCAGAGCATCAGGTCCGCTTTCGAATCGAAGCCCACAAGCGAGTAGCTGAAAAGCAAAAAATCATTGTTGAACGCATCGAACACACCCTGAAATTCTGACTTGAAGGCCGCTTTGGTCTTGGCATCAAGCTTTCGCCAATCGGGGCTGACTTGAAAGAACATGAAATTGACGAACTGTTTCTCTATCCGCGGCAGCTTCAGCAGGTCGCTCATGTCGGGAACGAGGCGAAGTCCGCTCTGGTCGTTCAGATCTTTTTGTGGGTTTACCAACTCCATTTGGGTCGCCGAAAATGTGGGTCGGGAATATTTCCGGTTTGTCGTTACTTTGGAACATTCTGCCAACTTTCAGAACCATTGTCCAAAGGTTAAAGTACGGTATTTTGGGGACCGGCCAGGCGTTTACTTTTGCCTGGAATGATGCAAGAATCCTTTTGTGCGACGCAGCTTTCTAACACTACTTTTTGCTTTATTTGCGGTCGCGTCGACGAACTCTCAGCAGCGCCCTCTTCTAACGGACGATATCGACATCACACCGCAGGGATCATTCGAAATAGGCGCCGGCGTCGATTTTTTCCAGAATGCAAAGTTCCCGCTTTCCGGTATCAAGGGCGACCTCACCCGCGTCGGCGATATCCGGCTGAGAACCGGCATCGCGTCTAACGTCGAGTTACAGATCGAGGGTACGCTGCAAAACTTCGTCGCGATCAATTCGCAGACCCCCTCCGCGATCCCTTTGAGCGTCACCGGGAACTCGACTAACGACTTTGACGATTTCACCGTCTCCACTAAGGTGAAACTATTCAGCGAAACCAGGAACCTACCCGCCGTCGGTATAAAATTCGGTTTTCAGATGCCCAACACCGACCAAGCTAAGGGCATCGGCACCAACCAGATCAATATCTTCTCGAAAGTCATCGTTCAGAAGCGGTTCGGCAAAAGGGCCGGGAAATCCCCGCTTGCAAATATTTACGGGAATATCGGGTTAGGCATAATGAACGCCCCGCTGGCGAATTTCACGCAGAATGACGTGCTGCTTTACGGGCTCGCGGGTATCTTTCGCGTTACCGACCGGCTAAACGTCGTTAGCGAAGTGAACGGGCGATTCAGCACCCGCAGCGGCGATGCTCCCTTGGGCACCGAGAGCGTCGGCCAGTTGCGCCTAGGAGCGCAGATCAAAGCGGCCGGGCTCCGATTCGACTCAGCCGCTGTGTTCGGCTTGAGCAGATTCAGTCCCCGCACGGGCGTAGTCTTCGGCGTCACCTACGTATCGCCTTCGATCCTGCCGATCGCTAAATAGCTTTAATATTTATAGGAGAATGTCCGCGGCCGATCATCGGTGCCGTGCGGATAGCTTCATTGACAAGACTCTTGGCGATCCCCACCGACGCTTTCAGATCGTTTCCTAGTGCAAGGTTCGCCGCGATCGCCGAAGCCAGCGTGCACCCGGTCCCATGCGTCGCGGTGGTTTCGAAGTATTCACCTTCCAGGACGATTTCTTCCGCTCCAAGAAATAGATAATCTAACGCAGTCTTGCGGCCTTCAGCACGCTTCGCATTTCCGAGATGTCCGCCTTTTATCAAAACATTTTTCGCTCCCATCCCCTGCATCACCGACGCCGCGTCACGGATGTCCTTTTCGGATTCGATCGCGATCCCGGAGATGCGTTCTGTTTCTGGTATATTCGGCGTGATCAGGTCAGATAAAGGGAACAACCTTTGTGTAAGAGAATTCAACGCGTCGCTGTCGATCAGATCGAACCCCGATGTCGAGCGAACGACTGGGTCGACCACGATGTTTTTCAGTCCACGTCCACCAATGATCGACGCGACCTCCTCTATCACCTCCCGCGTCGGCAACATCCCGGTCTTTACGGCCGCGACATCGTAGTCATCCAGTATCGGGATGACCTGATCCCGAACCGATCCGGCCGACTGATGTTCGGCACCGAAAACGCCCTGTGTGTTCTGAAACGTGATCGAGGCGATCGCAGCCGTCGGGAAAACGCCGAACGCGAAGAACGTTTTAACATCCGCAATTATCCCCGCCCCGCCGGAAGGGTCTAGCCCCGCAATTGTCAGTGCGATCCTGGTCATTGCTCGATTTTAACAAAATCGTTCAGATAACGGATCGCCGCGAAGCCGGCCGCACCGGATTGAAGTATTTGAGATTCGTTGGTTCCGTCGATCCCGCCGACGCCTACGATCGGAAAAGGCGACGCCGCGGAGCATATTTCAGCTAAGTTTTGAAGACCCATGGCGTCCCCCTTTCCCGGTGTGGCGAACACGGGCCCCAGCATTGCGAAATCGGCGCCGTTTGCATTTGCTTCCGTCACTTCATCAGCGGAATGGGCAGACACACCGACGATCATCTCGACGGGCAGTAGCTGACGTACGCGATCGACGGGTACTGAGGAAGAAGTAAGTTGCACACCATGCGCTTTAGCAGTAATCGCGATGTCGAAACGCTCGTTGACAAAGATCCTTGTCAATGAATCCGAAACAAGTTCGACCGCTTCTGCCGCCAATTCAAGCAACAGCCGAGCCGACAAAGATTTTTCGCGGATTTGCACGATCTCGATCCCAATTTCAGCGGCGCGGGTTACGACGTTTAGAATTTCGGACTTGGATAAGGAAAAATTTGCTGAAGTGGCGGTCCCGGGCGTGATGAGAATTCGAGTGCCGGGGCGGATAATCTCACTCACCTGCGGTCCCGCTCGGCCTGGCCCTGCAGCATGGCGACACTTTGTTTGAAGTTGGCCGCCTCCCAAAACGCGATGACAATGTTCACTACACCCAAACCAGTCACCGCGCCGCGAAACCAATTTGAAGAAACGGTGCGCTGTATCGCTGGAAAACCTGCTTTATCGGAAACTAAGGCGAGAAGGTAGTTTTCCGACCAACTCCCGAAGAGTGTGTCCCAAGGCGCAAGGATAAGATAAGAGCCCAGTAGCAAGCAAAGGACAATAAAAAAAATGACGGTCAGTCTCTCAACCATACCGCCAAGATTATATCCATTTTATTTGATCCAAAACAATGCCGATCACGCCGCAACCGCCATATTCTTCAATCGTTCGCGAACGTCGCGAAAATCCACGTTCTCCGCATAGACCTGTTCGAAATAGCGGCCAGCGACTTCAAACTCCCCTTCTGACTCATGCACAACCCCCAGCT
>Ga0307413_10000636_pt1 | contig 11859 bp, 14 predicted proteins | sample DK1Ometagenome_3_FD_203714 | JGI IMG/M metagenome (GOLD analysis project Ga0307413, IMG submission 203714) | Maize rhizosphere microbial communities from greenhouse at UC Davis, California, United States - DK15-O-2 | ecosystem: Host-associated > Plants > Roots > Rhizosphere > Soil | place: USA... | reverse complement strand
ACCGTCGCCTCGAACGCCGTCCGCCGACGTCCCGGCCGGCCCGTTCCGGATGAGGCAGATCCCGCTGGCGATCGGCAACGACGAGCCGCACCGCTTCGATCATTTCGTGCCGGGTGCCAACGCGCCAGCGCTCCATCATCTCCGCGCGCTGGAGGGCGGTTCGCCGCCGGTCTATCTGTGGGGTCCCTCGGGCAGCGGCAAGACCCATCTGCTGCAGGCGACCGCGACCCGCGCGGCCGAGCAGGGCGGCGTCGCCGGCTGGTTCGGCGCTGCCGACCCGGTGACCTGGGCGATGTCGGATGCGTGGTCGCTGGTCGTGTTCGACGATTGCGATCGCTTCGATGCCGACCAGCAGCAGGCTGCGTTCCGGGTCTTCGTCGAAGCGACGGCGCGCGGTCTGCCCGTCGTCGCGGCAGGCCGCGTGCCGCCGGTGGACCTGCCGTTGCGCGACGACCTGCGCAGTCGCCTCGGCTGGGGCCATGTCTTCGCGCTGCAACCGCTCGCCGAGTCGGAGGTGCGCGCTGCGCTGCGCCAGGAAGCCGATCGGCGCGGCGTGTTCCTGTCGGACGAGGTGATCGACTTCCTGCTGACCCGCTTCGAGCGCGACCTGAAGCACCTGATGGCGCAGCTGGTACGGCTCGATGCGTTCGCGTTGGCCAGCAAACGTGCGTTGACCGTGCCGCTGCTCAAGCAGATGCTCGCCGACGAGGCCGGCGCGTGAGAGCGGCTCGGTGACGGCGACCGAGGCGGACCGGACGTCCGCGCTCCCTCGCGGCCTTTGCCTGTTCGACCTCGACGACACCTTGCTGCCGATCGATTCGGACCACGCCTGGGGCGAGTTCGTGATCCGCCTCGGCTGGGTCGACGAAGGTCCGTTCCGGCGCGCCAACGATGCGTTCTACGCCGCCTACAAGGACGGGCGTCTCGACATCCATGAATACATCGAATTCGCGACCGCGCCGCTGCGCGCACGCAGTGTCGAGGCGACCAGCGCGGCGCATGCGCGCTTCATGCGCGAGGTGGTCGAGCCGGCAGTGCGTCCGGAAGCGCTCGCGTTGGTGCGTGAGCACCAGGGGCGGGGCGACTGGATTGCGCTGGTCACCGCGACCAACGACTTCGTCACCGGGCCGATCGCGGGGGCGTTCGGCATCACCGACCTGATCGCCGTGCGGCTCGAGCGCGCGGCTGGCGGTACGATCACGGGCCGGATTTCCGGTACGCCGAGCTTCCGTCAGGGCAAGGTGACGCGCGTCGAGGAGTGGCTGGCCAAGGGCGGCTGCAGCTGGCACGATTTCGATCGCATCAGCGTCTATTCCGATTCGGTCAACGACCTTCCGCTGCTCGAGCGTGCCACCGAACCGGTCGCGACCAACCCGTCGCCGGCGCTCGAGGCGATCGCGCGAGAACGGGGCTGGCGCATCCTGAACCTGTTCGCATGATCAAGAAATTCATCGACAAGCTGCTCGGCAAGCCGGCTGCGGCCGCTGTGGCCAAGGTGCCGCGCGGCAAGCGCATCGAGGTGCCGAAGAGTGAGCACGGCATCGACCCCTCGCTCGTCGACGAGCGCGCTGCAAAGGTCGTCAGCACGCTGGCCGGCGCCGGCTTCGAGGCCTACATCGTCGGCGGTGCAGTCCGCGACCTGATCCTCGGTCTGCGCCCGAAGGACTTCGACGTCGCGACCAACGCCACGCCCGAAGAGGTCAAGGGGCTGTTCCGGCGCGCCTTCATCATCGGGCGGCGCTTCCGCATCGTCCATGTCGTGTTCGGACGTGGCCGGCAGGATCGTGGCCTGAGCGAGGTGATCGAGGTATCGACCTTTCGCGCGTTCCTCGATGCGTCGGCGGCCGAGCAGGTCGAGGGCAACGACAAGACGTCGCGCACCGCGATGGCGGGCAAGAGCCACGTCGTCGATGCGAGCGGCCGGGTCCTGCGCGACAACGTGTGGGGACCGCAGAGCGAGGACGCGGCGCGCCGCGACTTCACCATCAACGCGATGTACTACGACCCGGTGCGCGAGGTCGTCGTCGACTACCACGGCGGGTTGAAGGACGCGAAGAAGAAGCTGCTGCGCATGATCGGCGACCCGGCGACGCGCTACCGCGAGGATCCGGTGCGCATCATCCGCGTGGTCCGGTTCGCAGCCAAGCTCGGCTTCGAGATCGAGCCGAAGACGCGCGCGCCGATCAAGGAAATGGCTGCGCTGCTCGACAACGTGCCGCCATCCCGCACGTTCGACGAGATGATCAAGCTCCTGCAGACCGGTCATGCGCTCGCCAGCATCGTCGAGCTCAGGAAGCACGGTCTGCACCGCGGCGTGTTCCCGGTGCTGGATGTCGCGCTCGACGAGGCGCAGCGGCACGACGGGCGCGAGAAGTTCGTGCAGCTCGCGCTCGCCGACACCGACGCGCGGGTGGCGAACGGGCGGCCGGTGGCGCCGAGCTTCATGCTCGCCAGCATGCTGTGGCACGACGTGCAGATCCGTTGGCAGCAGCAGATCGCGGCCGGCGAGCCGGCGTACCAGGCCTTGCAGCAGGCGATCGACGCGGTGTTCGATGCGCGCATCGGCGACATCTCGGGTCGCGGTCGGCTGGCCGCCGACATGCGCGAGATCTGGATGATGCAGCCGCGCCTCGAGCGGCGCGCCGGCAACGCCGTACTGACGATGGTCGAGCAGCCGCGCTTTCGCGCCGGGCTCGACTTCCTGCGGCTGCGCGGCGAAGCGGGCGAGGTCGAGCCGGGTCTCGCCCGCTGGTGGGAGGACTTCGCGCAGGCCGAGGGCGATGAACGGCATCGCCTGCTCGGTGCGCTGCGTGGCCGCGAAGGGCCGCGCCGGGCCCCGCGTCCGGAGCCGGAGCGTGGCGAGGCGACGACCGAGGCCGGGGTGGCGCCGGCTCGCAAGCGCCGGCGTCGGCGGCGCAAGCCGGCCGGCGGGTCGGGCGAGGGTGCTGAATTGGAGACGGAGCGCTCGCCGGCGGAGTGACGCGGCGCCGGTGCAGCTGACGGCGCCGGCTGGTCGTGCTCTCCACCGACAGGCGCCGCGCTCTTGCGCCACCGACGAGTTTCGCGTTCGACGCTGTCCGAACCTCATCGAGACGCCATGCCGGACGCCCCATGTCCCCGATCGGCCGATGAGCCATCGCCCGTCATTGCCTACATCGGCATCGGCGCCAATCTCGGCGACCGCCGGCGCGCGATCGACAGCGCGATCGAAGCGTTGAGGGTCCAAGACGGGATCGACGTGCTGAGGGCGTCCAGCCTGTATCGCACCGCATCGATCGGCGCCGACGGCCCGGACTACCTGAACGCGGTCGTCGAAGTGCGCAGTTTCCTGTCGCCACTGGAGCTGTTGAAGATCCTCCACGCGATCGAGGCTGCGCACGGCCGCGAGCGCCCCTATCCGAATGCTCCGCGAACGCTGGACCTCGACCTGCTGCTGTACGGCGACCAGGAACTGGCCCTGCCGACCTTGCAGGTGCCGCATCCACGTCTGCACGAGCGGGCTTTCGTGATGCGGCCGCTGGCCGAGTTGTCGCCCGAGCTCGTCGTCCCTCGGCGTGGTCGTGTGGTCGACCTGTTGTCCATAGTGGCCGGCCAGCGCATCGATAGACTCTGATGCCATGAGCAGCGGCCTCGAGCGCTTCCGCCACATCGCGGTCGAAGGTCCGATCGGTGTCGGCAAGAGCACCTTGGCGGCGCGGCTGGCGCGTCATCTCGGCGCCGAGCCGATGCTCGAGCGACCGGCCGAGAACCCGTTCCTGCAGCGCTTCTATGCAGACATGCCCGGCTACGCGTTCCAGACTCAGCTCTTCTTCCTGCTCCAGCGCTGGGAGCAGATGCAGGTGCTGGCGCAACCGAGCGTGTTCGGCGCGGCGGTGGTCAGCGATTTCGTGTTCGCGAAGGACGCGATCTTCGCGCGCCTGAACCTGAGCGACGAGGAGCATCGCCTCTACCAGCAGATGGTGACGCATCTTGCGCTGCGAGTGCGCGAGCCGGAACTCGTGATCTGGCTGCAGGCGCCGACGTCGACACTGCTGCAGCGGATCCGGCGCCGTGCCATCTCGATGGAGCAGGACATCGCGCCGGACTACCTCGAGCGGCTCGCCGATGCCTACGCCGCGCACTTCGAGGTCTACGACGGAGCACCGGTCTTCGCGGTCGCCACCGAGCACTTCAACCCGGCCGAACGCGCGGCCGATTTCGCGTTGCTGATCGAACGCCTCGCCGGGTTCGACGGACGGCGCGGATGGCTCGACGTGGGAACCAGCTCGACGCTCGCCTGACGCCGTCGGGCAAAGCGGAGACGTACACTCCGACGTGCGGCGTCGATCGCGATCGAGCACCTCGAGGCGGCGGCTTTCCCTTCGCATCGCCCGCTGCCCATCCCCGGGAGAACTTCATGCTGTTCGGCAAGCTGCTGCCGCGCGAAGGCAACTTTTTCGAGCTTTTCAACCAGCACGCCGCTTTCATCGCCGAAGGGGCGCGCTCGTTCATCCAGCTGATCCGGAACTACGCCGATCTCGAGCTGCGTGAGCGCTACACGCTCGAGGTCAACACCGTCGAGCGCCAGGCCGACCGCATCACCGCGGAGGTGAACCGGCTGCTGCACAAGACCTTCATCACGCCGATCGATCGCGAGCAGATCCACCAGCTGATCAACGCGATGGACGACATCCTCGACCTGCTGCAGGACGCGACCGAGACGATGTCGCTGTACGACGTCAAGGCGATGACCGACGAGGTGCTGCGCCTCGGCGACATCAGCGCACGCTGCTGCGAGCGCGTGCAGCACGCGGTGTCGCTGCTGCCGAGCATCAGCCAGCCGGCGACCGCCGAGGCGGCGATCAAGACCTGCGAAGAGATCGATCGGCTCGAGTCCGATGCCGACCGCGTGATGCGAGCCGCGATGTCGAAGCTGTTCCGCGAGCAGAACGACGTGCGCGAGCTGATCAAGCTGAAGACGATCTACGAGACGCTCGAGTCGATTTCCGACCGCTGCGAGGACGTCGCCAACCTCATCGAAGGCGTGGTCCTGGAGAACTCGTGATGGCCGGCGCGGACCGTCACCGCGCGCTGCGATGAACACGATCGAGGTCGGCTTCTGGGTCGTCGCGTCGCTGGTCGCGCTCGCGATCGCGTTCGACTTCATGAACGGCTTCCACGACGCCGCGAATTCGATCGCGACCGTCGTCTCCACCGGGGTGCTGAAGCCGCAGCAGGCGATCGTCTTCGCGGCGTTCTTCAACGTCCTCGCGATCTTCATCTTCCATCTGAACGTCGCTGCGACGATCGGCAAGGGCATCGTGCCGCCCAACATCGTCGACCATCACGTGGTTTTCGGGGCGTTGATCGGCGCGATCTTCTGGAACCTCGTGACCTGGTGGTACGGCATCCCGTCGAGCTCGTCGCATGCCCTGATCGGCGGGATCGTCGGCGCGGTCATCGCGAAGGCCGGCTTCGGCTCGCTGGTCCTCGGCGGCGTCGGCAAGACGGTGCTCTTCATCTTCGTCTCGCCGCTGCTCGGCTTCCTGTTCGGCTCGCTGCTGATGGTCCTCGTGGCGAACGTCTTCCGGCGCGCATCGCCCCTGAAGGTGGACAACCTGTTCCGCCGCCTGCAGCTCGTATCGGCCGGTCTGTACAGCCTCGGCCACGGCGGCAACGACGCGCAGAAGACGATCGGCATCATCTGGATGCTGCTGATCGCGACCGGATATTCGGCTGCCGGCGACGACATGCCGCCGACCTGGGTCATCTGGTGCTGCTACCTCGCGATCGGGCTCGGCACGATGTTCGGCGGCTGGCGCATCGTCAAGACCATGGGGCAGAAGATCACGAAGCTGAAGCCGGTCGGCGGGTTCTGCGCCGAGACTGGCGGCGCCGTGACCCTGTTTCTGGCGACGGGCCTCGGCATTCCGGTGTCGACGACCCACACGATCACCGGCGCGATCGTCGGGGTCGGCGCGGTGCGCCGCGCTTCGGCCGTGCGCTGGGGGATTGCCGGCAACATCGTCTGGGCCTGGATCTTCACGATCCCGGCGGCCGCGCTGGTCGCCGCGCTGTTCTACGGTCTGAGTCTCTGGCTCTTCGTCTGATCGGCCGGCGCCGTCGCAGCCGCCCGTTGCAGGGTCTGGTACTCGAAGAAGCGCTGGGCCATGAACGCGATGCTGGCGATCAGCGCCGTCGCGCCGAGCGCCAAGGCCGCGACGGCGCCGAGCACGTTGAGCCACGCGAACGAGAGCGCGTTTCCCTGCGGATCGAAGCGCTCCCTCCACTTCGCTTCGGGGGTCAGCCCGTAGACGATCGCGGTCAGCATCGTCGCAGCGATGGCAAGACCGAGCAGCGGGATCAGCAGCCAGGCGAGCTGGTCGTCCTGGCCGAGCAGGCGCATCCGCTGGACGCCGTACGCACCGACCAATGTCGGCGGCCAAAGCAGCCAGCCCCAGCGATCGCCGAGGCCATGCAGGTAGAAGCGGTGCAGCCCGAGCGGGCCACCCAGCAGGGCGAGCCAGGTCGCGATCGTCTTCGAGCGTGCGCCGCGCGAGGGAGGGGTCATCCGGTCGCTGCGCCGGGCGGGCTCGACTCGCCGCATCCGAGGCGCTTCTGCATCAGAACGACATCGAGCCAGCGGTCGAATTTCCAGCCCGCCGCCTTGAGGGTGCCGACCCGCTCGAAGCCGAAGGCGCGATGCACCGCGATCGACGCGGCGTTCGCCGAGTCGCCGATGACCGCCAGCATCTGACGCGCACCGGCCGCCTCCGAGCGCGCCAGCAATTCGGCCAGCAGCAGCCGACCAATGCCCTGACCGGTGGCGGCCGGCGCCAGGTAGATCGAATCTTCCAGGCAGAAGCGGTAGGCGGGGCGCGGCCGAAACTGGTTCGCGTAGGCGTATCCGAGGACGCTGTCGTCGCGCTCGGCGACCAGCCATGGCAGCGATTTGCCGACGACGTCCTGGCGTCGGCTCGTCATCTCGGCGAGGTCCGGCGCGTCGAGCTCGAACGTGCCGGTGCCATGCAGCACGTTCCAGCGGTAGATCTCGGCAATCGCCGGCAGGTCGGCCGGCGTGCTCGGGCGGATGAGGGTGCGGGGCGAGTCGGGCATGGCACAAGACGGTGACGAGTTTATAATGCGCGGTTCGCCTGGCCGGTGGTTCCTGCCATGGCCCCGCTTTCGGAAATCTGAGGGAAACTGTCATGGTCGTGATTCGTCTGTCGCGCGGCGGCGCCAAGAAGCGTCCGTTTTTCAACATCGTCGTCGCCGACTCGCGCCTGCGTCGCGACGGCCGGTTCATCGAGCGCGTCGGCTTCTACAACCCGGTCGCCGCCGGTGCCGAGCAGCCGCTCCGCGTCGCGTTCGACCGCATCGAGCACTGGACCGGTCATGGCGCGCTGATGTCGCCGACGGTCGAGCGCCTGGTCGCCCAGGCCAAGGCCGCCGCCTAGCTTTGCGCTCGCGTCGGCCGTGCGCGCCGCCGACGTTGCCCTGGGGCGCGAGCCGACCTGGCCGAGCGACGCGCTCGAGGTCGGTCGCATCGTCGACGCCTGGGGCGTCAAGGGCTGGATCAAGGTCCAGCCGTTCTCGAGTGAACCGCAGGCGCTCCTCGCCGCCTCGCAATGGTTCTTGCGCGCACCGGACGACGGCGTCCCTCCGACGCGGCCTCGGTCGTCTTCAGAAGGTGCGTTCCCTGCTTTCCTGAACATCGCCGAGGCGCGGCAGCACGGCGATTTCATCGTCGCATGGTCCCGCGCCATCGCTGATCGGAACGCTGCCGAGGCGCTGCGCGGGGCACGCCTCTTCGTCTCGCGCGCCCAGTTTCCGGCCTCGGGAAAAGACGAGTACTACTGGGTCGACCTGATCGGTCTGGAGGTCCGCAATCGTGAAGCGGTGCTGCTCGGCAGCGTCGTCGGCCTGCTCGACACCGGGCCGCACAGCGTTCTGAGGGTTCGACCGCCGAGCGATCCCGGTGCGGAGGAGGTCGGCGTCGAGCGCCTGATCCCCTTCGTCGCCGCGTACGTCGACGCCGTGGACCTGGCGGGGCGCCGCATCACGGTCGACTGGGGCACCGATTTCTGATCCCGCGGCGATGCGCTTCGACGTCATCACCCTGTTTCCGGACCTGTTCACGATCCCGTTGACGCAGGGGGTCACGCGCCGTGCGTTCGACGACGGCCGCGTGCAGTTGCGCACCTGGCCGCTGCGCGATTTCGCCGATGGACCGCATCGGCGCGTCGATGATCGGCCGTATGGCGGCGGGCCCGGGATGGTGATGCTGTTCGAGCCGCTCGAGCGGGCGCTGGCGGCGATCCGCACCGAGCGCGCCGACGTGAACCCGGCGCCGCTGATCCACTTCACGCCGACCGGTGAGCGCATCGACCAGCGCATCGTCGACGAGTTCGCGGCGGGACCCGGCGCGGTGCTGCTGTGCGGGCGCTATGAAGGCATCGACCAGCGCTTCATCGATCGCTACGTCGACCGCGAACTGAGTCTCGGCGATTTCGTGCTGTCCGGGGGCGAGCTGCCGGCGCTGGCGTTGCTCGATGCGGTCGCGCGTCTGCAGGAGGGCGTGCTCGGCGATCCCGAGTCGCACCGGCAGGACAGCTTCTCGGCCGGGCTGCTCGAAGGGCCTCACTTCAGCAGGCCCGAGCGACTGCCGGCCGAGGGCGGTGGCGTGCCGGAGGTGCTGCTTTCGGGCCACCATGCGGCGATCGCGCGCTGGCGCCGGGAGCGCGCGCTCGAGGTCACGGCGCAGCGTCGTCCGGACCTGATCGAGGCGGCCCGGGCCGCAGGCCGGCTGGACGAGCAGGACGAGCGGTTTCTCGCATCCCGCTTGCTATAATTAAAGGCTTTTCGATCCTCTGCACGCCGGAAACCCGCATTCCCGGGTTCCTCCAACACGTACCAAGGCGCGTCGCACGATCACAGGAGTACCGATGGACATCATCCAGACCCTCGAGCGCGAGGAAATTGCTCGCCTCAAGAAGACCATTCCCGCCTTCGCACCGGGCGACACCGTGATCGTCAACGTCAACGTCGTCGAAGGTACGCGCAAGCGGATCCAGGCGTTCGAAGGCGTGGTCATCGCCAAGCGCAATCGCGGCCTCAACTCGAGCTTCATCGTCCGCAAGATCTCGAGCGGCGAGGGCGTCGAGCGCACCTTCCAGACCTACAGCCCGCTGATCTCGTCGATCGAAGTCAAGCGCCGCGGCGATGTCCGTCGCGCGAAGCTGTACTACCTGCGCGAGCGTTCGGGCAAATCGGCGCGTATCAAGGAAAAGCTCGCCTGAAGCCAGTGCCGCGCCGGTACGGCGCGGTCTTGCAGCGGTCTTGCGTTCGCTGCGCAGAGCGCTGATTTGGCCTATCCGCCGGCAAGCGCCCGATGGCCCTGAGCTTCAACCCGCAGGAACTTCCGGTCCTCGGGATCGACGACCACCTGCCGCCGGTCGCAGGAACGCATCTCTCGGTTTCCGCACTGCGTGAGCGCTTCGTCGCACCGCCGGTCTGGACGCCCGAGATCAAGACCGAGCGCCGTTTTGTCGATCGCGAACCGGTCCACGCCTCCGTGCTGGTTCCGTTGGTCCAGCGCAGTCCGGTCACGGTGCTGCTGACGCAGCGCACCGACCATTTGACGAATCACCCGGGACAGATCAGTTTTCCCGGTGGTCGTGCCGAGCCCGAGGACCACGATGCGGCGGCGACGGCGCTGCGCGAGGCCCGGGAAGAGATCGGCCTCGAGGAGAGCCAGGTCGAATTGCTCGGGTCGATGCCGACCTACACGACCGGAACGGGATTCATCGTGACGCCGGTCGTCGGGCTGGTAAGACCCGACATCGCGCTGCGTGTCGACCCGTTCGAGGTCGCTGCCGTCTTCGAGGTGCCGCTGCTCTTCCTCATGGATCCGGCGAACCACCAGCGCCACGCCATCGAGGTTGCCGGCGTGCGCCGCGAGTTCCTGTCGATGCCCTGGCACGGAGCCGACGAGCAGGGTCGAGAGCAGCGCTTCTTCATCTGGGGCGCGACCGCCGCGATGCTGCGCAACCTCTATCGCTTGCTGTCGGCTTGACCGGGCGCTGATCGAGAGGGTCGCGATACCCCGCCGCTATCATCGGCGCGCATGAGTTTCTTCGCTGTCTTGTTCGCACTGTTGATCGAGCAGTTGAAGCCGCTTCCCCGAGGCAACGTCGTCCACGATGCGCTGAGAAGCTGGATGCGCTGGGCGTCGCGCAACTTCGATGCGGGACGCGACCGCCACGCGTGGGTCGTCTGGTGCGTGACGGCGCTGCTGCCGTCGCTCGCCGCGTGGGGCGTCTACGTCGCGGCGAGCCATCTCAGCGTGCTGCTCGCGCTCGTCTTCAACGTCGCGGTGCTCTACCTGACGCTCGGCTTTCGCCAGTTCAGCCACTACTTCACCGACATCCGCGACGCGCTCGAGCGCGGCGACGAGATCCGCGCGCGTCAGCTGCTCGCGGAGTGGCGCCATCTCGATGCGAGCGAGCTGCCGCGCAGCGAGCTGCTGCGCCATGTCATCGAACATTCGCTGCTGGCGGCGCATCGACACATGTTCGGCGTGTTCTTCTGGTTCGTGCTGCTGTCGACGTTCGGCTTCGGTCCCGCCGGCGCGGTGCTGTACCGGATGGCCGAGTTCGCGAGTCGCTACTGGGCATTTCGCAACCGCAATTCCGGCGTCGCGGTGAACGAACGGCTGATGCAGCTGTCGGGTCAGTTGTTCGACGCGATCGATCACGTGCCGGCGCGATTGACCGCGGCGGGCTTCGCGGTCGTCGGCAATTTCGAGGAAGCCGTCAACTGCTGGCGTCGCGATGCGTGGCTCTGGAAGGTGCCGAACGAGGGCGTGATCCTTGCCGCAGCGGCCGGCGCCGTCGGCGTGCGACTGGGCGGCGCGGCGGCGCCCGGTGTGACGCCCGATCGATCGCAGACCTTCGAGGCCGGCGCGCCGCCGGAGGCTATGGCCGCCGACGGCTCGACCCCCGGCGTGCCGCCGTTGCTCGGTCACCTGCGCAGTGTGGTCGGGCTGGTCTGGCGCTCGGTGGTGCTGTGGATGCTGTTGCTCGCCTTGCTGTCGCTGGCCAATCTGGTCGGTTAGCGTGAGCTTGCAACGCGGGCGCTGCGCCGCGCACGTTCAGCGCCGCGAGAGCTCGTCGAAGATCTCGCGGTAGATGCGATAGCGCGTCTCGCTGATGTCGCCACGCGTGACCGCGGCCTGCACGCCGCATTCCGGTTCCTGCCGATGTGTGCAGTTGTAGAACCGGCACGCCTTGGCATGCTCGCGCACGTCGGGCATCAGGCCGGGCAGCTGTTGCGCGTCGATCTGCCGGAGGCCGAACTCCTGAAAGCCAGGGGAATCGATCAGCGCAGTCGACTTGGAGGCATCGAGCCAGTACCAGCGGGTCGAGGTCGTCGTGTGTCGACCGGAGTTGAGGGCCTGCGAGACGTCGCCGATCTGCGCACCGGCATCGGGCGCGAGCAGGTTGATCAAGGTGCTCTTGCCGGTGCCGCTCGGGCCGAGCACCAGCGTCGCGCGGCCGTCGAGCAGTGGGGCGAGTCTTGCGCGCGCCGCTTCCGGTGCGGCCTTCAGCGCGACCTCATGGACCTCGATGCCCATTTGCGAGTACGGCACGAGACGGTCGCGGGCGGCGCCGATCTCCGGGAGGTCGGCCTTGTTCAGCGCGATGCGAACCGGAATCTCGGCGCTCTCGGCCGCGATCAGGGCGCGCGAGAGCTGCGACTCGCTGAAGACGGGACGAGCCGCCACCAGCACCAGCAGCTGGTCGAGGTTCGCGGCGAACGACTTGGTCTTCCACTCGTCCTGGCGGAACAGCAGGTTGCGGCGCAGCTCGACATGCTCGA
>Ga0307413_10000635_pt1 | contig 11860 bp, 9 predicted proteins | sample DK1Ometagenome_3_FD_203714 | JGI IMG/M metagenome (GOLD analysis project Ga0307413, IMG submission 203714) | Maize rhizosphere microbial communities from greenhouse at UC Davis, California, United States - DK15-O-2 | ecosystem: Host-associated > Plants > Roots > Rhizosphere > Soil | place: USA... | reverse complement strand
CTACCTGCCCGCGTCATCCGCGCCCTCCTGACTCAACGCATTGTGCTGCTAGCGGTGCTCGTGGTCCTCGTGGTGGTCTACTTCATGATCTTGGGTGCCAACGGATATCTGACGGCCGACTACGACTTCGACTACATGTCCGCCGCTCTGATCAACGCCGTCCCGTTGGCCATGCTGGGCTTCGCAGAGTTGATCGTCATCCTCTCCGGACGTGGTGGCATCGATTTATCCGTCGGCGCCATCGTCTCTCTCGCTGGCATGATCTTCGGCTTCGCGTACGGGCAGTGGGGTTGGCCGCTCTGGCTGGCGATCGTGATCACTATGCTGGTTGGCGCGGTGCTTGGTCTGGTCAACGGGATCTTGGTCGCCTACATCGGATTCCCGGCTCTCATCGCCACGCTCGCCACCTACTACGCCTACAAGTCCCTTGCCGTGGTGATCAATAACCAGCGTCCGATCAGTACGCGTCCGATCCAAGATCTCTACGATTCGACGGCCCGGTCGGTCCAGCTGCCAGTGATCGGCAGCTATATCCCCGATGTGCCGAAAGGCATATTCCTCTTTCTGCTGCCCACCCTCGTAGTGGTCTGGCTGCTCCTTGCCCGCACCACGTACGGCCGGCGGGTCTATGCCATCGGCACTAACGACGTGGCAGCACGTTGGTCGGCGATCGGCGTGCGAGCCACACGCGCAGGGGCATATGCGATCAGCGGCCTGATTTCAGGTCTGGTGGCGGTCGTGACCGTCGGCCAGTTCGCCTCGGCCCGTCCCGACGCCGGTGTGTCGGGCAACGGCATGGCGCTGCCGGCTATCACGATTGCGGTTCTCGGTGGGGTCGCGATCACTGGTGGCATTGGCCGAGTGTCAGGAATCGTTCTCGCCACCGTGCTGATCGTGTGGATGAATGCGGGCATTCGGTTGGCCTTCGAAGGCAACGCCGGTCCCCAGTACCAGCTGCTCGCCCTTGGCGTATTGCTGGTCTTCGCGGCGCTGCTCAATGGCTTTGCCCTCCGACGATACGGCGGCGCAGGATAACAAGCGAGGTGGGAGCAGCGTGACGTCACTCATTGGTTGCCACGCGCTGGTGTTCACCGGCGAGTTCGACTCTCGTGGGATCGAGAGCTCAGTCAAGCGAGCACGCCAGGCGGGCTTCGATCTGATCGAATTCCCACTTATGGAGCCTGCCACGTTCGACAGTGCGACTGCGCGCCGAACCCTGGAGGCCGAGGGTCTACAGGCGACCGCCAGTCTCGGTCTTCCCCTTGAGGCCGACATCAGCAGCGACGATCCTGCAATCGTCGCCGCAGGCCGACGCCTGCTTGACGTCGCCTTGGAAAAGACCGCGGAGATGGGCGGCTTCCATCTCTGCGGCGTGCTCTACGGGTCCATGCGCAAGCACATGGCGCCAGCCTCGCCAAGCGGTCGAGCGAGCAGCGTCGCCGCCCTTCGGACGCTTGCCGATCATGCGTCGTCACTCGGCATCGGATTGTCGTTGGAGGTCGTCAACCGATATGAGAGCAATTTGATCAACACAGGTCGCCAGGCCTTGGAGTTCCTCAAGGAGGTCGACCGGCCAAACATTTCTGTGCACTTGGACACGTATCACATGAACATTGAAGAGTCTGACCTCTTTCAACCGATCCTCGATGCGGGCGATCGGCTCGGCTATCTGCACATCGGGGAGAGCCATCGCGGCTACCTCGGCACTGGCTCGGTGGACTTCGGCAGCGCTTTCCGAGCGCTTGACCGCATCAACTATGACGGGCCGATCGCCTTCGAGTCCTTCTCGTCTGCCGTGGTTTCGTCCACGTTAAGCAACACATTAGGCATCTGGCGGAACCTGTGGAGCGATGGCGACGACCTGGCCGCGCACGCCAACCGCTTCATCCGCGACCAGCTCGCAGCCGTTCAGACGATCGAGCTTCACTAGGTCGACAGCAGACGAAGTGGCGGGGCATAATAACGTTTCAACAATAACGACGATCTTGCGGCTTCGGCACCGCAGCGGTCCATCCGATCTGTACGACTCCCTTTTGGAAGTGAGCACATGCCAACCTTCTCCGACATTTCTGATCAGCTGGCCTACCAGGCGATCGAGCTGCCGTCCTGGGCGTTCGGCAACTCCGGCACCCGGTTCAAGGTCTTCGGCTCGCCAGGTACGCCGCGGACTATCCAGGAAAAGCTTGCCGACGCTGCCAAGGTGAACGAGCTCACCGGGCTCGCACCGAAGGTCGCATTGCACATCCCGTGGGACAAGGTCGAGGACTACGGCGCGCTCCGGGAATATGCCGCCGATCTTGATGTGGAGCTCGGCACGGTCAACTCCAACACCTTCCAAGACGACATCTACAAGTTCGGCAGCCTGACCCACGTCGACGAGGCCGTACGCCGTAAGGCGATTGACCATCACTTCGAGTGCATTGAAATCATGAACCAGACCGGGTCGCGTGATCTGAAGATCTGGCTTGCCGACGGCACCAACTACGCCGGGCAGGCTGATCTTCGGGGCCGTCAGGACCGGCTGGCCGAGAGCCTCGCGGAGATCTACGAACGGATCGGGCCCGATCAGCGGCTGGTGTTGGAGTACAAGTTCTTCGAACCCGCCTTCTATCACACCGATGTGCCCGACTGGGGCACCTCGTACGCGCACTGCGCAGCGCTGGGCGAGCGGGCCGTGGTCTGCCTCGACACCGGGCATCACGCGCCCGGCACCAATATCGAGTTCATCGTGACCCAACTGCTGCGGTTGGGGAAGCTGGGCTCGTTCGACTTCAACTCTCGCTACTACGCCGATGACGACCTGATTGTCGGCTCGGCGGACCCCTTCCAGCTGTTCAGGATCTTGTATGAGGTCGTACGTGGCGGCGCCTATGGGCCGGATTCCGACGTGGCCTTCATGTTGGACCAGTGTCACAACATCGAGGCCAAGATCCCCGGCCAGATTCGCTCGGTGCTGAATGTTCAGGAGATGACCGCACGAGCTTTGCTTGTTGATCGTGAGGCTTTGACGGCTGAGCAGGAAGCCAATGATGTGCTCGGTGCCAATGCGATCTTGATGGATGCCTTCTACACCGATGTACGTCCCGCGCTGGCTGAGTGGCGTGAGTCGCGGGGGCTGCCAGCCGATCCGATGAATGCATACGCCGAGTCGGGGTATCAGCAGAAGATCGAGTCCGAACGAGCCGGCGGCACCCAGGCCGGCTGGGGAGCGTGACTGATCATGACCAATCAGTCAGTTGCAGAGCTGATCGCCCGGTCCAACCGGCTGGGATCGGATCCCAAGAACACCAACTACGCGGGTGGCAATACCTCGGCCAAGGGCACTGAGACCGATCCGGTGACCGGCGAACCGGTCGAGCTGGTCTGGGTCAAAGGTTCCGGCGGTGATCTTGGCACGCTGACCGAGTCCGGACTCGCCGTGCTGCGGCTTGATCGGATGCGTCAGCTGGTGAACGTCTATCCGGGGATAGAGCGCGAGGACGAGATGGTCGCCGCCTTCGACTATTGCCTGCACGGCAAGGGTGGCGCGGCCCCCTCGATCGACACCGCGATGCATGGCCTGGTCGACGCAGCCCATGTTGATCATCTGCACCCTGATTCGGGGATCGCGGTTGCCACCGCGGCTGATGGGGAGGAGCTGACGGCCAAGATCTTTGGCGACAAGGTGGTGTGGGTGCCGTGGCGCCGGCCGGGCTTCCAGCTCGGCTTGGACATTGCCAAGATCAAGTCCGATAACCCGCAGGCGATCGGCTGCGTTCTTGGCGGTCATGGTGTGACGGCCTGGGGTGATACTTCCGATGAGTGCGAGGCCAACTCGCTGGAGATCATCCGCACTGCAGCGGCCTACATAGCCGAGCACTCCAAGCCAGAGCCGTTCGGGGCGTTGCTGGACGGCTACGGTGCGCTGCCGGATGATCAACGACGGGCCAAAGCCGCCGCACTGGCCCCGACGCTGCGGTCGATTGCCTCCTTCGACAAGCCGATGGTTGGGCACTTCACCGATGACGAGCGGGTGCTGGAGTTTCTTTCCGGTAGCGAACATCCGCGGCTGGCCGAACTTGGCACCAGCTGTCCAGACCACTTTCTGCGGACCAAGGTCAAGCCGCTGGTACTCGATCTTCCGGCCGACGCATCGGTCGAGGACTCGATCGCTCGGCTTCTTGAGCTCCATGAGTCTTACCGCGCCGACTACCAGGCGTACTACAAGCGTCACGCGACACCCGATTCACCACCAATCCGGGGCGCCGATCCGTTGATCATTCTCGTGCCGGGAGTCGGAATGTTCTCCTACGGCAAGGACAAGCAGACCGCTCGGGTGGCCGGAGAGTTCTACTTGAACGCGATCAATGTGATGCGGGGTGCGGAGGGGCTGTCGACGTACGCCCCGATCGATGAGTCTGAGAAGTTCAAGATCGAGTACTGGGCGCTGGAGGAGGCAAAGCTGCAGCGCATGCCGAAGCCGAAGCCGCTCGCGACCCGGATTGCGTTGGTGACCGGCGCCGCCTCGGGCATCGGTAAGGCGATCGCCATCCGGCTAGCCGCGGAAGGCGCGTGCGTCGTCATCGCTGATCTCGATGCAGATAAGGCCCAGGCGGCGGCCGATGAGATCGGCAACAAAGATGTGGCAATCGGCCTGGCGGCCAATGTCACCGATGAGACGGCCGTGCAGGCGGCGGTCGACGCCACGCTCCTGGCGTTCGGCGGCATCGACATCGTGATCAACAACGCTGGTCTATCACTATCCAAGTCTCTGCTGGACACCACAGTCGCTGACTGGGATCTGCAGCACAACGTGATGGCGAAGGGTTCCTTCCTGGTGTCGCGGGCCGCGGCCAAGGCGTTGATCGAGCAGAAGCTCGGCGGCGACATTGTCTATATCTCCAGCAAGAACTCGCTCTTCGCCGGGCCGAACAACATCGCCTACTCCGCTACCAAGGCCGACCAGGCCCATCAGGTGCGGCTGCTGGCCGCCGAGCTCGGGGAGCATGGCGTCAAGGTGAACGGCATCAACCCCGACGGCGTGGTCCGCGGCTCGGGCATTTTCGCCGGAGGCTGGGGTGCAAAGCGGGCCGCGGTCTACGGGGTGCCCGAAGAGGAGTTGGGCAAGTACTACGCTTCCCGGACGCTGCTGAAGCGCGAGGTGCTTCCGGAGAACGTGGCCAACGCGGTGTTTGTGCTTTGCTCTGCTGACTTGAGTCACACCACGGGCTTGCACATTCCCGTCGACGCCGGCGTCGCCGCAGCGTTCCTGCGATGAGTGAAGGGACGGTCGCGGCTGTTGATCTTGGGGCCACGAGCGGCCGGGTCATGCTCGGCCACGTCGGTTCGGATCAACTGAGTCTTGAGGAGGTGCAGCGTTTTCCGAATGAGCCCGTGCGGACCACCGACGGACTGCATTGGAGCATCCTCGAGCTTTACCGCAATGTGCTGATCGGTTTGCGCAAGGCTGTCAAAGCCCAACCCGCGTTGGCCGGCATCGGTATTGCGTCCTGGGCGGTCGACTACGGACTGGTCAGTGGTGGACGCTTGATCAACAACCCGTTCCACTATCGGGACGACCGGACCGCTCGCGGCGTTGATCTCGTCCACAAGATCACCGATCATGCCAGCCTCTATGCGGCGAACGGGCTACAGTTTCAGCCGTTCAACTCGGTCTACCAGTTAGCTGTTGATCAGGAGGCTGGGGTCATCGATGACAGCACAAGAATGCTGATGATCCCCGATTTGCTGGGATTCTGGCTTACCGGTGAGCAGGTGGTGGAGCGCACCAACGCCTCGACCACCGGGTTCCTCGACATCAGCAACGGGAGCTGGAACGCAACCTTGATCGACAAGCTGAGTCTGCCGCGTTCGCTGTTTCCGCCATTGGTGGATCCTGGCTCGCGGGTCGGCTCACTGCGTGATGAGGTGAGCACCGAGGTTGGTTCACCGGCGGCCTTGGATGTCATCGCGGTCGGGTCCCACGACACAGCCTCGGCGGTGGTTGGTGTTCCGATGACCGAGCCGGGTGCGGCGTACGTGTCGTCTGGTACCTGGTCATTGGTCGGGGTGGAGCTTGATCGCCCGGTGCTCACCGAGGAGAGCCGGGAAGCCAACTTCACCAACGAGGGCGGCGTCGATGGGAAGATTCGCTACCTGCGCAATGTGATGGGTATGTGGCTGCTCAGCGAGTCCATCCGTGTCTGGCAGCGCGAAGGTCAGTCGGTCGAGCTTGGGCCGCTGCTCGATCAGGCAGCTGCAATCAATAAGCCGGTGCCGGTCTTCGACGCGAACCATCCCAGCCTGCTGCCGCCCGGCGACATGCCAAAGCGGATTGTCGCACTCTGTGCTGAAGCAGGCGCATCGATCCCTGACTCACCGGCAATCTTTGCCCGCAGCATTCTGGAGAGCCTGGCCGAGGCGTACACCACGGCCATCAATGACGCCGAGCGGCTAAGCGGGTCGAAGATCAACACAGTCCACATTGTCGGCGGAGGCAGCCAGAACACACTGCTCTGCCAGCTGACGGCCAACCGTACGGGCCGCCGAGTGCTCGCTGGTCCCGTGGAAGCGACTGCGGTGGGTAATGTGCTGATCCAGGGCCGCGCAGCCGGGCTCGTACAAGGTGATCTTTCCGAGCTGCGAGCGCTGGTTGTAAGGACCTTCCCGCCAGCAGAGTACCAGCCGCGCTGGCCACATTAGTTAAAGCTGAGCCGATGAGGTGCCGATGAGAACTGCGCTGTTCATCACCTGCCTGGCCGACGCCCTGTTCCCCGAGGTCGGCAAGGCCACGGTGCGGGTGCTGGAGCGGCTCGGCCAGGATGTCGAGTTCCCGGCCGAGCAGACCTGCTGCGGGCAGATGCATGTCAACACCGGCTACCAGAAGCAGGCGTTGCCGCTGGTCGAGCGATTCGCAGAGGTGTTCGCCACCTACGACGCGATTGTGGCGCCGTCTGGATCATGTGTCGGCTCTGTACGGCATCAACATGCCATGATCGCGAGGCGGTTTGGATCACCGGGACTGCTGGAGCAAGTCGAGGCGGTGGCGATCAAGACCTATGAGCTATCGGAGTTTCTCGTCGACGTGCTAGGCGTCACCGATGTCGGCGCGTACTTTCCGCACCGCGTGACCTATCACCCGACGTGCCACTCCCTGCGGATGCTGCGGGTCGGTGACAAGCCGATCAAGCTGCTGCGCGCCGTAGAAGCCCTCGAGCTTGTTGAGCTGTCGGCAGCCGATCAATGCTGCGGCTTTGGCGGCACGTTCGCGATCAAGAACTCCGATACCTCGACAGCCATGCTGGCCGACAAGATGCGCAATGTCCTGGACACCGGTGCGGAGATCTGTACGGCCGGTGACAGTTCCTGTCTGATGCACATCGGCGGCGGGTTGTCGCGGCTTCGGGCTGGCGCCAAGACGGTCCATCTGGCTCAGATCCTCGCCGCAACTCGTAAGGAGCCGATGATCCTCGGGCGCGCCGAGCAGCAAGCCGAGGTACGCGCCGGACCAGAGGCAGTGCTGTGACCGCACCCGTGATGCTAGGCATGCCCACCATCCCACCTACTTCGCCGCGCGGCGTCGGGAACCTTCGGGGGGAGGATAGGTTCCCAGTCGCCGCGCGGCGGACGCTCGCCGACACCCAGTTGCGGCGGAACCTCGGCAAGGCCACGACAACGATCCGCTCAAAACGCGCTCAGGTCGTTGCTGAACTGCCCGACTGGGAGGAACTACGGGAAGCAGGGCGTCAGCTCAAGGTCCACACCATGGCACACCTGCCCGGTTACCTTGCGCAGTTGGAATCTGCCGTGATTGCCCAAGGCGGGGTGGTCCACTGGGCCCGCGATGCGAACGAGGCCAACGAGATTGTTCTTGATCTTGTTCGTGACAAGGGCGTGGATGAAGTCGTGAAGGTCAAGTCCATGGCCACGCAGGAGATCGGGCTCAACGAGGCATTGGAGGCGGCCGGCATCGCCGCCCTGGAAACTGATCTTGCGGAGTTGATCGTGCAGCTGGGTCATGACAAGCCGTCGCACATTCTGGTGCCGGCGATCCACCGGAATCGGGCGGAGATCCGGGAGATTTTCCTGCGCGAGATGGCCGACGTTGACCCGGCGCTCACCGACGAACCGGCAGCTCTCGCCGGTGCAGCTCGCCAGCACCTACGACGCAAGTTCCTCTCGGCCAAAGTGGCGATCAGTGGGGCCAACTTCGCGATTGCCGAAACCGGCACACTGGCGGTCGTCGAGTCTGAGGGCAATGGCCGGATGTGCCTGACGTTGCCCGACACCTTGATCACGATCATGGGCATTGAGAAGCTCGTGCCGCGATGGCAGGACTTGGAGGTCTTCCTGCAGCTGCTTCCACGATCATCAACAGGGGAGCGCATGAACCCCTACACCTCGATGTGGACAGGTGTGACCCGCGGGGATGGGCCGCAAGAGTTTCATTTGATCTTGCTCGACAATGGCCGGACCGCCGTACTGGCCGATGCCGAGGGTCGCGATGCGCTGAACTGCATCCGCTGCAGCGCGTGTCTCAACGTCTGTCCGGTATATGAGCGAACAGGCGGACACGCGTACGGATCGGTGTACCCAGGGCCAATCGGCGCCATTCTGTCGCCGCAGCTGACCGGGATCGAAGACAACGCATCCTTGCCGTACGCGTCATCACTGTGCGGCGCCTGCTATGACGTATGCCCTGTCAAGATCAACATTCCGGAGATCTTGGTGCACCTGCGCGCCAAGCACACTGAGACCTACGCCGCCGACCATCGATTGCCGAGCGCAGAGGCATCGGCGATGAACGCAGCTGCCTGGGTGATGAGCAATCCAAAGCGCTGGACCTATGCCCTCCGTAGCGGGCGGCTGGGCCGGATATTGGGTCGAAAGCGCGACGTCATCGGGGGAGTCCCGCTGCCGCTTGTCAAGCAGTGGACCGATGCCCGCGACCTCGCACGTCCGCCCACACAAACGTTCCGAGATTGGTGGGCCGCCGAACATGGGGGAGAGCGATGAACGCGCGCGAGGAGGTACTGGCACGTATTGCGGCGGCTCATAGTGCCGCGCCACCGCCGAACCTTCCGTACGAAAGCATCAGTCAGGGTTATCGGATCACTTCGCATTCCTCGAAAGAGGCTCTGGCCGAGCTCCTGATCGATCGATTGATGGACTATCGAGCGCTAGTCCGGCAGTGCTCGGCCGATGATCTTGCTGCGACCATCGCTACTGCACTTGCCGACCGCGGCGCCCAGACCGTGGTCGTGCCAGATGGTCTGGAATCAACTTGGACGGCAGGAGTAGCTGCGAGTGTGCGGATGGATGGCTTATCGGTTGAGGACCAACTCACCGTCTCTGAACTGGATGGTGTCGACGGCGTAATCACAGGCTGCGCTGTGGCAATCGCCGAGACTGGAACATTGATCTTGGACGGTTCATCGAGTCAGGGCCGCAGAGTCCTGACGCTTATCCCCGATTACCACCTCTGCGTGGTCTTACCTGACCAGATCGTGTCCGACGTGCCCGAAGCGCTCGCCCGGCTAGCGGCAACCCGTCCGCTTACCATGATCAGCGGGCCAAGTGCGACCAGCGACATCGAACTGAATCGCGTGGAGGGCGTACACGGGCCCCGCACTCTTGAGGTGATCATCGTGGGTGAGGAGGGGAGTAGTTGATGCCGCGGTATTGCCTGCTGGGCCACGTCGACTCCAGCCGCCTTGAGGAGTACCGTAAAGCGCACCGCGCGGTCTGGCCGGAGCTGCTGGAAGCACTGCGCGACGCTGGCTGGCGTAACTACTCGCTGTTCCTCCGCGACGATGGCCTGTTGATCGGTTACGCCGAGGCCGATGATCTTGCGGTAGCACAGGAGAACGTTGCGCGGACCGAGGTCAATGCTCGCTGGCAGGCCGCCATGTCAGAGCTCTTCCAGAGCAAGGGTGCTCCCGACGAAAGCTGGGAGATCATCCCGGAGGTATTCAATCTCGAAGATCAACTTCGAGCACTTCGCTGACGCCCCACCTTCTCCAGTCTCGCCCCACCTATAAGTGGTGCGTCATGCGAGAAAGTGGGGCGTCAGTAGGAAAGTGGGGCGTCAAGGAGAAACTGCGCTAGGCCCGGGCGTCCTCTGCAGAGCCCAGGTATTCGGCTCCCGCATCTGGGTGTGACATGGCGACTCTTGGGCCGCTCGGCATGAAGCTGAAGTAGTCAGGCTGCAAGTGCTGGATGTCGGTCATCAGCCACATCCACCCCTGCTGGGGGCTGAATCTCAGCGACAGCACTCCGGTGTTGTCCCACCAACCCAGACGAGTGAATCCGCGGTACGCAGCGAGCTGGGTCGGCGTGTCCAAGCCGGCCACGGCAGTGAACATCAGGTGGGCAAGCCACACCTTATTGATGCCGCCGTGTGCGACCACCACAATCAACCGTTCTGTTCGGGCCTCCAGGTACCGGCGCATCTCCTCGGCTCGCCGCCACAGGTCGTAAAGATTTTCTTCATCGGAGTAATGGACGTCAGGCTTGTCGGCGACCGCCAAGGCAGCGTGCTGGATCTCCCGCGCTCGAGGATCGTCGAACCGCAATCCCTGTAGCTCCGAGGGCACATCGATCTCTCGGAGGAGTGAGGCATGGTCCCGCACCTCAGGATCCTTTACTGGGAGGTCCACCCATGAGGAGTCCTTCCACACCGGAACCAGATGCGTTGCACCGGTCGCCTCGGCGATCGCGCCTGCAGTGCTGCGCGCCCGCAGGTAACTGCTGCTCAAGATGACGTCGACCGGCAGCTCGGCCAGACGTTCCGCCAGACGCCGGGCGTCCTCCTGCCCCAACGTCGTGAGCGGGTCCGAGTCGTACTGATTGCCGGCCTGGAAGGTATTGGTCGCATTGGTTTCGCTCTCACCGTGGCGAATAACGATGAATTGCTGGTGATCAGTCATGCCGCCATCCGATTCACGAGTGAGCTGATGAACTCGTGGGTGACTGCGACGTCGATGGTGTCCGTCTCATTGCGATGCAAGCGATCTTGCCTATGTTCGGCTTGGAGCAGCGCTTGCATTAGCTGGGCCGTGAGCAATGATTCCTCGGCGACCTCGTCGGGGTAAGTCTCCCAGAATCCGGCCAGCAGTTCGCGATCACGCGTCAGAGGTGCCGGTGACTCACTCTCCCGGCGATCGCGAAGCTCGTTGAATGCGACGTTGTTCATCATCGGTGCGATGTCCCACGATGGATCACCGCTCAGTGGGTTGGGATCAAAGAGCCCGACAGTGATCGGGCGATAGCTATATACCCCAACGTTGCGAATCGTCACATCGCCATGCAAGAAGCGGCCCTCGGCGACGAATGGGCAAGCCCGCATGAAGCGGCGCACTGCCTCGAACTGATCATCGTCAATGCCGATTTGTTGGACGAAGTCGGCGTAGATGACAAAGAAGTCCTCGAGGTAGGCGCTCCAACTCTGGTAGGTGCGCTCACTTCCCGGCGAGTCGCCGAAGTTGCCGAAACCCGTTTGGTCCACCGCCTGATGCAGGCGGTGCAGCTCGACACCTAACGCTCGCCCCAGCTCTCGAGCGCTTGCCGGTGACTTTTCGAGGAAGTCGTCTGCGGTCTCCACGACGTCGCCATCGTCATTCTTCAGCGCGGCGAGGATGAGGTACCTGATCGGGGGTTCTCCCGACGATGGCACCGTGCCGAGGCCGAGGACTTCCGGCACGCGTTCGGTGTACGGCTTCCAAGCCCGCAGCGCTCTGGCCTCAGACTCGAGTCCTTCGCTGTTCAGCTTGATCACAGCATCCCCATCCGGGCGCTTCACCAGATAGGTGGCCGCATCCGCTCCACCGCCCATCGAGTCGACCTGATCGGGCTCCAGCTGATCTAGTCTGGGCAGGTCGGG
>Ga0307413_10000632_pt1 | contig 11881 bp, 11 predicted proteins | sample DK1Ometagenome_3_FD_203714 | JGI IMG/M metagenome (GOLD analysis project Ga0307413, IMG submission 203714) | Maize rhizosphere microbial communities from greenhouse at UC Davis, California, United States - DK15-O-2 | ecosystem: Host-associated > Plants > Roots > Rhizosphere > Soil | place: USA... | reverse complement strand
GACGATGCCGCCAATCAGCACGCCGAGTATGACGATGATGAAGGGTTCCATTAGGCTTGAAAGACCCTTGACAGCTTCGTCCACTTCGTCTTCGTAGAACTCGGCTGCCTTACCGAGCATTCCATCGAGCGAACCGGATTCTTCCCCGATCGCGCACATCTGCAGAACCATCACTGGAAAGACACCCGTGGACTGCATGGATGTCGTCAGAGCCGAGCCGGTGGAGACGTCCCGCTGGATTTGCTCTGTAGCCTCCTGAAATACCGCGTTCCCGGACGCTCCGCCGACCGAATCGAGCGCCTCTACAAGAGGGACCCCGGCAGCGAACATTGTGGATAGTGTTCGTGTCCACCGAGCGACAGAAGACTTATTGACGAGGTCACCGAACACCGGAACTTTGAGCAAAAGACGGTCCATCACCTTTTGCATCTTGACCGAGCGTTTCCACGATTGGAAGAAGAAATATGTTCCGCCGCCCAAGATGCCGAAGATCAAATACCAGTAGCTGACAAACATCTTCGACATTCCGATGACGAAGAGCGTCGGCGCAGGAAGGTCAGCTCCAAACGATTTGAAGACATCCTCAAAAGCGGGGATGACGAAGATCATGATGACCGACAACACGACGAAGGCCACGACCAACACCGCAACGGGATAAATGAGAGCCGACTTGATCTTGTTCTTGATGGCCATCGTCTTCTCTTGGTAGAGGGCAAGCCGATCCAACAAGGTCTCCAAGATACCGCCGGCTTCACCGGCCTCGACGAGATTGCAGTACAACGCGTCGAAATACAGTGGGTGCTTGCGGAACGCCGCCGAAAGGCTGGTGCCCGTCTCGACATCGGTGCGGATGTCGGTCAGCAGACGGGTCATGCGCGCGTTCGTGCTGCCTCGGGCGACAATGTCGAACGACTGAATCAGCGGAACCCCAGCACGCATCATCGTCGACAGTTGGCGCGTGAATACGGCAATGTCCTTTTGCTTGATGGCCCTGCCACCGGACATGCGGCGCTTCTTGACCTTGTTGACCATCACGCCCTGCCGACGCAGGCTGGCGCTGACCATGGCCTCACCGCCGGCGCGCATCTCGCCGCGAACAACCTTGCCGTTCTTGTCCTTGCCTTCCCACTCGAAGACGATGTCCTTGACCTTGTTCGCAGTGACCGCCGTTGCTGTCGCCATAGTCCCTTCGAGACGTCGCCGTCCCGTCCCGTTGAATTGAAGCCGTCGGTTACTCGTTCGTGACCGAGATCACCTCTTCGAGTGTCGTCATACCGGAGCGAACCTTGATCAACCCCGACTGCCGCAGGTCGCGCACATTGTCACGCTGCGCCTGCTGGGCAATATCCATCGAGGTGCCCTCGTTGAGAATGATCTTTTGGATATCCTCAGTGATGGGCATCACCTGATAGATGCCGACTCGACCCTTGTATCCGTTCGTGCACGAAGAGCAACCGACCGCTCTAAACGGCTTCCAGTTCCCATCAAGATCCTCGGCCTTGAAACCGGCCTTCAGCATTGCTTCCCGGGGATAGTCGGCCGGAGCCTTACAGTTTTCGCAAAGGCGGCGCGCAAGCCTCTGGGCCGTAATAAGCAGAACGCTCGAAGCGATGTTGAACGGCGCGACACCCATGTTCAGAAGGCGTGTCAAGGTGGTCGGCGCATCATTCGTGTGCAGCGTCGACATCACCATATGGCCTGTCTGGGCAGCTTTGATGGCGATGTCCGCCGTCTCGAGATCGCGTATTTCACCGACCATGATGATGTCGGGATCCTGACGAAGAAATGATTTCAGCGCAGCGGCGAACGTAAGACCTGCTTTGTCGTTGACGTTGACCTGATTCACCCCGGGTAAGTTGATTTCCGCAGGGTCCTCGACGGTTGAGATGTTGACGCCAGGTTGATTGAGGATATTGAGACAGGTGTAAAGCGAAACGGTCTTTCCGCTGCCGGTCGGTCCGGTCACAAGAACCATGCCGTAGGGGCGCTGGATGATCCTGAGAAGCCGATCCTTTTCGACCTTCTCATATCCGAGTGCCTCGATACCGACCTTTGCGCTCGACGGATCAAGAATCCGGATGACGATCTTTTCACCGAAGAGGGTTGGAAGCGTGCTCACGCGAAAGTCGATGGCCTTCGCGCCGAACTTGAGCTTCATCCGGCCGTCTTGCGGCACCCGTTTCTCGGCGATATCGAGGCGTGAGATCACCTTGATTCGCGACGACAGCTTGTCCTTGATAGCGATCGGTGGTTGCGTGATTTCGCGCAGTTCGCCGTCGACCCGAAAACGCACGCGATAGTGGTACTCGTAAGGCTCGAAATGAAGGTCGGACGCCCGCATGTTGATCGCGTCGATCAACATCTTTTGCAGAAAGCGCACGACAGGTGCATCTTCGACTTCGGAAGCGACGTCGGTGGCGTCTTGGGTCGCGGTAACGTCGTCCGTGACGTCGAATTCGAAGTCACCCGAAGAAAGGGCCTCGATTGTTTCGGACGCCGTCGCAGCACTGCCCTCGAGCAACTTCGCGAGCTTGTCGTGCTCGACGATGACCCACTCCGGCGCCAATTGGGTGGCGAACTTGATTCGCTCGACCGCTTCCTGGTCCGTCGGATCAGCTCCGCCGATGAAGATCCGGTTGCCGCGCTTACCGAGCACGACCACCTGGTATTGCGCCGCCAGTTTGGTTTCAATGACGTTGCGGGGAAGGCGCTGCGCGTCAACGGCCGACAAGTCGAGAAGAGGCAGCGCAAGTGCGGCCGACAACGTATGAGCGAGATCTCCGGGTGACACGGCACCTGCGGAGATGACCGACGAGACGAAGCTGGTGCGCTTTTCCCGAGAGGTCTTGACGAGCTCTTCTGCCGTCTTGACGTTGAGCTTGCCCGCATGGACAAGCACCCTCGCCACGCCGGAGAGGGCTGAATGTGGAGCCTCGGCCAATGTGTCCACGCTTCAGACGCTCAACTCATGAGTGGAATCGGGGAATCATCGCCGATCCATCCCAGGGTGTAAACGAAGCTGGAGAGGGGCCTCGCCAACAATTCACGCGGGTGGAAACGGGACAAGACCCAAAGCGTCAACGTTGAAAGGCTGAGATGGTCGGGGTGAGAGGATTCGAACCTCCGGCCTCTACGTCCCGAACGTAGCGCTCTACCAGGCTAAGCTACACCCCGATCGCATGCCACAGTACACGGTACATGGCAACTTAGTCGGAGCGCTCAAGAAGAACGGTCCACCGATCGAACACATAATTCTAGCAGAGCATCGCGGAACGCCGATTCGGGCAACGCGTCAAGAGAACCTCTCGCCTTATCCGCCTCTGCGCGCGCCGCGTCCCTTGTGGCTGCAAGCGCACCAGTCCTTCGAACGATTTCGACGATCTCTTGAAGGCGAGCGCTTTCGCCGTGCTGGATCGCATGGCGCATCATCGATCGCTCAGCGTCGGTGCCACGTTCCATTGCGATCAAGAGAGGGAGCGTCGGTTTCCCTTCGCGAAGGTCTTCGCCGACGTTCTTTCCCAACTCGGCCGTTGCACCCTCGTAATCAAGTAAATCGTCGACGAGTTGGAACGCTGTTCCGAGAGAACGTCCATAGGCTGCACATGACTCCTCAATCACCGGATTGGCATCGGCGAGCACCGCGCCCAGCCGCGCACTCGCTTCGAACAGTTTTGCCGTCTTGAATCGAATGACTCGCAAGTAGTCGTCGACGGCAAGGTCCGGGTCATGCATGTTCATCAACTGCAGAACTTCCCCCTCTGCGATGACGTTGGTCGCATCCGCAAGCACTTCCAGGACACGCATGCGGTTGACGGACACCATCATCTGGAATGCGCGGGAATAGACAAAGTCGCCGACCAGCACGCTGGCAGCATTCCCAAACAGCGCGTTTGCCGTTTGACGACCTCTCCGAAGGTCCGACTCGTCAACCACGTCGTCGTGGAGCAGCGTCGCCGTGTGAACGAACTCGACGGTTGCTGCAAGCTCGAAGCGCTCTTGCCCTTCGAATCCAAGTGCACTGGAAAACAGCAAGACCAGCATGGGACGGATTCGCTTCCCGCCTGCGCTGATGATGTAGTGCGCGATCTGGTTGATCATCGCTACATCCGAGGCCAAGCGTTTTTGGATGACGTCATCCACCTCCCTCATGTCAGCACTCATCAGGCGCGCAGCGCTCAGCGCCGGACCGGGAGCGAGTAGAGGTGAAGTTCGCACAGACATCTCGAAGCTGCGGCGATTATAGAAACGCAGGCCTAACCAGCCGAATTGAGCTGTGACGCGCCCTTCGGATGTCGCCCGGCCTTCGATGCCGAACGAGGCGCTTATCGAGCGTCGTCCTTGCACCCGGTCACCCAGGCATTCAGTAGCCAATTGCTTTGCTTGTGCTATATTAGAAGGCTAACCTCGTCAACAGCCTCGTTCCGCTGAGCGTAGCGCATGAGGTGGAAACCAGCGAAGGGCTAAGAGATGTACGCGGTCATCAAGACCGGAGGCAAGCAGTATCGAGTTGCCACCGGCGAAAAAATCAAAGTCGAGAAGCTCACCGCTGAGGTCGGGCATCAGGTTACGCTCGACAAGGTGCTGGCGATTGGCAGCGGCGCAGAAGTGTCGATCGGTGCGCCGTTCATTGCCGGGGCGACCGTCGTTGCCACGGTGGTGGGTCATGGTCGACATGACAAGGTCCGCATCTTCAAGATGCAGCGCCGCAAGCACTACCAGAAGCGTCAAGGCCATCGCCAGGCGTTTACCGAAATCGAGATCGGCGCGGTCAACGTCTGATCTGTACCTGTCAGAGGAACGAAATGGCACAGAAGAAGGGCGGCGGCTCTACGCGGAACGGCCGGGATTCCCAGCCGAAGATGCTGGGAGTGAAGGTGTTCGGCGGGCAGACTGTTTCTGCCGGCTCGATCATCGTTCGCCAACGCGGGACTCGTTTTCACGCGGGGGCGAATGTCGGCATGGGTCGCGATCACACGCTCTTTGCGCTAGCCGATGGCGAAGTCAGTTTTGCAGTGAGGGGCGCCAATAGCCAGCAAACCGTTATCGTCAAGACCGATTGACTGTCGGGTTGGCGTGGCAATAAAGGCCCCGGGAGTCGGGGCCTTTTCATTTTTGATGTCACGTAGGATGCAATAGGGCGGTCCTCGAGAGTTCTGCGGATCGCTGCGACACATGAAGTTCGTCGACGAAGCAACGATTGAAGTGATCGCCGGCAACGGCGGCAACGGATGCATGAGCTTCCGGCGCGAAAAGTTCATTCCTTTCGGGGGTCCGAATGGTGGGGACGGTGGGCGCGGCGGCAGCGTATACGCGGTGGGTGACCGAAACCTGAACACGCTGATCGATTTCCGCTATGCGCGTCGTCATGCTGCCCGCAACGGCGAGAACGGGCGGGGCTCTGATCAGTACGGCGCCGCTGCGGAGGACATCCACTTGCGCATGCCGATCGGCACGATCATCAGCGACCTCGAGTCGGGTGCTGTCGTCGCAGAGTTGCTGGTACCCGACGAGAAGGTGTTGATCGCAAAGGGTGGCGACGGCGGATTCGGCAACCTGCACTTCAAGAGCAGCACCAATCGAGCGCCGCGCCAGAAGACGCCCGGATGGCCGGGTGAGCAACGGAAGCTGCGCCTTGAACTGCGAGTGCTCGCGGACGTCGGCTTGCTCGGTATGCCGAATGCTGGCAAGTCGACGCTGATCAGCGCGATTTCGAATGCCCGACCCAAGATTGCCGACTATCCGTTCACGACGCTCCAGCCGAATCTGGGTGTTGTCCGAGTCGCGCCCGATCAGAGTTTCGTCGTTGCCGATATTCCGGGGTTGATCGAAGGTGCTGCCGAAGGCGCAGGACTGGGCCATCTGTTTCTACGCCACCTCCAGCGTACTCAACTGCTGCTCCATGTCATCGACTTCGCCCCGTTCGATGACACGGCTGACGCAGTTCAGCAGGCCAAATCCATCATCGCCGAGCTGAAGAAGTACGACGCTTCATTGCACAGCAAGCCGCGTTGGATCGTCCTGAACAAGGTCGACATGCTGCCCCCGGAAGACCGGGAGGCTCGCATCAAGGATTTCGTTCGCCGGCTACGCTGGAAGGGCCCTGTCTTTCCGATTTCAGCTCTGACGCGCGAGGGTTGCGAGCCTTTGGTTCGAGCGGTCTATCAGCACGTGGCCGGCTCGCGCAACACCCCCGCCGTGAGTGTCGATCCGCGTTTCGAACGCGCGGGTGCCGATGAGGCGACGTGATGGCGGGAATCGTCAAAAGCGCTCGTCGCATCGTCATCAAGGTCGGCTCGAGCCTTGTGACGAATGAAGGCCGAGGTATTGATCCGGGCGCCGTGGGCAACTGGTGCCGTCAAATGGCCTTCCTCGCCGTTCAAAACCGTGAGATCGTGATGGTCTCCAGCGGCGCCATTGCCGAAGGGATGAAGCGATTGGGGTGGGCGACGCGTCCCAAGGGCATTCATCATCTGCAGGCTGCGGCGGCTGTTGGTCAGATGGGCCTGGCGCAGATCTATGAGTCCGAATTGCGTCAGGAGGGCATCCACAGTGCCCAGATTCTTCTGACCCATGCGGACCTCGCTGACCGCGAACGGTACTTGAACGCTCGCACGACGTTGTTGACGTTGCTCGGGCTCGGCGTCATTCCGGTGATCAACGAAAACGACACCGTCGTCAATGAAGAGATCAAGTTCGGAGACAACGACACTTTAGGCGCCCTGGTCGCCAACTTGCTCGACGCCGACGTGCTGATCATCTTGACCGATCAACCGGGGTTGTATTCGGCGGATCCGCGCAAGGATCCCACAGCCCGACTCGTCACTGAAGCTCAGGCGGGAGCGCCGGAACTGGAGCGCATGGCCGGTGGCGCCGGCTCGGCGATCGGCCGAGGCGGCATGATGACCAAGGTGCTCGCCGCCAAGCGAGCCGCCAGCAGCGGCACCAGCACCGTCATTGCGTGGGGCCGCGAGCCAGATGTGCTGCTTCGACTCGCCGAGGGTGAAGCGATCGGCACGGAGCTCCGCGCGCCAACGCAGAAGCGAGCCGCCCGCAAGCAATGGATGAGTGACCACCTTCAGATGCGCGGCGCGGTCGTGATCGACGAGGGTGCGCGCGTCAAGGTTCGTGAAGGTGGCAAGAGCCTGTTGCCGATCGGTGTCGTCGAGGTACAGGGAGAGTTTCGGCGCGGCGACGTGATTGCGGTCAAGGGGCTCGAAGGACACGAAGTGGCACGCGGTCTCGCCAACTACAGCAGCAGCGAAGCGCGACTGATCGCCCGCAAGCCCTCGAGCGAAATCGGGAAGCTACTCGGCTTCATCGGCGAACCGGAACTGATCCACCGCGATAACCTGGTTCTGAGTTGAGCGTCGGCTGCTGGGAGACAACTCAAATACCCCACGCGGCGTTCAGCTTCTTAAAGGCGAGGCCCTCACGGCGTCGCTGGCAACACCGGCGGAACCTCGGCTGTCGGCTCAACGGAAGGCGCTACTCGACGCTGGATTTCCTCGTCGCGAGGATGCGGGCGCATTCCCGTTCTCAGATACCGGTTGTGCTGGGTCCCGCGCGGCAGGAATCTCGCGAGCTCCGTCAAGGCCATCTGGTAAACGTCGCGCTTGAACTCGATCACGACTTCGAGCGGGATCCAGTATTCATTCCAGCGCCATGCGTCGAACTCCGGATGATCGGTCGCACGCAGGTTCATGTCGCTGTCGCGGCCTGTCAGTTGGAGCAAGAACCAGATTTGCTTCTGGCCGCGATAGTGGCCGCGCGCGTCGCGTCGGATGAAATGCGTCGGGACTTCGTATCGCAACCAATCGCGTGTGCGTGCGACGATCCGCACGTGATCGGGATTGAGTCCGACCTCTTCGTGCAACTCACGGTACATCGCCTGCTCAGGCGTCTCGCCGTAATTGATGCCCCCTTGCGGGAACTGCCAGGAGTGGGTCCGGATTCGCTTGCCCCAGAACACCTGGTTTCTGTGGTTGAGCAGGATGATGCCGACGTTGGGTCTGAACCCTTCACGGTCGAGCATAATCAACCCCAATTCTTTCGTTGAATCCATTATTGCACTGGCTTCGCGGGAATCAAGCCCCTCGGGACTCTCCCGCCGTCAAGCCAGATCGCATTTGGCAGTTCTGCCGCCTCCCATGAAAGCCAGCCAGTTCTTCATTTCGACGCTCAAGGAAGCACCGGCGGACGCCGAGGTCATCAGTCATCGGCTCATGCTGAGAGCCGGATTCATCAAGCGGTTGTCGGCAGGCATCTACAGCTACATGCCGATGGGGCTGCGCGTCATTCGCAAGGTCGAGACCATCGTCCGCGAGGAAATGGATCGAGCAGGCGCCGTCGAGTTGCTGATGCCGGTCGTGCAACCGGCCGAGCTTTGGCAGGAAAGCGGACGCTTTCAGAAGTACGGTCCTGAGCTGCTCCGCGTCAAGGATCGCCACGAGCGTGACTTCATTGTCCAGCCGACAAGCGAGGAAGTCATCACCGACATCGCCCGGCAGGAACTTCGCAGCTATCGCGCGCTGCCGAAGAACTTCTATCACATCCAGACCAAGTTTCGGGATGAGCGGCGTCCGCGCTTCGGCGTGATGCGGGGGCGCGAGTTCACGATGAAGGACGCGTACTCGTTCGATCGCGATGTCGATGCGGCCGGTTGCAGTTACCAGCGCATGTACGACGCGTATGTACGTATCTTCGAGCGCATGGGCCTGACATTTCGCGCCGTCGCGGCGGATACTGGCGCGATCGGCGGTGACCGCTCCCACGAGTTCCAGGTGATTGCCGATACGGGCGAAGACGCGATCGTCTACAGCCCGTCCTCCGACTACGCGGCCAACATCGAACTCGCCGAGGCGGCAGCGTTGAGTCCCGCTCGTTCGGCGGCGAGCGAATCGATGCATATGACGCCGACGCCGGGCAAGGCCACGTGTGAAGACGTCGCCGCGTTGCTCGGTATTCCCCTGGATCGGACAGTGAAATCGCTGGTTTTGGCGACGGACGAGCCTCGCCCCGCGGGGTCCGAGCCGAAGACTGCGATCTGGCTGTTGCTCGTTCGGGGCGATCATGCATTGAACGAGGTCAAGGTCGGCAAGCTGCCCGGCCTGGATAACGGCTTTCGTTTTGCAACTGCAGGCGAAATTCAAAGCGCCTTTGGGTGCCAGCCGGGGTATCTGGGCCCCATACTCGAGGAACGAACCTTCAGGGTCGTCGCAGACCGCACGGTGGCTGCGATGAGCGACTTCGTCTGCGGGGCCAACGCGGCAGACCACCACCTGACCGGCGTGAACTGGGGGCGCGACTTGCCGGAGCCCGATCTGGTCGCCGACATCCGCAATGTCGAGGTCGGCGACCCAGCTCCGGATGGCAGCGGGCCCGTCGCAATCCAGCGAGGCATTGAAGTCGGGCACGTGTTCTTCCTCGGCACGAAGTACAGCGAAGCCATGAACGCCACGTATCTGGACGAAGGCGGCAAGGCGCAGTTGCTGCAGATGGGCTGCTACGGAATCGGCATCACGCGAGTTCTGGGTGCCGCCATCGAGCAGAACCACGATGCGCGCGGCATGATCTGGCCGGATCCACTGGCACCGTTCAGCATCGTGCTGTGCCCGATCGGGTACGACCGGTCGCCTCCTGTGCGCGCGGCGGCCGACGATCTCTACGAGCGACTGCGGTCCGGGGGGATCGATGTCATCCTCGACGATCGAGGCGAGCGCCCCGGCGCAATGTTCGCCGATTGGGAACTGATCGGCGTTCCCCATCGAATCGTCTTGTCGGATCGAGGGCTCAAGGAGGCCACGGTCGAGTACCAGGGACGTCGTGACACCAGCGCGACGCCGGTGCTGCTTGCTGAAGCGCAGGCCTTCCTGAAGGCCAAGCTGGACGCATGAACCGCGGGCTCTCCCCGCGGGGGAGAGAACGTCGTGGCCTCATGGCGTCGACGATCTTGGGGCCGTTGGCGGCAGGGTGGCCCGTCGCAGTTCGGGCAGGAGCGCAAGTCGAGGAGCCGTTGGCTGACTCCGTGCGCTCCGTGCTGTCGGCGGCGATCGCGAATCGGGCGCCGCCGAAGCCGTCCTTCGCCAACATCGAAGAGCGCTTGGCGCACCTTCGCTGGCTCGGCGCGATGAGCGAGCGCCTCAAAAAGCGTACCGCCGAGCACGTGACGCGCGTCGAGTTTCTCGAGACGCTCTGGTACGAAAGCACGCGCGCCGGCCTCGAACCCTCGCTGATGCTCGGTCTCGTCCAGGTCGAGAGCGGCTTCCGAAAATACGCGGTCAGCATCGCCGGGGCGCGCGGGTTCACGCAGGTGATGCCGTTCTGGGCCCGCCTGATCGGCGATGGAGATTCAGGTCGCCTGTTCCACACCCAGACCAACCTTCGATTCGGGTGCGTGATCCTCCGCCACTACTTGAATATCGAGCGCGGCGATCTCTTCCTCGCACTCGGACGCTATAACGGCAGCCGGGGTCGGCCCGAATATCCGAACGCCGTGTTCGGCGCGCGTCGCGGGTGGGAATACCAGCCGGGCTGAGCCAAGACTCCTCTAGAGCCCGTTCCAGGATTTGGGCGCAGCGGAGTCGAGACCCAGCAACGCCAGCGCTCTCTCGACGGTGTCGTCGACCAGTTCATCGATCGTCTGCGGGCGGTGATAGAAGGCGGGCAGCGGCGGAAACACGATACCGCCCATTTCCGTCACCGCGGTCATGTTGCGCAGGTGAGCCAGGTTGAAGGGCGTTTCGCGGATCATCAGCACGAGCCGCCGCCGCTCCTTCAACGTCACATCGGCCGCACGCGAGAGCAAGTTGTCGGAGTAGCCCTGCGCGACGGCGGCGAGCGTCTTCATCGAACACGGCGCGATCACCATGCCGGCGGTACGGAACGATCCGCTCGCGATGGTCGCGCCGACATCCGACGGGTTGTACGACTTGTCGGCGAGTGCCTCCAACCCCTTCCGATCCAGACCGAGCTCGTGGTGGACGTTGAGAACGCCGGCTGGGCTGGCGACGAGATGTGTTTCTCGCCCCGCTTCACGGAGCCGCTGAAGGAGCCGAACCGCGTAGACGGCGCCGGTGGCGCCGGTCAGGCCGACGACGACGCGCGTGTCGGCCTTGCTCACCCGACTAGGCCGTCGTGCCGAGCGTCTGCTGCAGTTCGCCGGCCTGGTACATCTCGGTCATGATGTCCGAGCCTCCGACGAACTCGCCGTTGACGTAGAGCTGCGGAATCGTCGGCCAGTTGGCGTAGCTCTTGATGCCTTGGCGCACCGCGTCGTCTTCCAGCACATTGACCGTCGTCAGGTCTTCGACGCCGCATGCCTTCAGGATTTGCACCGCGCGACCGGAAAACCCGCACATCGGAAACTGCGCGGTGCCTTTCATGAAAAGCACCACCCGGTTGCTCTTGACGAGATCGTCGATGCGCTTTTGAACGTCGTTCATGAGATGACAGCCTGAGGTGGATCGAATAGGCGAAGTTATACGGCAAACCCCGCAACGCCTCCGGGCGCTGCCGAATGTCCTGCCAACCCCCGGACGTCAGAAGGAATAGGAGACGCCGAGCTGCACGATCGGCGACCAGCGCATGTCGCGGACGGTGTCGTCGAGGCTTTGCCCATTGCCGAAGAACCGTCCCAGCTTGACGGCGTTGCCCGGGCTCAGCGAAACCACGCCGAGGTCGGCATTGAAGCTCCAGCCGCCACGTGGCGACAGCCCTGTGTAGCCAATCCCAACATAGGGCAGCGTCGGCGCATCGACGGATGAGTCGCCCGGCAGAACGTTGGTCACCTGACCGGTGGTTCGCCGGTCCACGTTGAAGCCGTAGCCCGAGGATCCGGCTCCGAGATTGGCCGCCGCGAGCGAGCGCGGCCCGATGACGACGC
>Ga0307413_10000631_pt1 | contig 11889 bp, 10 predicted proteins | sample DK1Ometagenome_3_FD_203714 | JGI IMG/M metagenome (GOLD analysis project Ga0307413, IMG submission 203714) | Maize rhizosphere microbial communities from greenhouse at UC Davis, California, United States - DK15-O-2 | ecosystem: Host-associated > Plants > Roots > Rhizosphere > Soil | place: USA... | reverse complement strand
ATCTCGGGGGCAAGGTGCGATACCGGTCCAGCAGCTCGGTCTGCCGGCTCACCAGCGGGATCTCCCGTCCCCGGATGTACAGGTGGTTCACCTTGCTGGAGAACTCCAGCGGATCGCCCGACCAGACCACCACGTTGGCGACCTTGCCGGTCTCCAGCGATCCGTAGCGGTCGGCTACGCCCGCGGCCTCGGCGGTAGACAGGGTCACCGAGCGGAGCGCCGCGTCCCAGCTCATTCCATTCCGCACCTCATTGCCGGCCGCCTGCCGGAGATCCCGAAACAGAGCGGCATCCTGCTGCGCCACGCCCACCTTGACTCCCGCCTTCCAGAGCAGAGTGGCATTGTCCAGCCGGGCGTTGAGCGCCTCGAAGCGGGGCACGTTGGTGAGCGGCTCCAGCAGGACCGGCACCTTGGCCCGGGCCAGCTCCGGCGCCACCTGCCATCCCTCCGCTCCGCCCCAGATCACGATCTTCAGATCGAACTCGCGGGCCACCTTCAATGCGTTCTCCAGGTCGCTCCGGCGGTTGGCGATCACGAAGAGCGGCAGCCTGCCCCTGAGCACCGGCAGCAGCGCCTCCAGGTCGTCGGCCGAGGCGGCGAGCGGCTGCATCTGGTTCCGCCGGAAGTCATCCCTTCGCCGATCGTACTCCAGCGCGTCCCGCATGATTCGGCGGAATCGTTGCAGCGTCCGTCCCCGGCTGCCTCCGCCGGCTGGCTTGCCGCCCTGGCCCAGGTCCACCATCATCGCGACCGGCGACTGGGCCACCATGTCCTCGACCCGGTCTCCGGCCAGATCGAGCAGCACCGCCTGGCCGGGAAACAGTCCCACCGCCGGCTTGCTGATCGAGCTGGTTACACCCTCGAGGCGGGCGACCGGAATTGCGATGCTGGCCGGGTCCACTGCCTCGGCCACGTTGAACGCGGCCTTCACGTCGCCACTGGCCGTGTCCTCCTGGGTCTCCAGCTGCGCCCCGATGTCGAACAGCTTGAGACCCAGGCTGGACCCGCCGTGAATCAGTCCGGGGGTGATCCATCCGCCCTTGGCGTCGACCCGGGTGGCGCTGGCGGGGATCTCCACCGACAGGCCCACTGCGGCGACCTTCCCGTCGCGGAGGAGCAGGGTGCCGTTCTCGATCTTCGGCCCGGACACGGGATAAATGGTGCCGCCGGTGATGGCGATGGTTTGGGCCTCCACTACACCGGTCCAGAGCGCGCACGCGCTCAGCGCTACCACCACCGTCCGCCCGTCCGCCCATCCGCCCGTCACTGTCCCACTCCCGGCGCCGACGTGCCCAGGTTGAAGTCGGTCGTCCGTTGCGCTCTCGGGTCGGCCCGATCGAACACCAGCCAGCCCTCGTTGTACACCCGTTCGGCCTTGCTGTAGACCGAGAAGGGATCGCCGGACCAGACCACCACATCGGCTGCCTTGCCCACTTCCAGCGTGCCGGTGGTGCTGTCGATGCCGAGGGCCCATGCCGGATTGGCGGTGAGCCAGCGAATCGCCTGCTCCCGGGTGACGTTGATGCCGGCGTTTCGTCCGGCGTACATCGCCTTGGCGGCTTCCTGGTTCAGCCGCTGAATGCCCTCTTCACTGTCCGAATGGATGATGGCCCGGGCCCCGGCCTGCTGCAGCAATGCGGCATTCTGGGGGATACCGTCCAGCGATTCCATCTTGAACCCCCACCAGTCGGCCCACACCGCCGCGGCCACACTGTCCCGGGCGAGGAGGTCGGCAATCTTGTAGGCCTCGACGGCATGATGGAACGCGCGGATGTGAAAGCCGAACTCCCGCGCGAGGTCCAGCATCTGCGCCATCTCGTCCGCGCGGTAGCAGTGATTCTGAATGAAGGCCTTGCCCCGGAGCACGTCGGCCAGGGTCTCCAGCTGAAGGTCGCGCTCGGGTGGATCGCCCTCTTTTTCGGTGAGCCAGGCATCCCAATCCCGCCGGTACTTCTCCGCTTTGGCGAAGGCCGTCCGGTCTCCGGCCATGTTGCCCATCCGGGTGGAGGGACCCTTATCGCCGTACACCCGCTTGGGATTTTCCCCGCAGGCCATCTTCACGCCGTAGGGTGCGCCGGGGTATTTCATGGCTTGAACGGTGCGAGCCGGGATCAGCCGCAACGTGGCCGAGCGGCCGCCGATGAGGTTGGCCGAGCCGGGGAGCGCCTGGATCACGGTGATGCCGCCCGCTACTGCAAGCGGGATCTGCGGGTCCTGGGGCCAGAAGGAATGCTCGGCCCAGACCTGGGCGGTGTTGGGGTCGGTGGCCTCGTTGCCGTCGCTCTGGCTCTCGGTGCCGGGTGCGGCGTAGACGCCGAGGTGACTGTGGGCGTCGATGATGCCGGGGGTGACGTACTTGCCGCTGCCATCCACCACGATGGCGTCCGGAGGAGCGGTCACATTCCCTCCGACCGCTGCGATCTTTCCGTCTTGCAGCAGAATCGAGCCGCGGGACAGCTCCGGTCCCGCCGCGGTCAGAATGGTTGCGTTCCGGATGACCACCGGCTTGCCAGGGTGGTGCAGGTAGGTCGAGACGTATTGCGGACGCAGCGCACTGAGCGAATCGCCTGCGGCGGGCGCTCCACGAGTGGCCGCGGCGCAGCCCGAGAGCAGCACCACGGAGCTGATGCCTACAAGGGGAGAGCGTGACATGAGCACCCGGTGCTGGCTGCGCAGCGGTATCGAGCCGCGCTGGAGATGGATCGGGCTATTGTACCGCGACTAGTGCCAACGCGCCAGAAGAGCTCGAGTGCTCACGCCGTCAGCTGGTCGGGCCTATCTCGGCTCTGGTAGGATCCGACAGGCGTTCGGGCTCGACGTACCAGCCGGCACTGCGGGGCTTGCCGCCCCGGAACTGAAAGTGCTCGTCCGGCAGCACCCGGTCTTGCAGGAGGGCGTCGGCTCCGGCTTCGCGCCATAGCCGTTCGGCTCGTCGGGTGGCAGCGTCCCAGGCCGGCAGCCAATGGCCGGCAGGGATTTCGGGGTAGAGGGATCCGAACTTCGGATCCAGTCGGGTAACGCGGAGGTGGGGCACAGGACCGCCAGGTCTTTGCGGGGGAACGCTAGTATTCTGTCGGTCGCCAATAGTCTGGACCCCTCGTGCGTTGGACTGTGATCTGCGTCACATTTCGGGCTCTGGCGGGCGCGGAACGCTTCTTCCGGAGAATCGCCCCGACCGGTAATATCTGCGCTTCACTGTGCTCCGTTTCCGGTAACAGACCGCTCCGGCTTTGCCAAGCAATGAGGACCCCATGTCTGCCACCCCAGTCCCTACTCGTACCCCGACGGTGCTGGTGGTGGACGACGAAGAGGCCATCCGCGTCCTGATGCGCGAGGTCCTCGAGGCTGCCGGCTATAAGGTCTATGAGGCCGATGAGGGATTCCAGGCCCTCAGCATCCTGCTGCAGGGCAGGTCGGTAGACATCGTCGTCACCGATATCTGCATGCCCCGAATGGACGGCTATGAGTTGGCGGCTCACATGGCGGCACTCTCGCTGACCATGCCGATCCTCTTCGTCACTGGCTACCCTACAGACTTGGAGGGCAGCCGCCTTACCGGCCCGGTGCTTCCCAAGCCATTCCGGCCGGAGCAGCTGGTGGCCGGCGTGCGGCAGGCGCAGCTGCTCCGGGCCTAGCCGCAGACTATCCGGACCGGAACCGGTCCCCATTACATTGCACTTTCCATGGCATCAAAAGCTCACGTCGTTCTCCCCTCGATCTCGCCGATTGTCCCGAGCACCAGGCCGGACCCGTTCAATCATCCGGACTGGCTGTTCGAGCCCAAGTACGACGGCTTCCGCGGGATGCTGTATCTCACTCCCACCAGCTGCGTGCTGCGCTCGAAGCGGGGGAATGTGATGCAGCGGTTCGGCGAGCTGGCCCGGGAGGTCGCAGCCGAGCTGCCGCGGCATGATGTGATTCTGGATGGCGAGATCGTGGCGCTCGACGATGAAGGCAGGATCGATTTCTGGAGCCTGATGCGGGGCCAGGGGACCCTGGCCTATGCCGCCTTCGATCTGCTCTGGCTCAGCGGCCGCGATCTCCGGGCCCTCCCGCTGGCCCGGCGGAAGCGCCGGCTGGAGCGGCTGATTCCAGCTTCGGCGGGAAGGCTGAACCGCATACCCTGTTTCCAGCGAGAGGGACGGGAACTATTCCAGGCGGCATGCGGGCTGGATCTGGAGGGAATCATTGCCAAGCGGAAGGACGATCCCTACGGGAGTGAGACCGCCTGGTACAAGATCAAGAACCCCACCTATACCCAGGCCGAGGGAAGACGCGAGCTGTTCGAGAGGCAGGCTTAGAACGGCCACTCGGCTCCTCCATGAAACACCACCGCCTGCTGCACCAGAAACCGGACCGGGTGCCCGTCCGCTCGGGCCGGCTCGAAGCGGCACCCTGCGCGGCGGGCGGACGGCACGAACAACTGATCGGTGGCCCGCTTCACCACCAGGTCGTTCATCTCCGCCCGGCCCCGCGTGTCCACCACGAACACCAGCTCCACTGTGACCGGGTACCCGAGCACCGGGGGAGTGTGGGGATAGTGCGGGCGAGGGCAGTACTCCACTCGGACGGGCTGGTCGACGTTGGATACCGCGGTCAGGTGACTGGCAGGCCACGCGGGCCGGGCCGAATCTGCGACCGGGTCCATTCGTATGGGCTGAACAGGCAGCGTGCCGGGCGTCTGGGCCAGTATGGCTCGGGGCGCTGATAGCAGCCCACCGAGAAACAGCAGCTCGAGGCTCTTTCTCCTTGAGGTCCGGATGCGATCGAGAATCATGACACGCGCTCTCTGTGCAGTGCTCGCGGGATTGGCTTTTCAGGCCCCGGCCGCGACGGCCCAGCAGGGAACCGACACCGCCTTCGCCGCGCTTCAGGAGCGGGGCCGAACCGCGATGGGGGTGGACCAGTATGCCTCGAAGCATCGCTTCGACGATCTCCCGGACGGCGGCCGGATCGAGCTGCGGCAGACGGCTCCCGACAGCGCCGGAACCGCCGCCATTCGGGCCCACCTCACCGGCATAGCCCGGGCCTTTGCGGCGGGCGACTTCACCATCCCCGGCGTGGTCCACGCCGGTGCAGTTCCGGGGACGCGGGTGATGGTGCAGAAACAGGACCTGATCGACTACCGATTCCGCCCGCTCCCCGGTGGAGGAGAGATTCGGCTGACGACCCGGGATCCTGAAGCGCAACGGGCGATCCACCGGTTTCTGAGCTTTCAGCGGGGGGAGCACCGGGCCGGCGGCACCGAGATCCATACCCATTAGCTGTAATACTCCGGGCCTTCGTGCGTCTGCAGGGGTGAGAAGGGCGTGGTACCAACCATCAATCCGGAGGCAACGATGAGCAGAGCCCGAGACCTGGACCTGAACTGCAGCTGTGGCTGTGCCGGCTGTGGCTGCGAGCCTGGATGCCCCTGTGGTGAGGGCGGGTGTGGCTGCGGCTGCGGCTGCGAGTAGGTTTGGAGGGAGTTACGAGTCGTGAGTCGCGAGTCGTAAGCGCAAGACGGATCCGTGACTCGCGACTCATGACTCGTGATTCATGACCAGGCCTACTCCCATGCCGGCTGAACAGCTCGAGAGCACACCCGACGTCCTTCGGATCCTGCTGGACAACCACGCCCGCTTTCTCGGCTTCCTGGAGCGGCGGGTGGGCTCGCGGGACGAAGCCGAGGACATTCTCCAGGAGGCATTCGTCCGGAGCCTGGACCGGGCGCCTGCCGAGTCTGATTCCGCCGTTGCCTGGTTCTACCGGGTGCTCCGGAATGCGCTCACCGACCATTACCGGCGGCAAGCCAGCCGGGGCCGCGCCATCGATGGTCTCGCGGCCGAGAGCGACATCGCCGCCGATCCCGACCAGGAGCTGGAAGCGGTGGTCTGCGGCTGCGTGCTGAGTCTGGTCGATACCCTCAAGCCGGAGTACGGCGCCGCGGTCCGCCGGGTGGATCTCGAGGGCGCCAGTGTGCGGGACTATGCCGGGGAGGTCGGGATCACACCGAGCAATGCGGGCGTGCGGCTGCATCGGGCGCGCGAGGCGCTCCGGAAGCAGCTGGCCCGAACCTGCGGCACCTGTCTCAAGCACGAGTGCCTTGACTGTACCTGCCGGAACTGAACGCCGGCCAGATCTGCTGTCGTAGATTCGTTTGACCATCTGACCGATCCGCGTCGGCAGTCGATTATCTCACGAGTTATCACCCACCCTCACAGCCGGGCACGCCGCAGGAGCTGGGCATTGATTGCCACGATTACGGTGCTGAGGGACATGAGCACCGCGCCGACTGCGGGTGACAGCAGGATTCCCTGTGACGCGAGGACGCCGGCGGCAAGCGGGATGGCCACGATGTTATACCCCGCTGCCCACCACAGATTCTGGATCATCTTTCGGTAAGTGGCACGGCTCAGGCGGATAATTCGGGACACATCTCGAGGATCGTTGCGGACCAACACGATGTCGCCCGCTTCGACGGCTACGTTGGTGCCGGCTCCGATGGCGATGCCGATATCCGCGGTCACCAGCGCCGGAGCATCGTTCACCCCGTCTCCCACCATGGCGACGCGCTTTCCAGCCTGCTGCAGCTCCCTGATCTTTCCCGCCTTCTGTTCCGGCAGCACCTCGGCAAAGACCTGATCGATTCCCAGATCCGCCGCGACGGCCTGGGCCACAGGGCCGGAGTCGCCGGTAAGCATGACCACCTCGATTCCCTCGTCATGCAGCGCCTGGATGGCTTGCCGTGACTCAGGGCGGACCACGTCGGCCACAGTAAAGGCCGCGAGCGCCGAGGCGGTGCCATCGGTTTCCTCCGCCAGAAACACGGCTGCCTGACCGCGTCTGGCGGCCTGCTCGGCAGCGTCGGTGATCGACGGCGGAACCCGCACAGCTCGGCTCCGAAGGAGCGCCGGCCCGCCCATGAGTAGCGATCGTCCTCCTACTCTGGCCTGCACGCCGATCCCCGGCAGGGACTGAAACCGGTCGGCTCTGGGAACATCCAGCTGCCGTTCTCGCGCACTCCGTACGATTCCCTGCGCGATGGTGTGCTCGGAATCCACCTCGGCTGATGCAGCCAATCTCAGGGCCTCATCCTCCCGGAGCCCGTCGGCTGTTGTGATGCCAACCACGCCGAACTCGCCCCTCGTCAGCGGTCCGGTTTTGTCGAATACGACCGCCGGCAGCGTGCGCGCCTCCTCCAGACCGCGCCGGTCCCGCACCAGGAGCCCGCTGCGGGCTCCCAAGGTGGTAGAGATCGCAATCACGAGCGGGATGGCCAGGCCGAGTGCGTGGGGGCAGGCAATGACCAGGGTGGTGACGAGCCGCTCGACGGCGAATGCGGCATCCGCCCCGGCTGCAATCCATCCGACGAATGCCAGGGTGCCAGCACCAAGGGCGACGAGGGTGAGCCAGAACGCGGCTCGGTCAGCCAGCGCCTGAGCCCGGGATCGAGAGCTCTGAGCCTGTTCCACCAGCCGCATGATTCCGGCCAGCGCGGTGCGGTCGCCGGTGCCGGTCACTCGGACTCGCAGCGATCCGGCCCCATTCACGGTTCCGGCAATCACGCGATCCTGGGCCCGCTTCGTAACTGGCCGCGATTCGCCCGTGATCATGGACTCATTCACGTCGCTGCTTCCCTCGAGGACCTCACCGTCGGCGGGAATGCTCGCACCGGGGCGGACCAGCACCAGATCTCCCTCCCGGAGCTCGCCGACGGGAATCTCCTCGGTGTCCTGGCCTCGCAGACGAACGGCGGTGTTGGGCAGGAGCTTGGCCAGCTCGCCCAGTGCTCCCTGAGCCTGGGATATCGACCGCATCTCGATCCAGTGGCCCAGAAGCATGATGGTCACCAGGGTTGCCAACTCCTCCCACAGCGGCATGCCGGGATAGCCCAGGGTAACCACCGTGCTGAACACAAACGCAACCGAAATCGCGAGGGCGATCAGGGTCATCATCCCCGGGAGGCGGTCGCGGAGCTCGCGAATGGCTCCCTGGAGGAACACAAGGCCACCGTAGAGGAAAACGACGGTTCCGAAAACCGGCGCGATCCAGTGAGCACCGGGTATCCCAGGCGGGGTGTACCCGAGCGCCCGAGGCAACATGTGCCCCCAGACAAGTGTTGGGATGGTCAGCAGCAGCGAGATCCAGAACTTGTCGCGGAACATGGCCACGCTGTGCCCCGCGTGCTTGTCGTGCGCTCCGTGTCCGGGGTTCCCGGCGTGCTTCTCCCCGTGCTGGGGGAAGCCTGGCTCTGCGGGGGCGCTGGTCCGGTGGCCGTGATGGTGCTGGTGATCATTCATGTGATGCTCAATGGGCTGGGTGGATTTCTATTGCTCACCTTGTTAACGGCCGAGGGTTGCCCCCATTACACCTGGGTCAGCCGAAGCATCGAGGCCGAATTGCGTCTTGTCACTCCGCATCAGTCGCGGGTACCGTTCGCCATGAAGCCGACGGCTGAATCTCCCCGAGTATCCAATCCTCGACGTCAAATATGATGATGCGGGCCGTGCAGCCGGTAATCGGTCAGGCTCTGGTCTCGACTGGTTCCCGATCGGGAGCATCACTCCGGTGCGAGTAGCCCGGAGCGCGCTCGCCGTTGCCATGAGCATTTCTTTTCCGGCAACCCCCCTGTACTCGCAGCAACAGCCTCACGCCGGCCACCCGATGCCGCCGGGGGCGGATGTCATAGTCACCGATAGTACGATGGGCGTGGAATTCGGCGTCATGCCGCGGCGCCCGTTTGGGATCCCGATGACGCGAATGGGCTCGGGTACCGCCTGGCTGCCCGATGCGTCGGCCATGCGGGCGTGGCACTTCGGAGCCGGGTCCTGGATGCTGATGGTCCATGGCGATGCCTTCCTTGAGTACGACCACCAGGCAGGTCCCCGCGGCGCCGACCAGCTGGGCAGCATCAACTGGGGGATGTTGATGGCGATGCGCCAGCTCGGCGGTGGAACCCTGCATCTCCACGGCATGGCCAGCGCCGAGCCGCTGACGATCGGGGCAGGCGGCTACCCGCTGCTGCTCCAGAGCGGGGAGACATTCGAAGGAATCGCGCTGCACGATCGGCAGCATCCCCACGATCTTTTCATGGAGCTGTCCGCGATGTACGAGCGGGCTATCAGCCGTCGCCTGGGTGTGATGGTGTATGTGGCACCCGTGGGCGAGCCGGCGATCGGGCCGGTGGCCTACATGCACCGCCCTTCGGCGCTGAACGACCCGTTTGCGCCCCTGGCCCACCACTGGACCGACGCCACCCACATCACCTATGGCGTGCTCTCCGCCGGGCTGTTCACCAAACATGTGAAGCTGGAAGCGACTTTGTTCAACGGTCGGGAACCGGACGAGGACCGGTACGACTTCGATTTCCACCCGCTCGACTCCTACGGAGCCCGGGTGTCGGTCAATCCCACGCCGCACTGGGCTATGAGCGCGAGCTACAGTTACCTCAAGGACCCCGAGGCGCTGCATCCGGGTGAGAACCAGCACCGCCTGGGTGCATCGGTCCTTCACACGGTCCGCCTGGGCCGGCAAGGTGACTGGGCATCGGGCCTGGTGTATGGGGCGAACCAGCACCTCCCGCCCGGCAGTCCCTCCGGCCCATGGGAGCACAGCCTGATGGCGGAATCGAACCTCCAGATCGATGCGGTCAACACGGTGTTCGGCCGGCTGGAGTACGTCCGGAAGAGTGGCGAGGAGTTGGCACTGCCGGAGGCCTTGAGTGCTGCGGAGCTCGACATCGGGACGGTGGCGCTGGGCTACGTCAGGGAGTTAAGCGGATACGGAGGCGCCACTCTGGGGATCGGAGCCCGAGGAGCGATCAATCTGGTCCCCCGATCGCTGGAGGATCTGTACGGCAGCCGCACTCCGCTCGGTGTGGCCGTGTTTCTGCGAGTCCGGCCTACCTTGCTGGAATCGGCTCACGCCATGGACCCCGAGATGCACCATGAGGCCAGCGCCGGGCAGCGGATACAACATCCCTGACCAGCCCGACGCGTCCAATGAGCGCCGGAGATCTTGACAGTTAGCCCATAGGGTGGTACCCTATACGGTCGTCTTCAGCGGGACCACCTTTTCAGGCGCTCCACTGTAGGAAGGCGGCACAGCCTTTTCGGCCGTGCTCGGAGATGTTGCTGTGATTTGCCGCCCGGTAGAGCTCCATAGAGAGAACACAAACGTGCCATAGCATGGCCTTCCGATTTACAACCCCTAGTCCAAAGCTTCTTTTCTGACCCTCAACGCCCCAGGCCGGAGCCCCTCCATGAGAAGGAACGCATTACTCGCTGGATGTTTGTCAGCTGTCCTCGCAGTCACCGCATGTCAGGACCCGAAGAACGAGCTTACCGCGCCGGCTACACCGGGCACGGCCGAGCTGCAGCAGCAGGCCACTCTCACCCGCGGTGACGCCAGCATCAAGATGTCCTCGGCCCGTCGGGTGGTCGACATCATCGATCCGCTCCGGGTGGTGACTCCTACGGCGTGCGATGATAATTCGCCCATCGTCCAGTACTTTCTGACCCGGGCGTTTCAGATCCCACTTCCCACGCTCTCCCTGCTGATCAACAACTGGGCCGACCTGGTCCCGACCTACGAGTCGCTGCTATTCCAGACCCGCAACAGCGCCACGTTCTTCGGATACAACGGGGAATACAACACCCGGATGACCCAGACCGAACGGGATGTGAAGTCGTTCTGGGACATCAAGTCGGATGACATCCAGGTCCTGGCCATGCACGGCACCGTACTGCAGGACCCGACCCGGGTGGTACCGACCTACAAATCCCCTGAGTTCCTGGGGCTCCGCGATAGAACCGCGCAGCTCTGGGCCGCGCAGGACCGGGACGCGATGCTCAATGTGCCCGAGACCAACGGCGGCGACCATCCGCTGTTTACCTTCAATGCCTTCGCCATCTCGGCTCCCGAGATCGGGATTCCCGACAAGATCGTCATGGGCGATGGTATTCTGGATGGGTACAAGGCAGTCGGATTCGACGATGTGGCTCTTCCCTCCATCTTTGCCCACGAGTTCGCACACCACATCCAGTTCGAGCGGGGCTATTTCGACGAGCTGCCTCCGGGCTCCGACCCCAAGACGGTCGACCAGGCAGAGCTGACCCGGTACACCGAGCTGATGGCCGATGCCTACGCGGCTTACTTTTTGACCCACAGCCGCGGCGCGGCGATGAACCAGAAACGGGTCGAACAGTTCCTCCAGGTGTTCTTCCAGATCGGGGACTGCGCGTTCACCAGCTCGGGACATCACGGCACCCCAACCCAGCGGATGAGGGCCGCGCAGTTTGGTTTCCAGGTCGCGGCTGAGTTCCAAAAGCAGGGGCAAATCCTCACCGCCGACCAGTTCCACGCGCGCTTCGTCGAGAAGTACACGACTTTCGTCGCGCCCTGAGTGGGATAGGAGCCGCTACCAGAGATCAGGTCTCGGCATCGCACCCTGTTCGTTCTGCCGTAAGTAAGGCCGGCGTTACCGCCGGCCTCCTGGAGGCCCATCGGTCAGTTACCGGTGGGCTTCTGTTTCCTCATAGTTTGATGCTGTTCCGGCGGCGCTCCGTTCCGGTGCCGCCCGATCCAGCATGGCAGCAGCGCGCTCTCGCCCACCCAGTCCAACGCGAGGCCGGCCCCCTACTGCTGCTTGGTCGTATCGACGCTGATCACGCCCTGGTTGCCGATCCGGGTAGTATCGGCCGCGACCGAGGTGTCAGCCACAATGGTTGTGTCGGCTACGATGTTGGTGTCGGCGGCTATCGTGGTATCCGCCGCGACCCGCGTTTCCCGCTTCACCACCATGGTGTCGACCACCTGCTTGGTCTCGACCAGGGTGTCCGTCGCAACCCGGGTGTTCTCTTTGGCCTCTTCGCTCCGAGCGGCACAGGCTGCCAAACCAAAGAGCAA
>Ga0307413_10000630_pt1 | contig 11898 bp, 12 predicted proteins | sample DK1Ometagenome_3_FD_203714 | JGI IMG/M metagenome (GOLD analysis project Ga0307413, IMG submission 203714) | Maize rhizosphere microbial communities from greenhouse at UC Davis, California, United States - DK15-O-2 | ecosystem: Host-associated > Plants > Roots > Rhizosphere > Soil | place: USA... | reverse complement strand
CAGAATGTTCTACGGTATATTGGTAACCAACTTTTTCACGAAATTGACCATAACTCCCAAAACCAACTACTTCGCCATCTAAATCAGCTACAACAATAGGCAGGTTTTTAGCTTTTTTATCTTCAAACCATTTTGTCTGCACTTCAAGAGTCTGAATATCATAACTATAATTTGCTGTTGTATGCAAAATAGAATGATTAACAATTTCAAGAATTTTATCTAAATCTTTTATTGTTGCTGGTCTAAGAATAACACTCATTAGTTTTTGGTTTTACGTTTTTTAGTCACAAATTTAATAATTAAATAATAATTCGTGAATTCGTGGCGAATATTCAGTTAGTTATTTTGTATTTAATTCTGCCAGTAAAGCATCGACATCTTTAGAATTCCAATTCATTTCTTTTGAAATTGCTTTGGCATCCTTGGCGTATTTTAAAGCTGCTTTTTTATCTTTTATTTTATTATACAACCTTGCTGTGAGCAAATTACCATCATAAGAATCATTTAATTCTAAAGAATGTTTTACCCACGAAATTGATTTTTTCAGGCTTTCCTCGTCAGTAATATGTTTCAGATAAGTTTGCCCAATATCTTTTAGGAAGCTGGCATCATTCCAAACTAATTTTTGAGTATCTTCAAGTGTAACTTTTTTATAAAACTGCCATTTTTCGGTTCTTTCTGCCAGAGTTAAATCAAACTTAAAAACGAGTGAATCTGTTTTTTGCAAGCGAATTGACTTTGCAATTTCTCTTTGTTTATAATAGTTTATCGTATCCAAATTATCTACATAAGGGCGTAATAACTCCGTTACAATACTTTCTATTTTTCGATCAACACGATTTTGCGAAGCTACAGTGGCAAACTCTTTTTGGTGTTTTAAAACATATTGAAATTCCCTCGAATTAATATCTGTTACGCCATTGGCAATAACGCGCCAATTTGTTTCGCTAACGAGTTGAGCATCTGATTGCGTTTCAAGATACATATGTGTTGGAATAGATAATTCTGTTCTGTCTTTTCCTTTTTTTAAAGTGTTTAAATAAGCAAAAAACTTAGTTGAATTGCTTTTATCAGCTAAAAACTCTTTCTCGAGATAAGGCAATTGCATTTTAGGATTCAAGGCAAAATTGACCTCGTTTATAAAATCAGCTTTTTTCATTTCGCCCTTTAAAGCATATAAAAGGGTTTCATTATCATCCAAAAATAAAAAAGTCGGCAATGATTTGGTATTGAACTTGTCTTTCAGCGCAATACCTTCTTCCTTTTCAATATTTTTCCAAACACAGATATAATTTTTCTTCAGGAAATCCATTACGGCAGCATCGCTAAAAACTTCATTTTTCATTTGATTGCAATGCGGGCACCAATCGGCATAAAGCATTATAAAAATTGGTTTCCCTGTATTTTTTGCAGTTTCTAAAGCTGTTTTATAAGGAACATCATCAGGAATAAACTGATTTTGAGATTTTACTGTTTGAATTGAAATAAATATAAAAAGTATATATAAGAAACGCATATTGTAATTTTTACCGAAAATTTCGTTTCACAAATATATCCTCTTTTTACAAAAGCCGTCTTAATATCTTCCTAATTTATAAGTTAAATCCAGTACGAAGTTTGTAACTTTGTATCATCAAAAGTGAATCTTACTCTTAAAGATTTTCTTTATAAAATAATACATTATAAGAATGATTTACCCCAAAATACCGCTTGCACAAAGCATTATCGAAATTTGTTTAGCAAAAGGAATCACCAATATTATAATTTCTCCGGGATCAAGAAACGCGCCTTTAACAATAGGTTTTGCCCAAAATCCTAATTTTACCTGTTACAGTATTGCAGACGAGCGCAGTGCCGCTTTTTTTGCATTGGGAATTGCCCAGCAAATTAAACAGCCAACAGCTGTTATATGTACTTCAGGATCAGCATTATTAAATTATTATCCTGCTTTTGCCGAAGCATTTTACAGCCAGATTCCTTTAATCGTTATCTCTGCAGATCGTCCGCAAAGTAAAATTGATATTGGTGACGGACAAACGATTCGTCAGGAAAATGTTTTTCAGAATCATTCTGTTTTTAATGCTAATTTGACTGAAGAAGCTTCAGAAGAAAATGATTTAAAAATCAATAAAGCGATTGAAACTGCAATTCTTCAAAAAGGGCCCGTTCATATCAATGCTCCATTTGAAGAACCACTTTATCAAACGGTAGATACACTTTCGGTTCACCCGAAAATTACGGTTTCTGATGAGATTATCGGAACAAAAACTATAAAAAACAGCGAAGAATTAGTTTCAATCTGGAACTCTGCTAAGCGTAAATTAGTAATGGTTGGCGTTAATGAAGCCAATACCATTGATGATAAAATTGTTCAAAATTTGGCAAACGATCCTTCGGTTGTTGTGCTGACAGAAACGACTTCTAATCTTCATCATCCCAATTTTATTAATAGTATCGATACTTTAATTACTCCATTTGAAAATGGTGATTTTGAAGAGTTTCAACCAGAAATTCTATTGACTTTTGGCGGAATGATTGTTTCGAAAAGGATAAAGGCTTTTTTGCGAAAATACAAACCAAAACAACATTGGCACGTAGATACTTTACGCGCCTACGATACATTTGATGCAAAAACAAAACATATTGTTATGCAGCCAAATGATTTTTTTACCGATTTACTTTCTAAAACAACATTTGTTGAAAGTGATTATTTTTCTAAAATCGACAAGATTTATGATTTGCGAAAGATAAGAAAGCAGGAATATCTAAGTAAAATACCATTTTCTGATTTTCAGGTTTTTGAAAAAATAATTGAAACTTTACCCAAAAACAGTCAATTGCAAATAAGCAACAGTTCGGCAATTCGATATGCCCAATTAATTGATATTGATAGTTCTATAGAGGTATTTTGTAACCGTGGCACAAGCGGAATTGATGGAAGCACATCAACGGCAGTAGGAGCTTCGGTAGGGAGTAAAAAGCAGAATGTTTTTATAACCGGCGATATCAGCTTTTTGTATGACAGTAATGCTTTGTGGAATTCTTATATTCCAAATAACTTCAAAATTATATTGATTAATAATGGAGGAGGAGGAATATTCAGGATTTTGCCGGGTCATGAAGAAAAACCTGTTTTCAATACTTATTTTGAAACATCACATCAATTAACAGCTGAACATTTAGCTAAAATGTATAAAATGAACTATTTAACAGCAACTGATTTGAAGTCTTTAAATGAGAGTATTGATTCATTATACAATCAAAATAATGCTCCTGGTATTTTGGAAATTTTTACGCCAACGTTGGAAAACAATGTTATTTTGAATCAATTTTTTAAAGAATTAATTTAATATATAAATTGTAAGTTAAATTTGGTTAAAATACTTGATATTGTAAAATAAATATGTAAGTTTGATGTTTTAAAATAACAATCAAATAACTGTTTATTATGAGTGCAAGAGAAGAATTAATTAAAAAGTATGCAGAAGATTTAAAGGAAAAATGTGGTGTAACGCCAAATATGGATTTATTGACTAAAGTAACAATAGGTTGCGGACCATCTATATACAACCCAGACGCATCTACAGTTGCCGGAAGTCAGCCATCAGAATTGGAAACGGTTAAGAAAAATTTCCTAATAAAAAAATTAGGTTTGCCAAACAGTGCTGAATTAGATACTGCAATTCACGCAGTTTTAGAAAAGTATGGTAAAGCCAATAAACACAAATACAGAGCTGTAGTTTATTATTTATTGACAGTACACTTTAAAAAAGAGAGCGTTTACAAATAAATCGAAACGATTAAATACAAAAGCATCATTTATTTGGTGCTTTTTCCTTTTTATGTGGAATATTTTTCTGCGAACCATTTTCAAACTTCGTACATTTGCGGCTTAGAAACTTAGTTGCTTATCAGCTTAGAAACTTAGAATATGATTGAAATAGGAAAATACAATACACTAACTATATTACGTGATACCAAAGTTGGTTTGTTTTTAGGGAATCCTGAAAAGGATCCTGAAGGAATTCACGATATATTATTACCCAATAAATACGTTCCCAATGAATTTGAAATAGGCGAAGAACTTATTGTTTTTGTTTATTTAGATCATGAACAGCGTCCGGTTGCAACAACTCTTGAGCCTTATATTTTATTGAATGAATTTGCTCTTTTGCGAGTAAATTACATCAATCAGGTTGGTGCTTTTATGGATTGGGGAATGGAAAAAGACATTCTGGTTCCGTTTAAAGAACAGGCGCGTCCTATGGAAAAAGGAAAGCGTTACCTGGTTTACCTTTATATGGACGAAAAAACAAATCGCCTGGTGGCTTCAAGTAAATTGAACCAATTTTTGTCAAACGATCAGCTTACAGTTGAAAAAGGAGAAGAAGTTGATTTGATTGTTTCGCATATTACCGAATTAGGTATAAATGTAATCATCAATGAGCAGCACAAAGGTTTGTTATACAAAGATGAAGTGTATGACGACGCAATTAGAACCGGCGACAGAATGCGCGGATATATTAAAAACATTCGCCCTGACAATAAAATAGATGTTGCTTTGCAAGTGCAGGGATATCAAAGTATTGAGCCAAATGCAGAGAAAATTTTAGATGAATTACGTGCCAATAGAGGCTTTTTACGTTTAAATGATAATTCTCATCCCGAAGACATTAAAACAGTGTTGAAAATGAGCAAAAAAACCTTTAAAAAAGCTGTTGGAGCTTTATATAAAGATAAACTCATCGAAATTAAGGAAGACGGGATTTATCTTATAAATGAATAAAATTCCAATATAAAAATTCCAAATTCCAATTCTGACTTAAGTATTGGTATTTGGATTTGTTTATTTTACCAGAATTCAAAAATTGGAATTTTGAATTTAAGTTTTGGAATTTATCTTTTTTATTGGAATTTCACAAAAGTATAATAACAGGAAAGGCTACTCATTACAAGTAGCCTTTCCCTTTTTATTCTAGTTTTAAAAAAAATTGTAATTAAAAAAAAACAGAAATAAAATTATTCGAATCAATCATTTAAGATAATAACTTTAAAAATTTTAGAAATCATCGTCGTGATTGGTATGTCTTTAAATAGTCTAAAACATTCGCATCAAAAGCAAAAAATCAATTTCACGGCAGAACCATTTGGTTTGTTTGATATTTATATTTATAGAAAGTTTTCAATTTTAATTAAGTCCCCATTATCGTAATCCTTGCTAGACAAATTGAGTGAACAATTCTATTTTTTAACCTTAGGTGTTACTATCTCTTCTTTGAGTTTTTACAAACGCATAAACCATTTGCCCATCAATTAAAGTTTTAGTATTCAAAACCCCAAAAAAATGAGCGACAAATTTTTTAAATTTTCTCAAAAAAATCATTTTTTAGGTTAATAAATCAGTGAAAGAAAATCAATCTGAAATCAATGAAATAAATGTATCTAATTGATTTCTAGGGCGTAAAATTACTTCTTTTTTTTTAAAACGAATGTTAAATAATGTTATTTTTTGTAAGTAAATACTATTTGTTAACATTCAACCGTAATTTAGTAAAGACTTAAAGTGAATTGAGTAGGTAAAAATGTAAAAATGGTTTATTTTTACACTATAATTATTTAAAATAGACAAATAGAAATGGATTGGATTACTGCCAGAGAATTTGAAGATATAACTTATAAAAAATGTAATGGAGTTGCAAGAATTGCTTTTAACAGACCAAATGTTAGAAATGCTTTTCGCCCAAAAACGACTTCAGAATTATATCAGGCTTTTTACGACGCACAGGAAGATACTTCAATTGGGGTAGTTTTACTTTCGGCAGAAGGACCATCAACAAAAGATGGTGTTTATTCTTTTTGCAGCGGAGGAGATCAAAATGCTCGTGGACATCAGGGTTATGTTGGTGAAGATGGCCAGCACCGTTTAAATATCCTCGAAGTACAGCGTTTAATTCGTTTTATGCCTAAAGTGGTTATTGCTGTTGTTCCTGGTTGGGCAGTTGGCGGCGGACATAGTTTACATGTGGTTTGCGACATGACTTTGGCCAGTAAAGAACATGCGATTTTTAAACAAACCGATGCCGATGTAACTAGTTTTGATGGTGGTTACGGATCTGCCTATCTTGCCAAAATGGTGGGACAGAAAAAAGCACGTGAGATTTTCTTTTTAGGAAGAAACTACTCAGCTCAGGAAGCAATGGATATGGGAATGGTAAATGCCGTAATTCCGCATGATGAGCTTGAAGATACTGCATATGAATGGGCTCAGGAGATTCTTCAAAAATCACCAACTTCTATAAAAATGCTAAAATTCGCAATGAACTTAACCGATGACGGAATGGTTGGTCAGCAGGTATTTGCAGGAGAAGCAACACGTTTGGCTTATATGACCGAAGAAGCAAAAGAAGGAAGAAATGCGTTTTTAGAAAAAAGAAAACCAAATTTCGGAGAAAATAAATGGTTGCCATAAGAAGTTAAAAATTGTTTCAAGTTTCAGGTTTCAAGTTGCGAAACTCAACCCAAAACTTGAAACTTGAAACCTGAAACAAATTCAAAACTAAACAAAACATAATGAAACATTGGATTGAAGCCGCCAGACTGCGCACATTGCCTTTATCAGTTTCCGGAATAATAGTAGGAAGCATATACGCCCTATCAAACCCAACGGAAACTATCAATACACCAACTGAAGTTTTTAGCTGGAAAATTTTTGGTTTTTCACTTTTAACGACACTTGGTTTACAGGTTTTATCCAATTTTGCAAATGATTATGGAGATGGTGTAAAAGGTACTGATAATGCTGACAGAGTTGGTCCGCAACGTGCTATACAAAGTGGGGCAATTACGCCGCAGGCAATGAAAAAAGCCATCATAATTACTTCTATATTGACCTTTTTATCAGCAATTATTTTAATCTATTTTGCTTTTGGAGAAAGTAATTTCGGATATTCTATATTTTTTCTTCTATTAGGAATTGCTGCCATTATTTCTGCAATTCGTTACACAGTTGGTAATTCTGCTTACGGTTACAAAGGTTTTGGAGATGTTTTTGTTTTTGTATTCTTCGGACTTGTAAGTACTTTGGGAGTAAACTTTTTGTATTCGAAAGAAGTAGATCCTATTTTAATTTTACCTGCAGTTTCAATTGGTTTATTAAGCGTTGGAGTTTTAAACCTCAATAATATGCGTGATGAAGAATCAGACAAAAAATCAGGAAAAAATACTATTGTAGTTCAAATGGGCGGAACAAAAGCAAAAATCTACCATTTTGCATTGATTATAACAGCCATGCTTTTGGTTGTTGTTTTTGCAATATTGAGTGATTATCGTTTCGATCAATATTTATTTTTATTGGCTTATATCCCTTTAACTAAACATTTAATTACGGTTTACAAAAACCAGAATCCTAAGTTATTAGATCCGGAATTAAAAAAACTCGCACTTAGTACATTTTTACTTTCTATATTATTAACTGTATGCATGATCTCGTTGATTTCAGACATTATTGTTAACCTCTTCTTAGGCGGAAGATAAAATAAAGTTCAATTTTTAAAAACTCATCAAATGAAAATTACATTTTACGGACACGCTTCTTTAGGTATTGAAGTGGGAGGAAAACATATAATTGTTGATCCTTTTATTACAGGAAATCCACAAGCGGCAGCAATCGATATAAATACATTAAAAGCGGATTATATTTTATTAACGCATGCACATGGCGATCACGTTCTGGATGTTGAAGCTATTGCAACCCGTACCAATGCCGTAATTGTTTCTAATGCAGAAATTACAAGTCATTACGCAAAACAAGGATTTAATGCACATCCGATGAATCACGGCGGAAGCTGGAAATTCGATTTCGGAAAAGTAAAATATGTAAACGCAGTTCACTCAAGTTCTTTTCCTGACGGAAGTTACGGAGGAAATCCTGGTGGTTTTGTAATAGAATGCGAACATAAAAACATATACATTGCCGGAGACACAGCTCTTACAATGGATATGAAACTAATTCCGTTAAGAACAAAATAGATTTGGCAATTCTTCCAATTGGAAATAATTTTACAATGGATGTTGAAGACGCTATAATTGCTTCTGATTTTGTAGAATGTGATAAAATCTTAGGGTATCATTTTGATACTTTTGGTTATATCGAAATCAATAAAGAAGAATCTATCCGTAAATTTTTCGATAAAGGAAAAGATTTAATGCTTTTAGGAATTGGAGAATCTATTGAATTGTAATTAAAAGCTTCATCATATTTTTTTGTGGTTCCCGAAATATGAGGAACTACAAAAGAATATGCTTTATCAAAGTTTAAAAAGTTTTTTTGTTAATTAAAATATGGATGATATTAAGTTTATTTGTGATTGCTGTGGTAAAGAACATGAGAGTTGGCCTGCACTAACCTACAATTCACCTGGCAGTTACTACAATCTTTCACCTGAAGAGCGGGAAGAAATAGCTGTAATCGACCAGGATTTTTGCGTAATTAAGTATCCGGATCATGTAGATCGATTTATCAGATGTGTTCTTATTCAAAAAGTTAATGATCATTGCGAAGACCTTGAATATGGTTTTTGGGTTTCCTTAAGCGAAAAAAGTTTTAAAGATTACCTCGAAAATTTTGACAATGAAAATTATGAAACAGAATATTTTGGGTGGCTTTGCAATTATATCCCACAATATAAATTTTCAAATAGCGTTCCTACAACCGTTGTAACCAAAAGTGGCAATGACAGACCGGAAATTTTTCCTCATCAGGATTTTGACCATCCTTTTGTAAAAGATTATTATGAAGGAATTACAAAAGAAGAAGCTGAAAAAAGAATTCAGGGAATGCTAAAAAATTAGGCTTGAAATTTGCATGAAATATTTAAACTAAATTTTCTAAAATGAATTTAAAACAAATAGCCCTATTTCTTTTAATAACAGTTTCTTATAACGCTTTTGCACAAAAAGATGGTTATTGGGACAAAGAACGTGCCACAACAAAAGAAATTATTGTTTATGCACGGGACCGTATTACTCTGACAACTGAAGATTTACCCGTTGGAACAACTGAAATCGTCTACAGAATTACGCTTCTGGACGAAAACCAACAAATGGCAAATAGTTTAGTTTCAGTCTTAAAAGCAATTCCGGATCCTACAGGAATCAGTCAGGGTTCTGCCGGAGCAGTTTTTTTAATGTCAAAAATTTCAGGAGACGATACTTGTACTTACGCATTATTTACTTCTGGAGAAAATGCAAAAAAATATATTGAAGACGGTAAAACAGACAAGGCTTGTTACGCTCAGGTTGATGCCGTAAGCAAAGATGCTAAACGATTATCGCTTGATAAATCTTCTTGTTTGGGAGAAAACGTAAGTACAATATGGTTTGGTTTTCACAGTAAAAACTGGGTTTTAAATCAAAAAATAGTTTTGGAAGTTGTGCCGTGGGTCGATACAAAACTGAATAGAGGCTGGAACCAGGACAATAAAAACGAAATTATCAGCTTATGCAAAACATCTACAATGGCACAAAAAATGGCCAATTCTGATGATTTTTGTGTTTGCATTATGGATAAAATAACAAAACAATATCGCTATTCAGAATTTCAAAAGTTATTGCCAATCGAAAAAAATAAGGTTTATAAAGATTTTGGGAATGCTTGCTACAAAGATGCTGACATTTCAAAAAATGTTTATAATGATTTAAGAACTCAGGCTTCAACTTTAATAAAACAACAAAAATACAATGAAGCAATTCCGAAATTAAATACTATAATTAATGACGGAAAAGCAACTGCAATCGACTACAGTTCTATAGGTTATTGTTATATTTTAACTAAGCAATATGCAAAAGCTATAAAATCATTAAAAGAAGGAGAGAAATTAGACGATACAGAATTATTAGTAAAATTAAATCTGGCGCATGTTTATTTGATTAGTGATGACTACAGCGAAGCAAAAGCGATTTATAAAAAATATCAGACTCAAAATGTTACTGACAGTTTAAGCTGGACAGAAAAAACAAAATTAGATTTTGCCGCTTTTCAAAAAGCAGGTTTACCATCAAAAGATTTCGAAAAAGTTCTAAAACTTTATAATTAAAATTTTTCCACCATATAAGTTATATAAGTAAATTTAAGTTAGACACAATATATTTAAATGGACTTATATAACTATATGGTTTAAAAAACATAGCAACTTGAAAGCAACTTACCACAAATACATGCTCGAATTCAAACGCCCCTCGGGAACGTCGCGCGGCGTTATGACCGAAAAAGAAACATGGTTTATTGTACTTGAAAAAGACGGTAAAAAAGGAATAGGCGAGTGTGGTATTTTACGTGGTTTAAGTGCCGACGATCGTGACGATTATGAAGAAAAACTAAAATGGACTTGTGAAAATGTTCATTTAGGAGAAACAGCACTTTGGGAAGCTTTATTAGAATTTCCATCAATACAATTTGGCGTAGAAATGGCTTTTTTATCCTTAAAAAGTGAAAATCCATATTTATTATTTCCTTCTAATTTTACGAATAAAACTCAATCAATTACCATAAACGGATTGGTTTGGATGGGAGAGGCTGCTTTCATGAAAGAGCAAATTGAAGAAAAATTAGAAGCTGGTTTTAATTGTATAAAATTGAAAATTGGTGCGATTGATTTTCAAAAAGAATTGGAATTATTGCAGTTTATAAGAAGTCATTTTTCTGCAGAAAAAATAGAAATTCGTGTGGATGCCAATGGAGCTTTTGCTTTAAATGAAGCTTTAGATAAATTAAAGCAACTAAATCAATTTCAGCTTCATAGTATTGAGCAACCTATAAAAAAAGGAAATAGTAAAGCAATGAAGGACTTGTGTGAAACAACGCCTTTTCCCATTGCATTAGACGAAGAATTAATAGGTGTTTTTTCATTCGAAGAAAAAGAAAAATTACTGCAGGAAATTAAACCGCAATACATCATTCTTAAACCAAGTTTTGTGGGAGGTTTTAGAGGAACACAAGAATGGATAACATTAGCAGATAAATATAATATTGGCTGGTGGATTACATCGGCATTAGAAAGTAATATTGGTTTAAATGCTATTGCACAATGGACTTTTTTGCAAAATTCAAAAATGCCGCAAGGTTTGGGAACAGGTGCGCTTTACAATAATAATATCGATTGCCCGCTTGAAGTTTCTAATGGTCAGTTATGGTATAATAATGATAAAAGCTGGGATTCCGATTTTCTCGATAAAGCATAAAAAAAACTGGCCTTTGACCAGTTTTTAAGGTTTAATTATATTGGCTTTATTCTTTTCCTCCCAATAAGTTTTCCTGTAAATCTTTTAGATCCTGCCATTTTCCTTCATAGGCAAGTAAAGCTTGTTTTGACCATGTACTAGGATTGTGAATCGCATAGTTTTCTCCTCCCGCATCCAGAATTGCTTGCAATTTTTCGGTAGATGCTTCTGATAATTCTTTCCATGTGCTGATTCCGGCGGCGTTCATCAGAGTTTCAATTTTTGGTCCGATTCCTTCTACAATTTTCAAATCATTCTCTTCTATTTTTTTATTGCAAACCGATGCAGCCAAATCCTGATCAAAAAGAAAAACCGGGGTTGTGGCTGCAAATGACTGAGTTGCGTTTGGTTTAGATAGTTTTGCTGCTAAATCGGCTTCAAGAGATGAAATTCTGGTATTCAGGCTTTTTGTATGAGCTTTACATGCATCCAAATCGGCTTGTAAATCAGCTGCAAGAGAACCATCTCCTTTTGAATTCATTTTCCCTAGTAAGTAACCTAAAATTCCACAGATTAATCCCACTAGCACAGGTATTAAAATACAAGGTATATTCATAATAGTATATTTTTGATTATTATTTGATCGTTATTACCGTTCTTCTGTTGTTGGCTTTGCCTTCG
>Ga0307413_10000628_pt1 | contig 11927 bp, 7 predicted proteins | sample DK1Ometagenome_3_FD_203714 | JGI IMG/M metagenome (GOLD analysis project Ga0307413, IMG submission 203714) | Maize rhizosphere microbial communities from greenhouse at UC Davis, California, United States - DK15-O-2 | ecosystem: Host-associated > Plants > Roots > Rhizosphere > Soil | place: USA... | reverse complement strand
GGCCGCCGCCGGCGAGCAGCGCGATCTCCTGGTCCACCACCCGGTCCTCGCCGCTGGGCTGCTCGGAGCGGTAGCGGTTGTGCACCACGAGCACCCGCAGCGGACCGCCCGGCCCTCCGGTGGACACACTCATGCGGGTTTCCTCCAGCTCGGTGTGCTGTGGGCCGTGTCGGACGACCGGTACACCAGCAATCCGGCCGCCACGGCCAGGTTCAGCAGATACGGCGACGCGTCACCGAGGCCGACCTCGGTGTAGGAGGCGACGACGCAGTAGACGACCAGGAACACCGCGCACGCCCGCTGCGGCGACGGCGGCCGCAGCGCGGCGGTGACCAGCAGCGCGCCGATCATCCCCACCACGACGACGATGCCGACCCAGCCGAGCTCGTCGTACACCGACAGCCAGTTGTTGTCGACCGGCAGGCCGCCGAACGACTTGTTGGTCAGCCCGACCCCGATCAGCTCCTGGTCGACGGTGCGGTCCTTGGCGAGCAACGCATCCCAGACCTTGGCCCGACCGGTCAGCGACGCCAGCTGGTCGGCGTCCTGACCGCGCAGCAGCCAGGTCTGGATCGTGTCGCCGAACACCACGATCGCCGCCCCGCCGAGGCCGATCGCCAGGCCGAACACCTGCCGGGCACGGCGGTTGGTGACGGTGAGGCTGATGCCGGCGATGATCAGCGCGGCGATCAGCCCGGTCAGCGCGGTGCGGGTGTGGCTCAGGAGCAGCAGTCCGGTCGCCGGCACGCAGATCACCAGGGTGCTGCGGCCGTCGAGGTTGCGGGTCATCCACATCAGCACGGCGAGGCCGATCGCGGTGGCGCAGTACAGGCCCACCTGCGGAGCGGGGATCGGCCAGATCGCGCCGACCAGCCTGCCCTCCGGACCGGAGAACGCCGCACCGGGCGAGATCACCAGTCCCAACAGGACGGTCGACAGCACCACGATCAGGGCCCGCAGGTGGAACCGGACGAACCGCAGATCGCCCTTCCACCACACCGACAGCAGCCACAGCACCGTGACGAACTCGGCCAGCCGGAAGCAGCGCAGCAGCGCGCCGACCCCGGACTGCAGCCGCAGGCTCGACGCGATCGCCACCACCAGCAGCACCGTCAGCAGGGTCAGGTAGGCGCTCGGCCGCACCCGCACCCTGGGGTTGAGCACCAGCGCCAGAACCAGGGCCACGATCAGCGAGCCCATCGTGACGAGCTGGCCGAACGCCTTGGGGAACGGGATGATCAGGTCGACCGTGGTGTAGCCGAGGCAGTTGACCAGCAGCAGGAACCAGACGACCCCGACCAGCTTCGGGGTCGGCGCGTCCCGACCGTCGGCGACCACGGCAGTCCCGCTCGTCGGCTCGATGCTCGGTGCGGCCACCGCCGGCTCCCTTCCGCCCGTCAGCCCGGCTGGACCGTGAACACGGTGTGCAGCCGGACGCCCGGCGCGAGCAGGCCCACGCCGACCAGGGTGGTGGCCGGCACCTTGCGGCCGAACCCGGCCGAGTACCAGCCGAGCGGCGGGTTCTCCTCGCCCCGGTGCGGGGACCAGTCCAACCCGGCCGGCAGCCGCAGCGACGCGGCGCGCTCGGTGCCGCGGGACTCCGGCCGCCAGGTCAGCGTCGCGGTGACCACGCCGTCCACGTCCGGCTCACCGAGCGAGGCGGTGACCAGCGGACCGAGATGCAGCGACAGCCGGGCCGCGCGGGCCCGTTCGGTCAGCACCTCGTCGGTGATGTGCAGCTCGTTGGTCTCCGTGGCGAGCCGCACCGAACGTCGGTGCAGCGCGTCCGGGTAGCCGTCGTGCTCGGCCGACCACCGGGCGGTCGGGCCGTCGGTGTCGACCGTCAGCACCCGGCTGTTCGCGTGCCGGGTCCACATGAACGGACCGCCGGAGGTGGACTGGTCGATGCCGTCCAGCTCCAGGGTGTTGTGGCCGCGGGTGGACCGGAAGTAGTCGCGCCACTCGGGTTCGCCGTGGTAGCAGTAGCAGCCGGGGTCGGCGAGGACGTCGACGCCGTCCACCCGCAGCTCCACCGACAGGGCGTCGGCGTGCGCGTGCGCGGCGATGGACAGGAAGCCGTGCGGCCCGCCGTCGCAGCGGCACCACAGCTCGCCGGCGGCGGTGCGGGTGCGCAGGATCGTCAGTCCGGCGTCGGCGAAGTGGTCCGGTCGCGCGGCCGGCCGTGAACAGTCCACATCGGACAGCGCGGTGCGCGCGGTGTCGCCGACCAGGGCGGCCAGCAGCGGGGTCCGCACGTCGGTCATCGACGGCGCCGGCCACCAGTCGCGGCGGCCGAACAGCGCGTCGCCGGTGGCGAGCAGCGACGACCAGCGCCGGGTCGCCGCACCGTCCACCACCAGGCCGTGCCCGTCGTCGGCGTCGCCCTGCCGGGGCGGCTCGAGGTGCGCGTCCAGCACCGCGGCGAGCGCGTCGGTCATCCGCAGCAGCACCAGCCAGGTGGACCGGGGCACGTGCACGCCCGCGGCGACCGCCTCGGCCGCCGCGGCGAGGCCGAGTTCCTGCACCAGGCCGTGGTACTCGCTGGCCAGCTCCCGGTTGACGCCGGACGGGAACGTGTTCGCGCGCAGCTGGGTGTCCAGCGAGCGCAGAGCCGTGTCGCGCCAGCCGGCGGACTCGGTGAACCAGGCGAACGCGCAGGCCGCGGCCAGCTGGCCGGCGTCCTCGGCGATCACGTGGTTGTTCGCCGACGACCCGCTGCTGGGGAACGCGGCGAGCCAGCGCTGGTGCCACCAGATCTGGTGCCGGGCCACCGCGTTGTCCTCGAACAGGCCGGCCACGCCGGACCAGTCGCCGAGCAGCCTGCGCACCCAGACCCACGACAGCAGCCGGATGCCCAGCTCGATGCCGCTCACCCAGTGCACGCCGCGCAGTGGCGGGTTGGCCGCCCACCACGACTTGAGGTGGTCGGCGACCCGGTCGGCGTAGCGGTCCTCGCCGGTGAGCGCGTAGGCGGCGGCGAGCACGGTCAGGTGGTGGTGGCGGGACGGCTCCCACAGCTGCTTGACATCCCCGACCTGCGCCTCGTCGCGGTAGGGCACGTCGAAGGCGTAGCAGTCGGTCGGCGCGCGCCGGCCGGTCTTCGGGTCGGCGGACCAGTCCGGGGCGACCAGGTCGCTGCGGGTGACGCCGAAGTAGTCGGCGTAGCCGTCCATGAACCGGTCCGCCGTGGCGACCAGGCGTGCCCTGGCCGCCGCCGGAACCTCGGCGAGCGCGCCGGCCGGCAGTGGCGCGGTGAACCGCGCACCGCCGGGCAGCAGCGTCGGGTTCGCCGCCGCCGGGTCCACACCGCGCCAGCGCCGTACGCGCACGGCGGTCCGCACCCGGGCGGCGATTTCCCGCGGTCCCATCCGGGACAGCCGCCGCAGATACCAGCGGGGGTCCATCAGAGCTCGGCCCCGAGCCGCACCGGCACCCCGGCGGTGAGGCTGGTGCGCACCGCGAGGGTCGCCCGGGTGGTGGCGATCAGCGAGGCGAGCGCCACCGGCATCGGCGAGCCGGTGCGGGCCGCGGTGACGAACGCGTCGATCTCCGCCTTCTGGCCCTTGTCCCGCCCGCGCGGCAGCCGCGGCGTGCTCCACTTGCGGGCGCCGTGCACCGCGGCGCTGGCGAAGTCGTCCAGTCGCAGCACCTTGCCGTCGGCGAGCAGATCCAGCGTCTCCTTCGGGAAGGTCGACGAACCGGACGACGCGTAGCTGACCACCGCCGTGGAGCCGTCCGCGTAGCGAATGCTGACCTGCAGGTCCCCACCCGGAGTGGCGACCGCGTAGACGGTCCTCGGATCGCTGTCCAACAGCCAGCTGACGGTGTCGACGAAGTGGCCGCCCTCGCCCTCGAACCGGGTGCCCTCGCTGTTCTCCTGCAGGTACCAGCTGTTGGCGTCGAGCCTGCCGGCATTGACCAGGTAGCGCACCGACGCGGGGCCGATCCGACGACCGAGCCTTGCCTTGGCCTCGACGAGCATCGGCGCGAACCGCCGGTTGAAGCCGACCTGCAGGCGATCGTTGCCGGACTCCTCGATCGCCTCGAGGACCTGCAGGACCTCCTTCTCCGACAGCGCCAACGGCTTCTCCACGAACACGGTCTTGCCGGCCCGCAGCGCCCTCGCGGTGAGCGCGGCGTGCGAGCTGTGCCGGGTCACCACGAACACCGCGTCGATGTCCGGGTTCTCCAGCATCGCGTCCAGGTCGGTGGCCGCGGTGTCGAAGCCGAACTTGCGCCTGGCGTTCGCCGCGGACAGCGCCGAGGTGGTGACGACCTGGCTGAGCACCACGTCCTGACGCTCGGCGAGGTGCGGCAGCAGCATCGACGACGCGTACGCTCCCGCGCCGACGAAACCGATCCGCAGCGGCTGACCGAGGCGCACCGCCACCCCGGTGCGCGTGGACGTGCTGATCGTCGGTGCGGGCGCCACGACCTCGGTGGCCCTGAGCCCGCCGGGAGACACGCCGAAACCGAACAGTACGGCGACGGCCTTGAGTTCACCGGACTTCAGCGCGCCGTAGGTCTGCACCGCGTCGTCGAAGTCGGCGACCGTGGTGATCAGCGGGTCGATGTCGAGCCTGCCCCTGGCGGCCAGGTCGAGGAAGCAGGCGAGGTTGCGCCGCTCGGTCCAGCGGACGTAGCCGATCGGGTAGTCGCGGCCCTCGAGCTCGTAGCCCGGGTCGTAGCGGCCCGGGCCGTACGAGCGGGAGAACCGGACGTCCAGTTCCTTCTCGTAGTAGGCGTTCCACGGCAGGTCGAGCTTGCACTTGCCGATGTCGACGATCCGGCCGCGGTCGCGGGCGAGCTTCGCGGCCAGCTCCACCGGCTGGTTCGTGTCGCCGCCGGCGGCCAGGTACACCTGGTCGACGCCGTGGCCGTTGGTGTGCTCGGCGACCGCGGCGACCAGCTCGGCCGAGCCGGGCTCACCGGCGAACACCGCACCGGTCCGCTCGGCCAGCTCGCAGCGCGCGGGCGCCAGGTCCACACCGATCACGGTGACACCCGCGGCGGACAGCAGCTGCATCACCAGCTGTCCGATCAGGCCGAGGCCGATGACCAGCGCCACCTCGCCGAGCTGCGGCTCGCCCTGGCGCACGCCCTGCATGGCGATCGAGCCGACCGTGCCGAACGCGGCGTGCCGCGGGTCGAGGCCCTCCGGCACCGGGGTGTACAGGTTCTTCGGCACCCAGTTCAGCTCGGCGTGCAGCGCGTGCTCGTTGCCGGCGCACGCGACGAGGTCACCGACGGCCACGTCGTCGATGCCGTGGCCGACCTGCTCCACCACGCCGCACAGCGAGTAACCCAGCGGGGTGTAGGAGTCGAGCTTGTTCATCACCTTCTGGTAGGTGGCGGCGACCCCCTGGGTGGACACGCTCTGCAGCACCTTGGCGACCTGGTCGGGGCGGGCCTTGGCCTTGGCCACCAGCGACATGCTGGCCTCGCCGACCTTCATCATCTCGGTACCGGTGGAGATCAGCGAGTAGAGGCTGCGCACCAGCACGCCGCCGGACTTGCAGGCCGGGACGGGCACGTCCAGCAGTGCCAGCTCCCCGGTCTTGTAGTTCTGGACTACCTGCTTCACGAGTTCCCTACCGCCGTTCCGGTTCCGAGGTCTGCCGCGGCGCCCGCGGCGCAGGCGCCGCGGTACCACTGTTCGAGGGTGATAACGTGCCAGAGGTGCTTGCTGTGGTCCTGCTGTCCGGCGGCGTCCTCGGCGACCAGGCGCCGCAGCGCCTCGCGGTTGAGGAACCCGGAGCGGACCAGCTCGCCGTCGTTGACCACCTCACGCACCAGCGGCGCGAGGTCGCGGCTCATCCACGCCCGCAGCGGCGCGCTGAACAGGCCCTTGGGTCGGTAGACGATCTCCTTGGGCAGGATGTTCAGCGCCGCCTTCTTCAGCGCCGCCTTGCCCTGCCGGCCCTCGATCTTGCGGTTGCCGGGAATGCGGAACGCCGCCTTCACCACCTCGACGTCCACGAACGGCACGCGCACCTCGGTGGAGGCGGCCATCGTGGAGCGGTCGGTGTAGGCGAGGTTCAGGCCGGGCAGGAACAGTCGCGAGTCGGCCAGACACATCCGGTTGACCGCGTCGGAGAGCGCGTTGTCGTTGTAGGTGTCCGCGTGTTCGGTGAGCACGTCGTCGACGTCCGCGGCGAGGTCCGGCGAGACCAGGTCGAGCAACTCGAGCCGGTCGTACATGGTGTAGCTGCGCCGGAACGCCGTCTCCTCGGGTAGCTCGGCGAAGGACAGGAACCGCTTGGCGAAGCGCACCGAGCGGTAGCCGCGCCTGGCGCCGGCCACCGGCAACCGGTCGACGGCGGCGCGCACCGGGCGGCGCAACGCCCGCGGCACCCGCTGGTAGCGCACCGCGAGCCGGTTCGCGTAGTGCTTGCGGTAGCCGGCGAACAGCTCGTCGGCCCCCATCCCGGACAGCATCACCTTCACACCGGCCTCGCGGGCCGCGGTGCAGATCAGGTACGAGTTGATCGCGGCGGGGTCACCGATCGGCTCGTCCAGGTGGTAGGTCATGTGCGGCAACAGGTCGAGCACGTTCGGTGCGATCTCGATCTCGTTGAGCCGCACACCGAACCTCTCGGCGACGACACGCGCGTACTTCAGGTCGTCCGGCATGGCCTCGAACCTGGCGTCCTCGGCGCGGAACCCGATGGTGTACGCCGAGATTCCGGGCGACTCGCGCGCGGCGAGCGCGGTCAGGTAGCTGGAGTCCAGCCCGCCGGACAGGAACGTCGCGACCGGGACGTCGGAGAGCAGGTGTGCGCGGGTGGAGTCGGCGATGACCTGGTGCAGGTCCAGCTCGGGCAGGCCCGCGGCCTCGGCGGCGACGTCGCGGATGTTCCAGTACCGGCCCTCGACGCAGGTGCCGTCCGGCCGCATCCGCAGCCAGGTACCGGGCTGCAGCTTCGCCACGCCCTGGTAGGCGCAGCGGCTGTCCGGCACCCAGTAGTAGAGCAGCGAGGCGACCAGCGCGGCGGTGTCCACCCGCAGCCCGCTCACCTCGTTCGCGATGCCCTTGAGCTCGGAGCAGAAGACCAGCCCGTCGCCGCCGCGGGCGTAGAACAGCGGCTTGATGCCGAGCTGGTCGCGGGCGATGGTCAGCTCTCCGGTGGTCTCGTCGAAGACGCCGAACGCGAACATGCCGCGCAGCCTCGGCAGGCAGTCCACGCCCCACGCCCGCCAGGCCTGCAGCAGCACCTCGGTGTCCGAGGTGCCGACGAAGGTGGCGCCGGCGGCCCGGAGCTCGGCGCGCAGCTCCGGCGCGTTGTACAGCTCGCCGTTGTAGGTGATCGCGAGACCGTCGCGCACCATCGGCTGCGCACCGGTCGGCGACAGGTCGACGATCGACAGCCTGCGGTGTCCGAAGTGGACTTCGCCGGCACCGGCGGGGTGGGTGTAGCGGCCGGACGCGTCCGGACCGCGGTGCTCGACGGACTTGGTGAGCCGGTCGGTCACCGGACCGCCCTGTGGCCAGAGATAGGTCCCGGCGATACCGCACATGTGGTGGTGCTCCCTCGGATGAGCCTGATGACCCGGCACCCGGGTGATCGTGTTCGGGCAGCCTCGCGGGTATGCCCGGCGCGAGGCCCTGTCCCCGCTCCCACATCGCTCTCAGTGCTCGATTCGCAACACTGACGAGGCGACTGTCACGAAACCTCCGCCCGGTTGCCCCGACCCGTTCGGCCGCTCGCAGCAGAGCCCGCCGCACCGGTGTCCGGTTCGACCGTTGTCGCCTTCGTGCGCGCCGCGGCCGACCGGTCGCCACCGCGCACCCGGCCGCGCAGCACCCGGTGCAGCCCGTCCCAGAGCGTGCCGTCCGTGCGGTCACGCGGGTCCGGGTGCACCAGCACCACTCCGATCACGTCCACCCCGGCGTCGGCGAGCTGCCGGGACACCGTGTGCAGCCAGGCGGTGCTGGCGTGCCCGGCGCGAACGACCAGCACCGTCTCCTTGCCCAGGCGCGGCAGGTCGAGCCAGGCGACGCCGGGACCGACCGAGCCGACCCCGATCCGCTGCACGTCGCCCGCCAGGGCGTCCCCGTCCGGCTCGGCGGGACCGACGTCCGCGGTGTCCTCGGCGTCGATCTCGGCGGCGAGGTCCGGGTCACCGTCGCCGGGGTCGGGCCGCCGGTCGTTCTCGGGCCCACCGGGCGCCACCGGCCTGGCCGGTTGCAGGTACATGGTGGGGTCGTCGGCGGTCCACACGTCCTCGGCGGGCGGCGGCTCGGGTGGCTCCTCGACGGCGGATCGCTTGGACCGCCGCATGGAGCGCAGCGCCTCGGCCCGACGAGCCGCGGTGGACCGTCCCGGGGAGGCGGCCGCGACCGGTGGCGGGTCGGCGTCCACCGGAGGCTGGGTGTCGGCCGGCGCGAACGCCGCCTTCTCGTCGGCGGCCCCGACCCGACGGACCACCACCGTGGGGGTGGCGACGAGGTGCGCCGTCCCGCGGTCGGCGACACGCCGCGAGCGGCGTACGGCGAGCGACTCGGCGGCGTAGGCGCCGGCCAGGCCCAGTACCGCGGCGAGTAGCAGCGCCACCACGGCGGCCTGCCAGCGCTGCCCGCCGGGAACGACGGCGAACGCGGCCGCGGCGAGCGCGACGGCCAACACGAGGATGGGCAGCCCGGTCGTCGTACGCCGAGCCAGCATGAGGATGGCCCTGCTGAACTCCATGCGTCCCAATCCCTATCCCCGAACTCGGGCACGGCCGTTCGGACCAGCGCCTTACCTGTCCATCAGGTCGTGCCCTGCGGACGCACCGTTACAAAGGACATCCACCGTGCGGCACCGATACCGGGTGGACAGCTCGTCCACGGCGCGGGAAACGGTGGTCGAGCGGTCACCGATACGCTCCTGACACTGCCCCCTGCCAGGAGGTTTGGCAACTCGGCCGGTCCGACCGACCTGGCGGTGACGATCCGGACATCCCGGTCCCGATGATTACTCTCCGTTGCGAGCGGGGGATTCGGTCACCTTTTTCACCCGATCGGGTGAACAGGTCACCGGCCGAGTAGACCGGCCTTCACCAACACCTGCGCGGTGTCCGCGACGGTGTCGAAGGCGAACCCGCTGCGCTCGGCGATGTCCAGCAGGCTGTGCTCGCCGTCGCTGAGGTTGAGCACCCACAACATGGCCAGCTGCGCGTCCTTGGCGTCGCTGCGCCCGCCCAGCGAGTCGTACAGCCCGCGCCTGCCGAGCTGCGGCTCGCCGAACGGCCGCAGGTTGTGGTAGCGGTGGTCGCGGTCCAGCAGCCGCAGCGCAGCGGTGCAGGTGTCCAGCGTGTCGGTCATCGACTCCGGGCACACCAGGTCCAGGTCGTCGCCCGAGGTGTGGTACTCCGGATAGCGGGCGTACGGGGTGCGGCTGAGGTTGCCGACGCCGAGGTTGTAGCCGGGCGAGCAGAACTGCCGCTCGTCGTAGCCGTACGGGCTGAACTCGACGATCTCGTGCGGCCGGCCGGACGCGCGCAGCACGTGCGTCATCGCCCGGTCGATGCCGGCCGTACCGCGTCTGCTGCGTTTGTAGGTCAGCGAGCCGCGGTCGCCCGCGCAGGCCAGTACCAGGCCGTGCGCGATCCGCGGCACCCGGTCGGCGTTGCCGGCCAGCCAGGTGATGGCGCCGATGGTGCCCGGCATGAACAGGAACCGGTACGTGTAGTGGGTGTCCAGGTCGGCGAGCCGCTGCGCCAGCGCGACCGCCACCGCGATGCCGGCCAGGTTGTCGTTGGCCAGCGACGGGTGGCACACGTGGCAGGACACGATCACCTCGTCGGTGACCCGACCGGGCACCACGTGCTCGCCGTAGGTGAGGCTGCCGTCCACCAGCGACGAGTCGATGCGCACCTGGTAGGTCTCGTCCTCGGACATGGTGTCCAGCACCGACTGGGCCAGGCAGAATCCCCAGGTCTCGGCGTAGTAGCTGGTCCGGTACGGCACCAGGTCCGGCTGGTCGGGCAGCGTGTGCAGGTGCGGGCGCAGCTCGGCAAGCGTCATGGCGGCGTCGACCGGCACGCTGTAGCCGACCACGTGCAGGTTGGACCGCCGGAAGTCGACGATCCGGCGGCCGTCCGCGGTGGCGATGTAGGCGTCGGTGATGTTCCACTCGCGCGGCACCGTCCAGTCGAGTACCTCGGTGCCGGTCGGCACCTCGCGCACCTGCAGGGTGAGCGAACGGCCGATGATGCCCAGCGTGGCACGCACCCCGTTGCCGGTGATGCTGCGGCACAACGGGTACAGCTCGCGGACCAAGGCGTGCATGTCGGCGCCGGTGTCGATCCGGCGCTGGTCGACCGGCACCGGGACCGGCGCGAAGACCACAGTGGACTCCGACGCCGACGCCACCGGTGACTCCGAGGGCCGCACCTGGTATCCCGCGCTCACCGGGGCCGCAGTGTCGAGTCCAGCGTGCCGGCCTCGGCGCGATCGGACAGTCGGGCGAGCCGGGTGAACCGGCGGCTGAACGCCTGCTCGGTGAGGCCGAAGCGGCGGTAGGCGTCGGCCAGCTCCACCGCGCCGGCCTTGACCGACCAGGCCGCCTCGTAGCCGGGCACCGCGGCCCGCAGCCGGGCGAAGTCAACCCGGTAGGAGCGCGGGTCGGGGCCGGCCTCGCCGGTGATGACGAGCGTGGAACCGGGCAGCGCCTCGACCACCTCGGCGGCGATCTGCGCGACGGTGACGTTGTTCTGCTCGGTGCCGACGTTGAACGCCTTGGCGTGCACGGCATCGGAGTCCGCGGTGAGCACGTCGCGGAACGCGGTGGCGATGTCGTGCGCGTGCACCAGCGGTCGCCACGGAGTGCCGTCGGAGAGCACCCGGACCTGACCGGACAGGTGCGCGTGCCCGACCAGGTTGTTCAGCACGATGTCCGCGCGCAGCCGGGGCGAGAAGCCGAACGCGGTGGCGTTGCGCAGGAACACCGGGGTGAAGTCGTCGTCGGCGAGGTCGACCAGGTCGGCCTCCACCCGCACCTTGGACTCCGCGTACGGCGTCACCGGCCGCAGCGGCGCGTCCTCGTCCACCAGATCGTCCGCACCGGACGCGCCGTACACCGAGCAGGTGGACGCGTACAGGAACCGCCGCACCCCGGCGTCCCTGGCCAGCCGGGCCAGCCTGACGGAGGCGCGGTGGTTCACGTCGTAGGTCAGGTCCGGCGCCAGCGAGCCGAGCGGGTCGTTGGACAGCGCCGCGAGGTGCACCACCGCGTCGAACCCGGCGAGCAGCTCCGCAGGCACGTCGCGCAGGTCCACCCGGTGGCCCGGCGGGTCGGCGGGCGCGTCGCCCAGTACACAGTCGGCGAACAGGCCCGAGTCCAGGCCCACCACCTCGTGGCCGGCATCGGCCAGGACCGGCGCCATCACGGTGCCCAGGTACCCCTGGTGCCCGGTGAGCAGCACGCGCATCAGCTGTCTCCAGTCAGGTCGAGCGTCAACTTGTCCACATGGAACGCCTCGGCATAGGCCGCCCTGCACTCGATGCCGCGGATGCGGGCGAGCCCGAGGAACGCCTCCCGGTCGTACCAGGGCCGGTCCCGCTGCGAGGCATAGTGCCGCTGCAGCAGGGCCACCTTCTCCTGCGCCTGTCCGGCGGTCAGCGGCTGGTACACCGACGGACGGCCGAGATCACCGTCCCACTTCACGATCTCGTAGCCGAGCACCAGGTGGTCCCGAAACGCGGTCGGCACCAGCTCGGCGAGGCCGCGGTGGTCCTGGTGACGGTCGCCGCGCCAGGGCGCGAACAGCAGCTGCGCGTCGCCGGCGGCGCGCAGCTGCTCCACCATCGCCTTCGCCTCGTCCCAGTACGCCGGCAGTCGGCCGTCGGGCAGCTTGCCGACGGTCAGCCGCAGGTCGGCACCGGGGCAGCAGGCGGTGAGCGCCGCGCGCTCCTCGTCCTCGCGGTCGGTGCCGCCGCCGGA
>Ga0307413_10000626_pt1 | contig 11952 bp, 12 predicted proteins | sample DK1Ometagenome_3_FD_203714 | JGI IMG/M metagenome (GOLD analysis project Ga0307413, IMG submission 203714) | Maize rhizosphere microbial communities from greenhouse at UC Davis, California, United States - DK15-O-2 | ecosystem: Host-associated > Plants > Roots > Rhizosphere > Soil | place: USA... | reverse complement strand
AGCAACCACCAAAAAATATATAAAATTAGTGCTTCGTGCTTTTAATGGTGAATGTAATTCTCAAATTGCAAAAGTTAAATGGAATAACGTTAATCAGATGAAAGAACGCATTCGTAAATCATATGAAACCTTGAATAAACTTGGTGATGGTTATTCAGTTAGCATTTCTTACGAATTTCTTGAACTTAAATTAAAAGAAATTACTCTTGAATATGAGTTCCAAGTAAAAAGACAAGAGGAAAAAGAAGAAATGCGAGCTATTCAAGAAGAATTACGAGAAGAAGAAAAAGCAAGACGTGAATTTGAGCAAGCTCAAAAACAAGCTGAAAAAGAAGAAGAAACTTATCAGAGAGCTTTACTAAAAGCACGAAAAGAAGTTGAAAAAGCAACTGGCGAATTACAAGAAGAATTGAATTCTAAAATTTTAATTCTCGAACAAGAATTATTAATAGCTCAAGAAAAAAAAGAACGAGCATTGTCTATGGCTCAACAAACAAAACGAGGGCACGTTTATATAATTTCTAACATTGGTTCGTTTGGAGAAAACGTTTATAAAATTGGTATGACAAGAAGACTTGAACCTATTGACAGAGTGAAAGAACTTGGAGATGCTTCTGTTCCGTTTCAATTTGATGTTCACGCTATGATTTATTCAGACGAAGCAAGAACTTTAGAATGTGAACTTCATAAAGCGTTTTCTAATAAAAAGGTAAATATGTTAAACTACAGAAAAGAATTTTTCAATGTTAGTTTAGAAGAAATTGAGCAGAAAATTGACGAATTAGGATTTGAAGCAGAATTTACAATTTTACCAGAAGCAATGCAATATAGAGAAACATTAGCTTTATTGGAAAAAATGAATTCTACTGAAGAAACTAAAACTATTGAAGAAATAATTGCAGAAGAATACCCAAATAGCTTAAATTAAGCACTGCCTGGAATAGCTACAACGGATTTGGGCAAGAGGCTTACTGGAAAGTTGGTTTTGTATTTAGGATGATTTTGGCACATCTGAAAATAGGGCTTAATTTAGTCCCAAACCCGCGGCAGTGTCAGAATGTCAGGCTATTAAAAAACTAAGTCAAAAAGCGAAACTATTTGGATACCTGTCGGAGAAAAATTTCGTACAGCAAATTCTTAGAGGATCGTTTTTAGTTTATTCACAGCCTGATGTTTTTTTTTTTTTTTTGTTATCATGCACAAAATCAATAAATTAACAAATATATTATGCAATTCTTTAATTGGTTACTTAAAAATATATCGAATATTTTTAGTGTTATTGGAATTTTTTTAACTATTTACTTGGGATTTTTCTATGCTCCGTCGTGGATGGAAGAAATGAAAAATGAAAAACTTCGAAATGCGGAAAGTGAAATTCAAAAATCAGTAAAAGAATTAGTTTATAGTGATTCAGTATTTAAAGTAAGTGAAATAAAAGCTTTAGTAAAAGCCAAGAGCTTACATTAAATATCAAATATCCTTATACAATTAATGATATTCTAACTCAAACTCAAGAATCTTTTATGGAAGATAAATTTCTACCATTAGATAAAAGAAAAGATTTATTGAATGAAATTGAGAAAGCAAAAATACCATTTTCTTCAACTGCATTAATTCAAAAAGTAGAAGAAGATAAATCTTGGTTGGATTTATCTACACTATTTACGATGATAATTTCTGTGATTTTAGCTGGTCTTGGAATTGTTGGTTCATTCTTAAAATTTAAAACTGAAAAAGATAAACAAGATGAAATTGACAACAGTATTCAGGATATTCCAACAGAATATAACTATAATGGCAGCGGATATGAATTTGAAAAAGGCATAATAGAAATATTCTCCAAAGAAAAATCCATCAATAATGTTGTTCAAACCGAAAATGGTTATGGAGTTGATGTTATTTTTGAAGCAAATAATAAAAGATATTTCGTTGAAATAAAATATTTGAATCGAAGTAAAGTCGGATTAAATACGATTCATCGTATAATAAACTCAATAAAAGACAAAGAAGGTATCGTTTGGCTAATTTATAACACTCAACTTACTGGTTTAGTTGCTAGTGAAATAGTGAAATTTAACAAAGAAAGCAACATCAAAATAAAACCAATAAAAGTTACAAGCCCAGAAGAATTAAAAAATAGATTACCAGAATTACTTAATGCATAACAATTACAGGAGGTAACACACGCTACAAGCGATTTGGGCATGTGGCTTAATTTAAAAATGCTCTTGTATTTGGAAAATTTGGCAAATCCGAAAATAGAGCTTAATTTAATCCCAAACCGCTTGTAGCGGGAGAACATTGGCAGTAAGCAACCGAAAAACTGAAGATTATGACACAAACTAGCATAACTATTTTGACAATTTCACTTCCTTTTATTGGTGCAGGAATTGGTTATCTAACAAAATATTATATTGAAAAAAACAAAGAGTTAACTAACGAACTCACAAAGCAACGAAGAGAAATATATCAACAATATGTTAATCTAATAATTGATTTATTTTCCAAAAATAAAATAAAGCAAAATAAAAAAGAAGATAATTTATTAGCTGAATTATTTGAATTTTACAAAAAATATATTCTTTACGCATCTCCAAATGTTATAAAAGCATTTTCTAATTATTTTCAATTTATCTATAATCAAAATGATTTCGAAAATGATAAAGATTCAAAAAGAAGTTTAGAATATATGACAAAAATTATGTTGGAAATGAGAAAAGATATTGGGCTTAAAAATGATGGATTAGGCGAAAACGGGGAAATGTTACTGCGAGCTCTTATTAACGATTATGACAAAATATGGAAAAAATAGACTACATTAAACCACATCCCATAATGAAACAAATAATTTTACTCTCAACATTATTTTTACTTTTGACAACAAGTGTACAAGCTAAATATGTGCAAACTTGTGACGTAAAATATATGACGCAGGACGGTTGGTCAAAAAAATATACTGTTGACGTTTCATTTCTTTCTGGATCGGAATTAAATACAGCAACAAATTCGTATAAATATTCTTCTTATTCTGTTTATGCAATAATATTTTGGGGCGAAGGAAAAGCTACTATTATTAAAGTTTCAAACTATCTTTCCTGTGCGACAGAAGTTGACAAAAGTTGTATAGCCAACACCTATAGCGACATAAAAGGTAAAGACCAAAATGAAGATGAATGGAAAATTTGTATAAGTAATTATTGCTACTAAACAAATAAAAAAACTACAGTTAACAGCTACAACGGATTTGAGCAATTGCCTTACTAGAAGTTTGGCTATGCATTTACGATGATTTACTTCATCTATTCGCTAGGCTCGGGTACCAAATCCAAATAACGGACTTAATTTAGTCACAAACCCGCTGCAGTACCAGAACGCTACTGGCAAGTTTACAGCTTACTATGTAAACCTCAGCCTAATTATCCGTATTTTTAAATGCTTATAAAAAGCAGAATGCTTGTCTGCAGCCCCGATTGCAGCGGAAATCTTTTTTCTGCCGAGGTCCGGCATAAAAGAGTACAGCGCAATGCGGGATAGGCTACCAGGTGAAAATACTTAACGTTCCGTTCTTAAAAAATTAAGAATAGGTTCCGCTTAAAAAAAAAGATGAAAGATTAAGCGGCAGAATAACTATAAAAAAAGCATAAAAAAATGGGGCTTAAAAACCCCATTCTCTTCTTTTAAAAGTAAGTAAGATTGCCGAAAATTATTTCTTAGACTCCTCAATAGAAACTTTTCTAAACTCTTTTAAAAGTTTTTCAATTTCTAACGATGATTTACGAGCTCTAGCGCCTGCAGCTTTAACTCCTTTTTCAGCTACAGCTTCAGATTCTGTTTTAAACGTTTCGATTTCAGCGTTGATTTTTGCAACAAGTTCTTTCATTATACAATTTTTTTAAATTAATCGGGCAAAAGTAAAATTTTGCCTTAAATGAAAACGGTATTGTTAAAATAATATTTTCATGAATTCTCTTTTTTCAATTCCTTAAGGAAATAACTGACCGAAATTCCTGTTTTGGAGCGGAATGCATTAGTGAAGCGCGGAGTGGAAGTAAAACCGGCTTCCTCAGCAAGAGAGCCTATGGAGTAATTTCTATGCATGCTTGAGTTTTGGAGCAGTTCCACCAGATAATCGATTTTTAGGACATTGATATAATCAGCAAAACGCTTGCCGCTGCGATAGTATATCACTTTTGAAAGGTATTTGCTGTTTGTATTAAACCGTACAGTTAAAGTGGTTAGTGTTGCCTCTTTATGCAGGAATTTTTTATCCCTTTCAAATTTTTCAAGGTGTTTTATTATCTGCTGTACAGTCTCTTGCGAGATATCGGTTATTTCGAATTTGTCGGGTGCCTGTTTCCGTAAGCTGCTCTGTTTATTTTTTTTCAGAAGCAGATCAAATTTGATCTTATTGCGCTTTTTGGTTTCAAAGTGGTTATAGGTCCCATAAATGACAGCGGAGAATAGAACGACAACAACGCTGATCAAAATAACATCATAATATTTCTCTCTTACAAGCTGCTGCTGTATTTTTTCTTTTTCCAGCAGAATTTCCTTCGTGTCATATTCCTTGTGAATTTTGCCCATTAGGTACTTATTGGTATCTGTTAATATAGAATCTGCTTTTAAAAGCTGGTCTATATAATACAACTGGGATTTCAGGTTATTTTCTTTCTTGTAATATTTAATCATTAATTCAAAAACTTCTCTTAAATCAGGACGAATGTAGCCTTTCTCAACAAATGCCTTTTCCACCTTTTTGAAGTAAGGGACAGATTTTGCCTGACGCTGTAGTTTCCAATAGTTTTTTCCAATGTAAAAATTGGCAATTGATTCATTTGCAAACTCTGTCATGCTGTTTAACTGTGGCATAACTTCCTGAAGCAATTGAATAGAAGTGTGATAATTATTTAGAAAGAACTGGTTGATTCCTTCGGAGTGCTTAAAAAATGATTCCATTTCCGGTATATTAAGCCGTTCGCATTCTTTAATTCCAAAGGCATTAGTTTCGGAGCATTTACTGTAATCTCCAATCTTATTGTAACAAACACTAAGTGAATGCAGTGAATTTAAATAGGGGCGGGGCTGATTTTTTTTAAAATATTCAATGCAGTCATTAAAAAGAGAAATGGCTTCATCATAAAATCCGAGGTAAAATTTAATCTGCGCAATATGATATTTGGTTTTATAGATCAGGTAATCATTATCAGTTTTGGAAATGTTTTCATTTGCAGTTATATAACAATCATATGCTTTTACATAGTTTTTCTGGCTGTAATAGACTATTCCTTTGGATAGCTGAGCAGATCCGATCAGTTCATTGCTTTTTGACTTTACAGCTGTCTGTACCATGCTGTCTGCATATTTTAAACGGAGAATCATAGGTGACTGATGCAGCATATTTTGATATGCATTAACTAACTCTTCATGATTCTTTTCCCTGCGCGCTTTTCTTAAATAGGCATATAAATATGGAGATGCTTTCAGGCTGTCATTTTTGTATTGATAAATTTTATCATCCAGATATCCATAACTTTTAAAAATAAGGGAATCAGGAATTCTGTTCGGAGTATTCTGGGCAGTTAAAGATTTAATTAGAAATAGAAGCAGCAGTACCGATAAATTACATTTCATAATACATAGAAATTTTGAGTTTATGCTCTGATGAAAGCATAAATCAGATTAATAAAAAAAAATGTAGAAGTCGCTATAGAGCAACTTTCAAAAATAATGTAATTATTTGAATTTCAATATTTAATGTAAGAAAAATACATTATTGATTTCATGGAAATCGACAGTGGATTTTCCGAAAATCCACATACATGCACTTGATTTATGATTTTTTGCAATTTAGATTTGCCTTGAATTCAACAGCAAAAGATTCAGTATAGTACTGAGCAAAAGTTCTGCTGGCCCGGGTAAAATGGACTGAGACAAGTTCTCAATTAACCAAACCATTTTGCATTATGAAAAATTTATTATTAACTGGTTTAATTATTTTATTAGGTTCATGTTCAAATGACGATTTTGACAATTCTGATTTAAGATTGGTTTCCAGCCAAGCAATCAGCAAAGAGAAAACTGCAGATTTTAAAAATGGGTCTGCTTTAGAGGAAAACTTTAAGGAAGTTCCGGCGGGAGATTACGTACTTCTAGTTCCTGCCCACTTAAAAGAAAAGATCATTTCAGTATTAAAAGCCCAACCCGGGCGAAATGAACTAAAGACTTTTGAGAAAAACAGTTCTGCATTAGATACAATTTCTTCTACGGAGGATCCCGTCTCAACATTATTTATAATTGTTGATGAAAGTACACTGGGATCGCCATTGAAACTTGATCTAAAGGGATATATAGTTAATCTCGGAAATCTTCGCGGCCAGCAGTACCACATCGTGGATGATTTTATAATTCAATACGAGATTTCAAAAAGACAGGATTCAACACTTCTAACAGATGAAAAGGAATCCATTTTATCTATTTCCTCAATTTCGGAAGCAGTTTTATTTAGTGAAAAGGACAGAAAAGACAGAGATTGGGAGACATCCACCACCAGTAGGAGTACCAGACATTAATAATGTAACGACGTAATTGAAGTTGAATCACTTCCTGCTTTAATATAGTTGATTAATAATTTTCTAATCTATCTGATTTATGAAAAAGAGAGCTTTGTTTTATATTTTATTGTTCCTTTTTAATCTTTGCAGCCTTTATTTTATAATGAAGCTTTTTGCTGCTGATCAGCTGGTTCAGTACGTACTTTACGAGGACAATATAATTGAGAGTCCGAGATTAACAGCGTATATATTATACGTCTGCTGTTTGTCTAATTTATATTTCCAGTTTTTTACATGGATGGAATATTTTTTCAAGGATGAAATTTAAAAGGAGATCTAAACTAAAAGAACAAAAATGATTAGAGAAATCTTAAATACTGAGATTAAAAGCATTGAAAATGATGGTATTGATGTAGTATACATTAGAGACTATAGGGCAAAAAATATTGTACCGGTCCCATTTTCCGTTTCAAATTTTTCAGTGCTTTTAATCAAAAGTGGTAAAATGAATATCAGATTTCATGACGAAACTAATATAGTTAATCGGAAAGATTTATTGGTAATCCCATTTAATTCCATTTGCACCAGGCTTGAAGCGACGGATAATATCCAGTTATATCTTGTAAGGACAAATTTTGATTTTGCATTTAATAATTGTTATGAGAAAGAGCTTTCGGATGCTTTTAGTTTTCTAATGTTAAAATCAGATCGAAAGATTAGTCTTCAGGAAACGGATTTTAAAGTTTTGTCGCTTATTTATAAATTAATGTATGTATTGCAGAACAGCAATGACAAACTGGAAGTAATTACTAAGCTGCGCCGGATATGCTTTAATTTATTTATATATGAACTCAAGTTTATACATTCGAAATATAAACCCGACTTAAATCTTGACTTTTCAAGAAGAGAGAGCATTGTAATACAATTCCTGACTCTATTATCAATACATTTGAGAAAACAGCATCATGTTCAGTTTTATGCAGGAGCGTTATTTATCACTCCAGGACATTTAAATAAGATGGTAAAAGAAAGCACAGGTAAAACAGCTAAAGCATTTATAATTGAAGCTCTTGTCAATGTTTCAAAAAATCTTCTTACGGACTCAAGCTATTCCGTGGCTAATATTGCCGATGAATTAGAATTCAGCAGCGCTGAAAACTTTGGAGTATTCTTTAAAAGACATACTGGTATGCTGCCAACCGAATTTCGTTCTAATAAAAAGTAAGCTGCCAACACAGCTCCTTATTCTGCCAGAGATTGTTTAATTAAAACGATAAGACGATGATTAAAATGTATCCTTTGGAATGGTTTGATTCGTTGATTATAAATTCATTTGATACTGATAATTCTTTTGTAAAAGTATCGGAATATGAATTGGAGAATTTGAGTAAAACAATAGTATCTGAATCAAAAAAAATTAAAATTCATATTAAAGATTCTTTTTTCGAGCTGAAAAGTAAAAGGCAGATTAGACTTCTCATAAGAAAATATCATTCTTCATTGGTTTTTTTAATAGACAGGGTTGTAGAAATAAGAAATATCGAAAAATTCAATTCTCCTGATTTTTTTAGAATATTTGACCTGATTGTTAGTTCCCTGGACGATTTGCTGTCATTTGTAGAAATCAGATATTCGTCCTTTATAAGTCTGGACCAAAGGGTGTCCTTCAGCTATTTTTCAATTTGGAAGAAAGAGACACTTGAGGTTTTAACGAATCTGATTAAAAAAAAAGAAAAGACTGAGGAGAATGATCTCGAATTGGAATATGTTGTCAATCTTCTTGCTGCGCCACTTCATAACAGCAGAAATAGTAAGTATACCTATCGCCAGATTTTGTATTATAGAGAGATAATCATCGAACTTGAAAAATTAAACGATCAAGTTACGGAATCAGAAGGTTTGTCAAATCTGGATCTTGTGCTTATAAGGATGAATTTTAATTCCAGAGAATATACCGATAGACTGGTTAATAGAATAGGCAGGTATTTAGAAGGTTTTGAGAATTTATCTGAAAGACTTGAAAAGCTGCTATATTTCTGCAAGAAACTGTCTAAAATAAACGCAGATTTAAAATTAACCTTTAATCCATCTCAACAGAATCTTATCTCATTTTTGGAATACTGGTTCTCCAGCGAAATCAGATTTGCTGAAAAGAAGGCTGCAATTCTAATACAGGAACAGATTGATGCTTCTGTCGGGAGTGAATTTGTAGAGCGGGCAGATTCAAAACTTGAATGTATACTGTCAGGAGATCAGATTGGACTTATTTTAAGGGCGACAGATGAGGCGAGAATTATTAAGGCCAAGTCTATGAACTACATATTTAAAAGTATTGTGCCTTATCTCTCTACTCCAGTAAAGAGAAATCTTTCTTACCAGTCAGTGAGAAGCAAGTCATATAATGCAGAAGAGCGTGATAAGGAAATTGCAATTGAAAGTCTTGAGAAAATAATCCGCAAGATAAAAACGTATTAGATTTTATTGTCGTTTATAATCTGACAACGCTTTAAATTCGGGCATTTTGAAAGGGTACAAAAAGGGTACAGAAAAGTTGTACTTGTAGAAAATTTATTCTTATCGTTCCTTTGACCTGTAGAATAAATCACATCAACATTTAACGGATAGTGATTTTCATAGAGGAGGATAAAATGTTGAACGATAAAATGAGGAGCTATGTTTACAAATATTTCATGGGGCAGTTATCTGACCGCGGCTGGTATTGCCATAATTTTCTGGTATCTAATAATCTTACTGAAATTTCACAGTAGTGATTTAAAAAAAATCTTATCAGGTGAAAAGAAACTGCAAATACCATTTTTAAAAAAAACTTCTAAAAATTTACAGGATATAAAATCGATATCCGATTCATTTCCGAAATCTTTTGATACCCTGGAAGATGCGGAAAATCTATCGCAGCGTATTAAAGAAGCAGTTAAAGAAAGTGCTGAAAAACGACTAACAAAACAGCAGTTTCAAAATTACCTGCGAATGCTTCTGGATGAATATCCTTATGTCAAAATTTCCTCCCTCAGAGAAAACATTAACCAACAAATGGTATTTGAATCTCAAAAGCATCCCAATCTGCTTTTAACGCTCAGTGAGGCAGACAGTCTTTGGGAAGGACCGGTATTTTAAAAAATTCAGAGGAGGAATATTCCCCGTTCTCTCTGGTGCGGTATGGCTTTATGTGACAGGAAAAATAGAGCAGCAACGGCGGTATTCCTCTTCTTTTTATTAAAGAATAACTTTAAAAATGATTTGTGATGAAAAAATGCAGATGGAAATTAAAAAGTCTTTTTAGACGATTTAGAGCTATGGGATCGTCGCTCCTGATGATTCTGGTTAGTAATGTTATTTACAGCCAGGATGGTGTGGCGGGAATTAATGAAGCCAACCAGAAAGTGAGAAGTTACTTTGATGCCGGCACTGAATTAATGTATGCAGTAGGAGCTATCCTCGGGCTGATAGGGGCAGTAAAGGTATACCAGAAATGGAATGCAGGAGATCCTGATACTGGAAAAGTCGCAGCAGCCTGGTTTGGAAGCTGTGTGTTTCTGGTGGTTGTAGCTACGGTCATTAAATCCTTTTTCGGGGTTTAAACGATAGAGAAGATGAGTAACAGCGTTTATTCGATCAATAAAGGAATCAATCAGAGTATAGAATTTAAGGGACTTAAAGCGCAGTACATCTGGTATTTGGGTGGAGGTGTTGTAGGTCTTATGATTCTGTTTGCTGCCCTGTATATAATTGGGGTTCCTTCCTTGCTATGCATTGGTTTTATTGGAACGGCGGGAGTTTTCCTTGTTTTTAAAATATATAGAATGAGTAATACTTACGGTGAATACGGCATGATGAAGGCTCTGGCTAAAAAACAGATCCCTAAGTGGATTAAAGTTTACAGCAGATCAGTTTTTATTAAGTTATAGCTACAGAACGTTAATGATATAATGTAGAAAGGATGGAGAAGAGTATGGAAGAGCAGCTGCCGGTTATGGCAGTGGAGCATGATTGTATTTTATCAAAACAGGGCGATGTAACTATAGTTTTTAAGGCAGAACTGCCTGAAATTTTTACGCTGTCAGACCAGGAGTATGAAGCTTTCCACCAGTCGTGGATAAAGGCGTTAAAGGTGCTGCCGAAGTTTTGTGTTTTTCATAAACAGGACTGGTTCTTAGAAAGTGCTTATAGAGCTGATTTTTCAAGTGAAGACAGCAGTTTTCTGACCAGAAGCAGCGAGCGTTTCTTTAACGAAAGACCATTTCTGGATCATTCCTGCTATATCATGCTGACCAAGAAACCGGCGGGAAGAAGAAATGCAACCTCATTGTTTTCTAATCTGCTTAGAAGTTCCATAGTTCCAGAGGAAACCTTAAAACCGCAGCTTCTGCAGGATTTTGCAGATACCTGCGGCCAGTTTAAGAGAATTATGGAAGACAGCGGATTTATAAAGCTGGAGCGTTTGAGAAATGAATCGCTTAGAAGCGAGAGCAGAAGAATCGGGCTGGTGGAAAAGTACTGTTTTTTATCAGAGCGGGAAGATTCATTCGTTTTTAAGGATATCAGGTTTGATGAAGGATTAGAAGTAGGGGATAAACACTGCCAATTGTTTACACTTGGTGATGCAGCTGATCTGCCTGGATTATGCGGATCGAGAATCAACTTTGACCGCTATTCAACCGATAAGACCAAATTCAGCGTTGGTTTTGCTTCAACCCTTGGGCAGCTTTTATCCTGTAATCATATTTACAATCAGTATATCTTCATTGAGGATTCACAGAAAACCATCCAAAAGCTGGAAAGCAAGCGACTCAGACTGCAGTCACTCTCTGCCTACAGCCGCGAGAATATGATTGCCAGGGATGCGACCAATGATTTCTTGAACGAGGCAGTATCACAGCAGAGGCTTCCGGTTAAAGCTCACTTTAATATACTGGCTTGGAGCACGGATAAGGAAGACTTGAAAGAGATTAAAAACAAAGTGTCATCAGCTCTTGCGCAGATGGATGCGGCAGCGAAGCAGGAAACTGTCGGAGCTCCTCAGATCTATTGGGCTGGAATAGCGGGAAATGCTGCGGACTTTCCCATGAATGACACCTTCGACACCTTTACGGAACAGGCCGTATGTTTTCTGAATATGGAGACCGGCTACAAATCTTCGCTGAGTCCCTGCGGTATCAGGCTGGGAGACAGGCTGACTGGAAAACCAGTTCATGTTGATATCAGCGATGAACCTGTTAAGATGGGAATCTGCACCAATCGCAATAAGTTTATATTGGGACCTTCGGGCAGCGGCAAGTCCTTTTTTACCAATCATATGGTGAGAAGCTATTACGAGCAGGGCACGCATATTGTGCTGGTGGATGTCGGGCACAGTTATAAAGGGCTCTGCGATATGGTGAAC
>Ga0307413_10000625_pt1 | contig 11954 bp, 8 predicted proteins | sample DK1Ometagenome_3_FD_203714 | JGI IMG/M metagenome (GOLD analysis project Ga0307413, IMG submission 203714) | Maize rhizosphere microbial communities from greenhouse at UC Davis, California, United States - DK15-O-2 | ecosystem: Host-associated > Plants > Roots > Rhizosphere > Soil | place: USA... | reverse complement strand
GCGAGGCGCTCGCCGCGGTCATCCAGCGCGTGTCCGAGCTTGTGACCGATTTCCCCGAGATCGGCGAGCTCGATCTGAATCCGGTGTTCGCGACCGAGAAGGGCGCCATCGCCGCCGACGTGCGCATCGTCATCGATCCGAATCCGCCGGCGCCGCGCTACCGTCCGAGCCAGGACGAGATCGTGCGGGCGATGAACCGGATCATGAAGCCCGACGCGGTCGCCGTGATCGGTGCATCGGCCGAGGCCGGCAAGATCGGCAATTCGGTGATGAAGAACCTGATCAACGGCGGCTATCAGGGCAAGCTCTACCCGATCCACCCGAAGGCCGACGAGATCATGGGCCACAAGGCCTACGCGAGCGTGAAGGACGTGCCGGGCGACATCGACGTCGCCGTGTTCGCGATCCCAGCCAAGTTCGTCGCACAGGCGCTGACCGAGGTGGGCGAGAAGAAGATTCCCGGCGCGGTGCTGATACCGTCGGGCTTCGCCGAGACGGGCAACGTCGAGGGCCAGAACGAAATCCAGGCGATCGGCCGCAAGTACAACGTGCGCCTGATGGGGCCGAACATCTACGGGTTCTACTACACGTGGAAGAACCTCTGCGCCACGTTCTGCACGCCGTACGACTTCAAGGGCCACACGGCGCTGTCGTCGCAGTCGGGCGGCATCGGCATGGCGATCATCGGCTTCTCGCGCTCGGCGAAGATGGGCGTCTCCGCGATCGTGGGCCTCGGCAACAAGTCCGACCTCGACGAGGACGATCTGCTCACGTTCTTCGAGCAGGACGAGAACACCAACGTCATCGCGATGCATTGCGAGGACCTGAAGGACGGCCGCTCGTTCGCCGAGGTCGCGAAGCGCGTGTCGAAGAAAAAGCCGGTGGTCATGCTGAAAGCGGGGCGCACGAGCCTCGGCGCGCGCGCGGCGTCGTCGCACACCGGCGCGCTCGCCGGCAACGACAAGATCTACGACGACGTGCTGCGCCAGTCGGGCGTGATCCGTGCGCCGGGCTTGCGCGACATGCTCGAATACGCGCGCGCCATTCCGGTGCTGGCGACGCCGAAGGGCGAGAACGTGGTCATCATCACGGGCGCCGGCGGCTCGGGCGTGCTGCTGTCCGACGCGTGCGTCGACAACAAGCTCACGCTGATGGCGATGCCGCAGGATCTCGACGCCGCGTTCCGCAAGTTCATCCCGCCGTTCGGCGCCGCGGGCAACCCGGTCGACATCACCGGCGGCGAGCCGCCGACGACGTACAAGAACACGATCAGGCTCGGCTTAACCGACCCGCGCATCCATGCAATCATCCTCGGCTACTGGCACACGATCATCACGCCGCCGATGGTGTTCGCGAATCTCGTCGTCGAGGTCGTCGACGAGATGAAGGCGCAGGGCATCCACAAGCCGATCGTCGCGTCGCTCGCCGGCGACGTGCAGGTGGAGGAGGCTGCCGAGCACCTGTTCCAGCACGGCATCCCGGCGTATCCGTATTCGACGGAAATGCCGGTGGCCGTGCTCGGCGCAAAATACAAATGGGCGCGGGGCGCCGGGCTGCTCTGAACGAAGCCGGCGGTTCCGCGATCCAAGGGGCGAGGAGAGGGGTGGAAGGCAGGTACTGAAGAAGAATCGGCGACGGTCGTCCGGCGGCATCGGACGATCGTCCTCCGACCAGGCGGCTCCGCAGTCGAGGCGGGCCCGCAGGCAGCAGAACTAGACGCGGTCGTTTTCCCTATTCGGAGGAGTCATGAGTCATATCCGTCGTCGCGGCGCACTGGCCGCCGCACTTGCTGGTTGCGCCGTGCTTGCCCTGCAGCCCATGTCCGCCGCCGCGGCGTGGGAGCCGACCAAGCCGATCGAATTCGTCGTCCCCGCCGGAACCGGTGGTGGCGCCGACCAGATGGCGCGGTTTCTGCAAGGCGTCATCGCCAAGCACAACCTGTCGAAGCAGCCGTTCGTCGTCGTCAACAAGTCGGGCGGCGCGGGCGCCGAAGGCTTTCTCGAAGTGAAGAATGCCAAGGGCGATCCGCACAAGATCATCATCACGCTTTCCAATCTGTTCACGACGCCACTCGCCACCGGCGTGCCGTTCAACTGGAAGGACCTGACGCCGGTCGCGATGCTGGCGCTCGACGAGTTCGTGCTGTGGGTGAACGCCGAGTCGCCGTACAAGACCACGCAGGACTACGTCAACGCCGTGAAGGCGGGCCAGGGCGGCCAGTTCAAGATGGCCGGCACCGGCTCGAAGCAGGAAGACCAGATCATCACGGTGGCCCTCGACAAGACGCTCGGCAAGAAATTCACCTACGTGCCGTTCAAGGGCGGCGGCGACGTCGCCGTGCAGCTCGTCGGCAAGCACGTCGACTCGACGGTGAACAACCCGATCGAGCAGGTCGCGCACTGGCGCTCGGGCTCCGTTCGGCCGCTGTGCGTGTTCGACTCGAAGCCGATGCCGTACCCGAACAAGGTGACGAGCGACAAGTCGTGGCAGGACGTCCCGACCTGCAAGTCGCAGGGTCTCGACGTCGAGTACACGATGTTGCGCGGCATCTTCATGCCGGGTGGCGTGACGCAGGACCAGGTCGACTATTACGTCGACATCTTCAAGAAGGTCCGCGAGCTGCCGGAATGGAAGAAGTACACGGAGGACGCGGCGTTCAACACCACGTTCATGACCGGCAAGCAGTTCGCCGACTGGGTGGCCGCCGCGGAGAAAACCCACAAGGAACTGATGCAGGAAGCCGGCTTCATCGCCAAGCAGTAATCCCATGACCACACCCGACGGGAGAGCGCGTGGCGACATCGCCACGCGCTGGGTGGAGCTGTTCGTCGCGCTGCTTTTCGCGCTGGTCGGCGCGATCGTCATCGTCGACAGCGTGCGCGTCGGCTACACATGGGCCGAGGACGGGCCGAGGGCGGGCTATTTCCCGTTCTACATCGGCTGCATCCTCGTGGCGTGCGGCGCCTACATAGCGCTCCAGACGATCTGGCGCTGGCGGAAGCTCGACGGCATCACGTTCGTCACCCGGGACCGGCTGAAGCCCGTGTTCCTGATGCTGCTGCCGACGATCGCGTTCGTGATCCTCGTCGGCTGGCTCGGCATCTACGTGGCCGCGTTCATTTACGTCGGCGGATTCATGCTGTGGCAGGGCCGCTACGGCTGGCTGCCGACGCTGGTGGTGAGCGCCGGGCTGCCGCTCGTGCTGTTTGCCGTGTTCGAGCTGTGGTTTCTCGTGCCGCTGCCCAAGGGGCCGGTCGAGCACCTGCTCGGCTACTGATTCCGGTCGGGAGCACGCGTGGAAGACCTCGGCAACCTGATGCAGGGCTTCGCGGTCGCGCTGTCCTGGCATAACCTGCTGTTCATGCTGGTCGGCATCCTGCTCGGGGTGCTGATCGGCGTGCTCCCCGGCCTGGGCGGCGCGAACGGCGTCGCGATCCTGCTGCCGCTCACGTTCTCGATGTCGCCGACGTCGGCGATCATCATGCTGTCGTGCATCTACTGGGGTGCCCTGTTCGGCGGCGCGATCACGTCGATCCTGTTCAACATACCGGGCGAGCCCTGGTCGGTCGCGACGACGTTCGACGGCTATCCGATGGCGCAGCAGGGCCGCGCGGCGGAAGCGATGACGGCGGCGTTCACGTCGTCGTTCGTCGGCGCGCTGTTCGCCGTCATCATGATCACGTTCCTGGCGCCGCTCGTCGCGCGGTTCGCGCTGCGCTTCGGGCCGCCGGAATTCTTCGCCGTGCAGCTCCTGACGTTCTGCAGCTTCGTCGGCATGGGACGCGAGCCACCGGTGAAAACGATCGCGGCGATGATGCTGGGCTTCGCGCTTGCGGCCGTGGGCCTCGACACGGTGACGGGTCAGCTCCGGATGACGTTCGGCTTCACGCCGCTGCTGCAGGGCTTCGATTTCCTGATCGCCGTCATCGGCCTGTTCGGCCTGGGCGAGATCCTGATCACGATGGAGGAGGGGCTTTCGTTCAAGGGCAAGGGCGGCAAGATCAACCCGAAGATCGTCTGGCAGACGTGGAAGCTGCTGCCGAAGTTCTGGGCGACGTCGCTGCGCGCCGTGCTGATCGGCTGCTGGATGGGCGTGACGCCCGGCGGCGCGACGCCCGCGTCGTTCATGAGCTACGGCATGGCGAAGCGCATGTCCAAGAACGGGTCGAAGTTCGGCGAGGGCCAGATCGAAGGCGTCGTGGCCCCGGAAACGGCCGCGCACGCGGCGGGCACCAGCGCGTTGCTGCCGATGCTGACGCTCGGCATTCCCGGATCACCGACGGCCGCCGTGCTCCTCGGCGGCTTGCTGATCTGGGGGCTGCAGCCGGGGCCGCTGCTGTTCGTCGAGAAGCCCGATTTCGTGTGGGGGCTGATCGCCAGCATGTATCTCGGCAACATCGCGGGGCTGCTGATCGTGCTGACGACGGTGCCATGGTGGGCGGCGATCCTGCGCATACCGTTTGCGATCATCGCGCCGATCATCGTCGTCATCTGCGCGATCGGCGCGTACACGGTGCACAACAACATCTTCGACGTCTACATGATGGTGGTGTTCGGCGTTCTCGGCTACCTGTTCAAGAAGCTCAAGTACCCGCTCGCGCCGCTCGTGCTCGCGCTCGTGCTGGGCGACATGGCCGAGACCGCGTTCCGGCAGTCGATGCTGCTGTCGAGAGGCAACCTGTCGATCTTCTGGTCGAACCCGCTCGTGGGGTCGATCGTGGCGCTCGCGCTCGTGCTGCTCGCCTGGCCGCTGATCTCGCGCATCATCGGCGCGCTGCGCGCGAAGCCGCAGGCGGCGGCGCCCGCCTGACCCCGAGGTCGACTTATTGCTCTGACCCCGCGAACCGCTCGCGCAGCACGTTCTTCTGCACCTTGCCCATCGCGTTGCGGGGGAGCTCCGCCACGATGTGCACGCGCTTCGGCACCTTGTACGCGGCGATCTCGCGCCTGAGCGCGGCGATGACGGCATCGCCGTCGATGCTCTGACCATTGGCGGCGACCACGACGGCGGTCACCGCTTCGCCGAAGTCGGGATCGGGCACGCCGATCACCGCCGATTCGGCGACGCCCGGCATCGCATCGACGATCTCCTCGATCTCCTTCGGATAGACGTTGAGCCCGCCGCTGATGATCATGTCCTTCGCGCGTCCGGCGAGCCGCAGGTAATCCTTCGCGGGCCCCTCCGCGACCCATTCACCGACGTCGCCGGTGCGAAACCAGCCGTCCGCCGTGAACTCCTCGCGCGTCTTGTCGGGCATCTGCCAGTAGCCGGCGAACACGTTGGGCCCGCGCACCTCGACCGCACCCACGCTGCCGGGGCCGCAGACGTTGCCGTCCTCGGCGGTGATCCGCACGGACACGCCGTGAAGCGGACGGCCGACGGTCCCCGCGGCCCGCACGCCGTCGAGCGGATTCGACGTGATCATCCCGGTCTCGGTCATGCCGTAGCGCTCGAGGATGGCGTGTCCGGTGCGCGACTCGAATTCGGCAAACGTCTCGGCAAGCAGCGGTGCGGACCCCGATATGAACAGCCGCACGTTGCCGCATGCGTCCCGCGTGAACGCGGGCTCGCGCAGAAGCCGCGCGTAGAAGGTCGGCACGCCCATCATGACCGTTGCCGACGGAAGCAGGGCGGTGACTTCCTTCGCGTCGAATTTCGGCAGCCACAAAAGCCGCGCACCGGACAGCAGCGCGCAATGGACGGCGACGAACAGCCCGTGCACGTGGTAGATCGGCAGCGCATGCAGCACCGCATCGCCTCGCGTGAATCCCCAGGCGTCGACCAGCGCCAGCGCATTCGACGCGAGGTTGCGGTGCGTGAGCATCGCGCCCTTTGCGCGACCGGTCGTTCCGGACGTGTACAAAATGGCGGCGAGATCGTCCGGCCGCGACGTGACGGTTTCGAACGTGGTGTCCTCGCGACTCGCCCGATCCGCCACCTCGCCGCCGTTCGCGTCGAGCACGAGCACCGTCGCGTCGCCGGCGAGCGTCTTCACCATGCCGAGCGCTTCCGGTCGGCAAACGATCACGCGCGGCTTCGCATCGTCGAAGAAGAACGCAAGCTCGTGCTTCTGGTAAGCCGTGTTGAGCGGCAGGTACACGAGCCCCGCGCGCAGGCACCCGAGATAGAGCGCAAGTACCTGCCAGTGCTTGTCGGCCTGCACCGCGACGCGGTCTCCCGGCCGGCATCCGGCGCGCACCAGCGCATGCGCGATCCGGGACGACAAGACCGTCAGGTCGTCGTAGTGAACCACCGGCCCGTCGGCAACCAGAATGCACGGAACTTCGCGCTCGCGCGGAAAATGCGCCTCGATCAGTGCGTAGAGATTGGCGTTCATCCGCGGTCGCGGCGTTGCGTGGCGTTTCAGGGCATTATTCCATACCGATGAGGAACGACGTGAAGCCGCCGCAGCCGCACGGTCTGCGCATGGCGTCCCCGCACGCGCGCATTGCCGCGCTCGCCGACAGGGACACCGTGCAGCCCTTGCCGCCGGCCGGCCCCAGTCCCCATATCGCCCGCTACGGCATAGCGCCGCACGGCGACGACGGCATCGTCGTCGCGCGCGTGCGCGTCGGCGGCGTGCCGATGCTCGTCGCCGCGCAGGACGAGCATTACCTCGCGGGCAGCGTCGGCGAGCGTCACGCGCGCGCACTCCTTGCGATGGTCGAAGCGGCGCGACGCGAGCAGCCCGCGGCCGTCGTGCTGCTGCTTGCCTCCGGCGGCGTCCGGCTGCACGAGGCCAATGCCGCCGAGCTTGCGCTCGCGCGGGCGCTCGCCGCGCTGCTCGACGCGCGCGCTGCCGGCATCGCGGTCGTCGCGATCGGCGTCGGCCATGTATTCGGCGGTGCGTCGGTGCTCGCCTGCGCCGCGGATCGGCTTGCGCTTTTGCCCGGTACGCGAATCGGCCTGTCCGGTCCCAAGGTTCTCGAATCGGTTCACGGCAAATGGGAGCTCGATGCCGACGATGAACGCGACATCGAGGCCGTGTTCGGCGCGGCGGCGCGCAGCCGGGCCGGATATGCCGACCTTCTCGCCGACGATGCCGACGCGCTGCGGGCGTGGGTCGCGCGCGCGGCGCGCGAGCGCGAGGACTTCGCCACTGCCGTCGGCGCGATGCACGCGCGGCTGCGCTCGCGGATCGTCGGCGATGCGGCCGCGGCGGCGCCATTCGAGGTGCTGCCATGCTTCGACGGCGCCGTTCCCGTCGACAACGGCGGCCGCCTATGGCTGCGTGACGAATGCTGGCTCACGCGTCCGAGTCCGGGGACCTCGATCGGTCCCGCCGACATCCACGCGTTGGACGACGCGCTGCTCGCCCACGTGGCGCCGCGCAATGCGGGTGCTCCCGATGCGGTCGTGCTCGTCGAGGACTCGGCCGGGCACGTGGTATCGCGCGCAGCGGCCATGCGTTTCCAGTCGCAATTCCTCGCGCATCACGCGTGCGTGCTCGCGCTGCTACGTGCGCGTGACTGCCGCCTGATCGGCTTTTTGGCAGGCGTCGGGCACAGCGCCGCCTTCTTCACCAACGCGCTGCAGGCGCCGGTGCTCTACGCGCTGCCGCGGGCGAGCGTCGTCGCGATGGAGCCATCGGCGATCGCGCGCGTCACCGGGCTTCCGGCGGACGATCTCGTCGAGAACGATCCGCTGGTCGGCCATCCGGTGCGCCATCTGCAGGCGCAGGGCGGCGTTACCGCAATCGTCCCCGACGCGTCGCTCGCGTCGCTCGGATTGTGACGTCGAGGCTGCGCGGCGCGGCCATCCGCGCGCGGTTGCGGGGGGTCGCGGTCCGGGTCGTGAGCTGCGCCACGCTTGCGCTCGGCGCCGCGGTCGCGTGGGCAGCGACCGCCGACGTTGCACGCGAGACCCGCTGGGCGGAGCAGATCGTGCCGCAACTCGTCGTCGGCGACGCCGTGTGGCTCACGACGCCGCGGCATCCGCGCGTCCTCGCGCTGTACACGGAGCCGGCAAAGGTAACGCGCGAAGCGGTCATCGTCGTGCACGGGATGGGTGTAAGCCCCGACTGGAACCTGATCGGCGTGCTGCGCACGGCGCTCGCCGATCGCGGCTTCGCGACATTGTCGGTGCAGATGCCGGTCCTTGCGGCCGATGCGCGGAGCGACGAATACGGGACGCTCTTCCCCGATGCCGGCGAGCGGCTGACGGCCGCGGTATCGTGGCTGCGGGGCAAGGGTTACGCGCGCATAGCGATCGTTTCGCACAGCATGGGCGCAGCGATGACGGACGCGTGGCTCGCGCGTGCCCCGCCGGGCGTCGATGCCTGGGTGCCGGTGGGCATGATGAATCCCTTCTCGGTCCGGCCGCGGCAACCAGTGCTCGACGTCGTCGCGCAGCATGATTTTCCCCAGGCGCTTGCGGCGTCGAAGGCGCGCAAGGCGCAACTGCCCGGCGATGCGTGTTCGGAAGCGCTCGTCGTCAGCGGCACCGATCATTACTTCGGCGACGCGGCGCCGCGCCTTGCCGAGGCGATTGCGCCGTTCATCGCCCGCGCGCTCGGTGGTTCCTGCTAAGGCGTAGGGCCCTAGTCGCGGTCGTCGTCGATGCCGGCGGTCGCGCGCGCCAGGCGATCGCGGACGGCGTCCCAGGCGCGCTCGTCGGGCACCTGCTCGACGAGAATCGCATCGACGCCACTGTCGTCCAGCGCGCGCAGGTTCGCGTACAGCGCCCGCGCGTAGGCGTGCGCGTCGTGCGGCGCATCGCGCCAGACCCCGTCGAACTCGTCCGGTTCCGCGCTGGTGCGGGCGAGCACGGCAACGCGCTCGTCGCGATCCGCGAGCTGCGCGAGCTCGGCGCGAAGCGCGTCCGGCGCGACGAGTTGCGCCGGCGTGCGCGTCGCGTAGTGCGAAGCCAGCGTGCCGGACGCGCGCGGTGCGGTGGCGTCCGCCGCCAGCGGTTGCTGCCCGAGAACGGCCGCGATGGCGTCCGCGCCGATGCCGCCTGGCCGCAACAGCATCGGCGCATCGCCGGTGAACGCGACGATCGTGCTTTCGATGCCGATGTCGCACGCGCCGCCGTCGAGTATCAGGTCGACCGCGTCTTCGAGATCGTCGGCGACGTGCTGCGGCGTCGTCGGCGAGACATGGCCGAAGCGATTGGCCGACGGCGCCGCGATGCCGCCGCCGAATTCCGCGAGCAGCGCGTGCGCGACCGGATGCGCCGGAACGCGCAGGCCCACACTCGCCTGGCCGCCGGTAACGGCGTCGAGCACGTGCGCTGCGCGCGGCACGATCAGCGTGAGCGGTCCCGGCCAGAACGCAGCCGCGAGCGCGTGCGCGCCCGCCGGCATCGCCGACGACCAGCGTTCCGCCGACGCGACATCGGCCACGTGCACGATCAGCGGATGATCCGCCGGTCGCCGCTTCGCGTCGAAAATGCGCATGACCGCGGCCTCGTTGCTCGCGTCGGCACCGAGGCCGTAAACGGTCTCGGTCGGGAACGCGACGAGCCCGCCGTCCGCGATCATCCGCGCCGCGCGCACGACCGACGCGCGGTCGGCGCGGACGATGCGGTGCGAGAGGGTGCGTCTGTTAGAATTCAACCCTTTACGCGTCGCGCGCGAGCGCCGTGCCGCCTCGAAGGAGAGCGTTTGATGAGCGAATTCCTGTTCACGTCCGAATCGGTGTCGGAAGGCCATCCCGACAAGATCGCCGACCAGATCTCCGACGCGGTGCTCGACGCGATTCTATTGCATGACCCGACCGGACGCGTCGCGGCGGAAACGCTCGTTTCCACCGGCCTCGTCGTGATGGCCGGCGAAATCACCACCAGCGCGAACGTCGACTACGGCCGCGTCGCGCGCGACACGATCCGCAGCATCGGCTACAACGATCCCGCGCTGCGCTTCGACGCCGACGGCTGCGCGGTCATGGTGTGCTACGGCCGCCAGTCGCCCGACATCGCACAGGGCGTCGACCGCGCGTCGGACGATTACCTGAACCAAGGGGCCGGCGACCAGGGCCTGATGTTCGGCTACGCGTGCGACGAAACACCGACGCTGATGCCGTTTCCGATCTACTACGCGCATCGCCTGGTGCAGCGGCAAAGCGAGGTGCGCCGCGACGGCCGCCTGCCCTGGCTGCGTCCCGACGCGAAATCGCAGGTGACGGTGCGCTACGTCGACGGCAAGCCGAAAAGCGTCGACACCGTCGTGCTCTCCACGCAGCACAATCCGGAGATGAACGAGCGGCAGAAGATGCTCTCCGAGGCCGTCATCGAGGAGATCGTCAAGCCGGTGTTCCCGAAGGAAATGATCTCCGGCACGCGCTTCCTCGTGAACCCGACCGGGCGTTTCGAGATCGGCGGCCCGCACGGCGACGCCGGCGTCACCGGCCGCAAGATCATCGTCGACACGTACGGCGGCGCAGCACCTCATGGCGGCGGCGCGTTCTCCGGCAAGGATCCTTCGAAGGTCGACCGCTCCGCGGCGTACGCGGCGCGCTACGTCGCCAAGAACATCGTCGCGGCCGGCCTCGCGAAACAGTGCCAGGTGCAACTGTCGTACGCGATCGGCGTCGCCAAGCCGATCAACGTCACCGTCTACACCGAGGGCACCGGCCGCGTGTCAGACGCGCGCATCGTCGATCTCGTGAACGCGCATTTCGACCTGCGCCCCAAGGGCATCATCCGGATGCTCGACCTGTTGCGGCCGATCTACCGCAAGACCGCAGCGTATGGCCATTTCGGCCGCGACGAACCGGGCTTCACCTGGGAAGCCACCGACAAGGCGCAGGCGCTGCGCGAGGCCGCGGGCACCCGCGAGGCGGTCGCCGCCGACTGATCGGCGCGCCGCTCTTAAGCGCGCCGCGAATCCGCGAGCTGACTTCGCGTCGGCAGCGAACACAGTGTGAACAGAGCCTAAGCCGCGCGCCGCTCGCTCGCGCTCGAGAAGCGGCCGCGTCCCGCGGCCTTCGCGTGGTAGAGCTTGCGGTCCGCGCGTCCGACCAGCGCTTCCGGAGAGTCGTGCCGGGTGCTGAGTGCGACGCCGATGCTGGTCCCTACCCTGACGTACAGCGCGCCGATCGCGAACGGGACCGCAATCGCGGCGAGGATGTCGGCCGCAATGCGCTCGGCGGGCGCGACTCCGTCGAGCTTCGGCAACAGGATCGCGAACTCGTCTCCGCCGAGGCGCGCCACCGTGTCGGACGCGCGCACCGCGCCGCGCAGTCGCTTCGCGAATTCGACGAGCACGGCATCGCCGGCCGCGTGGCCGTGCGTATCGTTGATCGCCTTGAATCGATCGACGTCGAGGAAAAGGACGCCCACGCCATGCTCGGTCTCACGCGCCTGCGCGAGAGCGCGCGAAAGGCGATCGAAGAACAGCGCGCGATTCGGCAGCCCGGTCAGCACGTCGTTCTCGGCCTTGCTGCGAAGCTGCCGCTCGACCGTCTTCACGCGCGTGATGTCGCGCGCCGTCACGGATACGCCGTCTCCGAGCTTGACCGCCTGGTGGCCGATCCACCGGGACGCGTCGGTGGCGGACATGCGGAATTCCTCGGTCAGCGGCGTGCCGGTTTCGACGATGCAGGCGTAGCGCTCGACGAAATACCGCGCCTGCTCGCTCGCCAGGACATCCGTCAGCGCGCGGCCGATGACGTCCTCGCTGGGGCGCGCGACCAGGACTTCGCCGCTCGCGTTCATGTAGCGGATGCGAAAGTCGACGACGCGCCCGCGGTGGTCGCGGATGGCATCCATGAGGAAATAGGCATCGAGGCTCGACTCGGCAGCGCCTCTGAATTGCGCGGCGACGCGGGCCGCCTCCTCGCGCGCGTCGACGATCGCGCGCGTCAGCGGGCGCAGCCGTCGCCGGAGCAGCGAGACTCCGGCGGCAACCAGCATCGCGAGCAGCGCGAGCGCACCGCCGAAGCGTTGCGCGAGCGGTGCGTTCAGCTCGGCGACGTCGATCTTGATGACCATCGCGAGCCCCGTGCTGCCGATG
>Ga0307413_10000624_pt1 | contig 11955 bp, 8 predicted proteins | sample DK1Ometagenome_3_FD_203714 | JGI IMG/M metagenome (GOLD analysis project Ga0307413, IMG submission 203714) | Maize rhizosphere microbial communities from greenhouse at UC Davis, California, United States - DK15-O-2 | ecosystem: Host-associated > Plants > Roots > Rhizosphere > Soil | place: USA... | reverse complement strand
TCGGGTTTGCGGGCCGTCGAAATCGGATTGAGTGATCGACGCCGGGTGAGCGGATGCTAGAGCAGAGTAGGGTTCCAGGCTGGTAATCTTGCCATTCGGTAATTTACGAATCCCTCCTTGCCCTTTGGTCGTCGAGTTAACGATCAAGCCGACTCTAGGAGCCCAAGCGCCGATTTCAGTTTCGTCGATAGCTTGAGCTTTTCCGCCACCCTTTTGAAGTTCCGCTGACAGGGTAAGAGCATGTTCCAGGTTACGATTGGCAATCACCAGCTGGCCTTGATCGAGCATATCGGACAGCCGAAAGGCGATGGCGCGCGCCGAGCCGCCTGCCCCTAAGAGCAAGACATCGGTTCGCGCCAGTGAAGTCAGGAATGATTCCGTTTCCTCTGCAAGCGGCGTTAGCAAACTTTCAATGAATCCCGGGCCGTCGGTATTGTATCCGACGAGTTTGCCGGACGAGCTTCTGACGATGGTGTTGACCGCTTGAACTCGTTGGGCCCCTGCCTCAATCTCGTCCAAAAAATCCATGATCCGAATCTTGTGCGGCACGGTGACATTGATTCCTAGGAAGTTATCTAGGCCTTTGAGGATCGCGATTAGCTCGCCTAAGCGCGGCTCAGCGACATCGAGCGGCAGATAAATTGCGTTAATGCCCAGATAATTGAATGCCGCATTCCATAGGGCAGGGCTCTTTGAGTAGTAAGACGGCGCGTCGCCGACAATCCCAGCTATTTGTTTATCACTAATTAGGCTGGCGTCGATCGCGTTACTGATGCAATTTTGAATGGCAGCGATTTGTTTCCGAGATGTCATGGCAGATAGCTTATCGCCCCCGTGGTCGCACTCAGGGCTGCTTCCGCAGGTAAGGAGTTTGCCGAACCGCGCTATAGGCCGTTTTTGATTGCCAGTCTATCATCGGAGTAGCACAGCAGCGACTTGCGGTTGTCGAGAATCGTTTCCAAAGCGACTTCGTGTCCCCACAGCTGGTTTAGGTATTGAAGCGTTTTCTCGGCATACTCCAGTTGCAGATCCCGTCCATCATGATGGTGCCGTAGGAATAGCGTCCGATTCTTATTATAATCAGCATCTTCAATTTTTATCGTTGGAATAGTGCTGGTGCCGACATTTTGAATCAAAGTTTCTTTGATCTGACGCCAATTAAGATCATCCGCGACGCGGCTGACGACCTGTTCATTGCCCCGGGTTCGATATTCGAATAGGTTGAGGTCTCGCACGAGTTCTTCGGTCAAATAGCGTCGGATAAAAGACGCATCACGCTCAACTTCGCGGACCTCGAAAAGTTTCTCCGCGCCACTTTTATTGCGGCGGCCGTACTCTTTCTCGTCCTCGGCAGAGGGGTGGTCCCAGCGTTTTTCAATATTCTCCCAGATCTTCATACCCACGTGGTACGGATTTAAGCCCCCAGGTGCAGGGCGCAAGACCTGCGCATGCCGCACCAGAAACTCCAGATGCAGGTTCTGCGGCAGCTCCAAGCTTTCAAGAATTCGTTTGTGCCAGAAGCTCGCCCAGCCTTCATTCATTATTTTGGTTTCAATTTGCGGGATGAAATACTGAGATTGCTCATGAACGATGGTTAAAAGATCCTTCTCCCAATCAGCCAAATGCGGATTATGATCGCGGATAAAGATCAAAAGATCTTCCTCTGGATAAAGAGGAACTTTGTTGAGATCGGGAGAGACATAATCTTGCCGCCGATGGATCGCGCCAAATGGGTCCGCCGGCGGTTGCGCCTCCTGCACTTTAGTTTCTATTTGCTCCCGGGAGGACAGCTTGCGGATAGACAGGTTACGGCGACACTGGAGGGACAATGCGTGTGCCGCATCAAGAATTCGTTCGATGCGTTCCAATCCGATACTCGGATCCTCCACGTAGTGGCGCACCCGATTTGCATGGCTTTTGAAGGTTTCAATCGTATATTTCGCGCGTGTCGCGCCAAACGTGAAATTATTTTTGAAAAAATCATTATGTCCGTATACGTGGGCAATGGTGAGGACCTGCAAAGCCAGGCTGTTATCGCGCATCAAATAAGCAATCGAGGGATTAGAGTTGATAACCATTTCATAAGGCAGCCCGCTCACACCATACTCATATAACGTCTTTAATTTTTCGAAGCTTTTTCCGTAAGACCAATGAGGGTAATGAGAGGGCATGCCGGAATAAACCATGTAAGTAAGCATGTCCTCATGATCACAGATCTCGAACTCTTGAGGATAGGGGTCGAGACCAAACTGATGAACAATCTCAAGGATTCGGCTGTTCCAAGCTTCCAAATCTTCAATCGTATAATCCATATCCTGAGGCTACCTATCGAGGACGCTACGCGGCATCCTCCCGACCGCGATCCTTCGCCAGGAAAGTCTTAAACGATGTCCAGATATCCTCTTTGCGATGGATTTGAAGCGTGTGAAAGTTCGGCTCATCCAATTGAGAAAATAGCGGAATCAAGCTGCTGCCATAGTAGCCCGCTCCCAATGGTTTGATCTCACCGTAGCCGAACAGGTTAGATGACTGTGCCAATTCGGTGGCTGCCTTCAGAGCCGCCGGGTTGTCCGATTCGAAATTGTCGCCGTCCGAACAATGAAAAACATACACGTTCCATAGCGCGGGATGAAAGCGCTCGTTGATAATCTCCAATGCCTTGTTGTATCCGGAAGAAATGAAGGTGCCGCCGGACTCCCCCTTGTGAAAGAAATCTTCTTCGGTAACTTCCTGCGCCTCCGTGTGATGCGCGATAAAAACAATCTCAACATTTTGGTAGCGCGTGCTAATGAACTGATACAGAATAAAAAAGAAACTCCGCGCCAGATATTTCTTCATGGTATCCATGGACCCGGAGGTATCCATGATGCACAAAACGACAGCATTGGACTCGCGTCGCAAGTCGCTCACTGAGTGATGGTAACGCAAGTCATCTTTATGGAAAGGAAATCGGGTGTGTACCCCTGTGAGGTCTCTACGCTGAGAGGCTTTCTTGCGTTTCAGACGGGAGCGAGCGGTCCGCTTTTTATCCAAACGCACGCGAACGCCTTTGCGTCTGTAGCCTTTTTGACGAAACTGCTTTTCAACTTCGATTTGGCGCAGCCGTTTGCGCTCCAAATCGGGCAGCTCCAGATCTTCGAACATCAATTCGATGAGCTCATCGAGCCGAACGTCAGTCTCATAGTAATCGACGCCGGGCTGATCTCCAGGCTGCCCGGGCTGTTTTCCTTTCTCGCCTTGGCCGACAACTTGTCCGGGCTGCGGTTCTTGATCGCCTCCTTGGCCGACTCCGGGTGCGTTATCGCCATACACAAACCGATATTCCTTAACTCCGCGAATCGGGACTTTGATAATGCGGTTGTTGTCTTTGCCGATGATGGATTCTTCGGCAATAATGTCGGCGATGTTATTTCTAATCGCTTCCCTTACTTTCTGCCGGTGCCGCAGGCGATCACCCGCGCTCCGATCACTACGCTGCCCCGATGACGAGTTGTACGGCCGGAAAATGGTCTCGGCCGTGCGATCGATCCCGGTTTGTGGGTCACGCGTGACCATCATGATCAGTCCTTCCAGAGATTATTAGCGGCATACTTGAGTATAACGTCGACACAACTCGGGCAATAGCCGTTTTCCAGCAGATTTTTAACCATAACGTTGTACTTTTCGGATTGTTCCTCGTCACGCATACGGGATTTGGTGATGACCCGGCTGAGATCCCGGACCGAAGTGATGAGCTTTTTCTCGATCGCTTCCTTTAACGGCTCATAGCTTCTGTAATCGATCTTTTCACCGCGCCGATTTGCCGCCCAAAGATATGCGATGACTTCTTGACGGAAACCGTCGGCCGCCGAGCCGATGATCGCGATCTGTTCCTCGATAGACTTCATGAAGCTCTCGTCGGGCGAGAGCTCTTCCTTGGTGTTTCGGTCTTTGACCTTGCTTTTGTTGACATAAGCTTCAGCGTGATCCAGGTAATTTTGGAAAAGCGCTTCAGCTTGTTCCTGGTAGGAATAGACGAAAGCGCGAGTGATCTCCTTCTCCAGGATCTCCAGATATTCCTTGTGCAGCGCATCCTGCAACAATTCAAGGTATTGCTTGCGGGTGTCGTCGGGAAGATCGGCTTCCTTCACCATATTGATCAATGCCTCACGCACGTTGATTGGATTGATGCAATTCCCCGTGGTGTTATCCGACAAGGCATTGTCCAAAGCCTTCATGATAAATCGCGTTGAGATGCCTGACAGACCTTCTCGTTTGACGCCTTCTTTGAGCTCCTGAACGTCGACTTTCTTGCTTCTGCCTTTTTCGACGACCTCTTCACCATTGTAGAGGCGCAACTTCGTCATCAGATCGCATTTGTTCGTCGGCTCGAGCCGCGAAAGAATTGCAAACATCGAGGCGATCTCCAACGTGTGCGGCGCAACATGGGCGCGGAAGTCCGAGTGGCGGATTATTTTTTGGTAAATCTTAACTTCCTCAGATAGGCGCAAGTTATACGGCACACGAATAACCACGATCCGATCTAGAATCGCTTCATTGGTGTGGTCGGCCTTGAACTTCTGCCATTCAGCCTCGTTCGAATGAGCGATGATAACGGTATCGACGTAAACCAGCCCGTGCCGTCCGGGAGCCGGAACAACTTTCTCCTGGGTTGCCGTGATCATGCAATGGAGATATTCGATCTCGTTCTTAAACACTTCTATAAACTCGACCATTCCTCGATTACCAACGTTCAAAGCGCCATTGAGCTCGAGAACCCGCGGGTCTCCTTCAGAATATAAGTCGAGCTTGGAGATGTCCTCGCTGCCGATGAGCACCGAAGTGTCCTGATTATTTGGATCGACCGGCGGGACAACGCCGATACCAACACGCGCGCGCTTGGAAAACTCAATAGTCGAGACCGGAAATTCTTCGTACTTTCCGCCATATTCGTGCTGTAGTTTGAACCGGCAAACGGGGCAGAGATCGCCTTCGATGTGCACTCCCAGCATCTTTTCAAACTCTTTGCGCAGGTGGCGGGGAATCAGATGAAGAGGTTCTTCAAACATCGGGCAACCCTCAATGGCGTAAAAGGGTGGGCTTTCTTCCAGTCCCCGATGCAGTTTTTCGACCAGCGAGCTTTTCCCGGAACCCACGGGACCCATAAGGTAGAGAACTTGACGGCTTTCTTCTCCCTTCAACGAAGCCGCATGAAAATAGCGAACAATTTGTGAGATGGTCTTTTCAATGCCGAAGAACTCATCGGCGAAGAAGTCATAAACTTTTATAGATTCGTCTTTGTAGATGCGCTTGGCGTATGGATCGTCGTCTACGTTGATATCTCTGACGCCGGCTTTTATGAGTACGTCATAGAGACGCGCATGAGCCAACTTCGCGACTCCCGGATCATCTCTGACCTTGTCGAGATACCCGAGCAGATTTCCGCGCCATGATTGGCTTTGGTGCAGATCTCGGTCTTTTTGAATGAGTGCTTGGAATTCCTTGTTATGGTCCATGCCAGAAGCTCCCCTTTCTGGAGAAAAGTTTATCGCGCAGGTTTAGCGGCGACGTTGGTAGAGATAAGCGGCCGAGATTATTGAGGGATGAATAAGACCTGTAGCCAGGCTGCGCTACAGGCGCAGAGAGCAAAAATGTTTTTTCCCAAACGTGCTTCACGTTAGGCCGAAAGCTGGGAAAGCGTGAGCGGTGTGGCGCTGCGGTTTGTAAAGCGAGAACCGGGGAAAGTCTATCGCTTGCATTCGACCTCCGTTAACCCAACGTGCTGGTCTTCTCAGCCCATGCTCCTTGATTAGACGTGGCCAAAGAACAGTTTCTTCATTCTTACCCGCTGCTTACACTCGACATTGAAGCGCCGTTTGTGCGCAATGTCAAGATTATTATGAGCATGCTGACACCATAGCGGCTGTCGAATACGCTGAGTTATCATCCGACATTCGATCTGCTAAGTTCGTGGTTACAAAAGAGCTGTGAAAGAGGCAACTGGTATGAAACCTGGAGAACTGATGATTCAACCCGGCCTCCGATGGTATGCAATTCAAACTAAAGGCAACAAGGAAAAAGAGGTAGCCAAGCGACTGACGGATCTTAAGTTTGAAATCTTTCTGCCTTGGCTGCGCGATCGGAGGCGCATTGGTAGCAAGTATCATTGGGTTCTGGTGCCGTTGTTTCCGGGTTATTTATTTTGCCGTTTGGACATAGTTGTATCGGGGAAGACGGCCCGCTACTCGCCGGGCGTAAAGGACTTCCTCCGATTCGGCAACGAGATAACTGAAATCTCCAACGACATCATTGTCGCGTTACAGGAGCGTTGCCCCGAGGGCATCGCAGCCGTCAACCCGGTGTCCCTGACCGCCGGAGACTCGGTAACCATCAACGAAGGACCCTTTGCCGGTCTGCAGGCTATCTTTGAAAAGAAAATGAAAGGCAGCGAGCGCGTTGCCGTCTTACTTGAGCTTCTTGGCCGGCAAACACGCCTCATTCTGCCCAGCGAAACTGTCGGAAGAACTTGACCGTCAGGTCGCGAACTGCCCATATCTTCTATCGTTTAAGGCTCACGCTAAACTGATAGCCGACTCACTATCTTGACATGCCCTGAGTGCTATTGATAAATGCCAGGCGCTCAAAAGGCATACTTCAGGGGAGGACGACATGCGCCGTCAAGCTTGGCACCGGCGAGGGCTGCTGGTTATGTTTGCTGTTTTTTCATTTGTTACCGTCTGCGGAACAGTTCTCTCATCGGTCCAGTGGATCTCCAAACCCTTTCCCGGCTTCTTCGTGCATGAGAATCGCACTGTAGGCCCGTACTCTTTGCCTCACTGGAGCGGCGGTGTTGCAGGACTCCAATCTCTAGATCTTATCATCAAGATCGACGGTCGCCCGATAAGCGGGCGCGCCGAGCTCTACGAGCGCGTGCGCAACCTTCCGGTAGGGACGCCTTCCACCTATACCATCGGCCGGGGATCAGCTATCATCGAATTGACCATTCCCAACATGATGCTCACCTGGCAAGACTGGTTCTTGAGTTTTGGAGTTTACGTTTTTACCGGATTAGCATTCTTGATAATCGGTGTGGCGCCTTATTGTTTTCGAGCCAACTCGCCGGCAGCTCTGCCCCTGTCTTTCATGGTGATCGCTGTGTTCGTTTGGTTTGAGAGCACCTTCGATTTTATGACCGATGGGTTTGTTCCTAAAGAGATGCGCTTATTTGCGATGATTCTCACTCCCAGCGCCGGCATTCATTTGGCCTTGCTGCTGAAACAAGGACGGCCTGTACGATACACGAAGCCATTTTTTCTGGTATTCATCTATGGAACGGCCCTAGCTCTCGGCGCTTTGAGCAGTATCACTTTCTATGGACCGGTGGACCGATGGATTGACGTATTCCGAATAAATTATCTCTACGCCTGCATCGCAGCTTTGGCTTTCTTATCGATAATCGGTTCGGCTTTGAGGAAGACAGCTACGGCTCTCGAGCGCTCGCGTTTGCGGGTCATGTGTGTCGGCGCGGTTCTCGGATTTTTATTGCCCACCGTTGCCACGGTCTTAACCAGCACGTTCCAATGGGCGATACCTTATAACCTGGCAATGATCTCGACGGTGTTTTTTCCTCTTTCGGTTGCCTACGCGCTTTTGAAATATAGCCTCTTCGATCTGGGTAATACGCTCAAGGCAGGACTCACCCGATTATCATTGATGGTGTTCCTCTTAGCCCTCTATGCGGCTATTTTCTTTCTCGTCGGGCCTTCGGTCGGCATCTACGACAAGGATCCCCTGACGCCGCTATTTTTCTCGATCCTTGTGGTATTGATCTTCAATCCGGTGCTCCGCGGTATCGAAACATTGGTCGATCGTTACATCTATCGACAGGAGTACGATCCGGTAAAGGCGCAGCGCGATATCAGTCTATTTCTGAGGTCGCTGACAACCGCTCGAATAATCGCCAATGGGTTCTTAGAGCAGGTTACAGCGATTCTCGGCGTAGAGAAGGCGGTCTTGATTTACCGTTCTCCTGCCATGCCCAACGATTTGACGGCTGCAACCGATGGGAACGAGGTAAAGTTTGCCCCGATTCTTGATCGCGCAGGATTTCTGTGGAGAGCTGAGCACCTCGCGGGATTCAGAGGGTTATCACGGAGCGAGGTTCTCGCAAATCCGATTTTTGAATCTGAACGCGCAGAGTGGTTGGCAATGTTCGAGCCGCTCGCTTCTGAACTGTTGATACCGATTGTCTTTGAACATGACGTGCGCGGCTTAGTTTCTTATTCCGCGAAGAGTGGGGGGAGGGAGTATCGCGGCGATGACCTGACCCTGCTGGGCACTCTGACTGAGCAGTTGGCCCTGTCACTGGAAAACGGCATAAGGTATGAACAGTCGGAGAAAGCCAAAGACGAGTACCACCGGCTTTATGACGAAGCGGAGCGCGCCAAACGGAAGTTGATCGACGATGATCGCATTAAGAAAAATTTCGTGGCCAACGTCTGTCATGAACTGCGCACACCGGTCAGTACCCTGATAGGCTTCAGCGAAATCCTCCTCAACCGCGACCTTCCGGCCGACACACGCGACATTTTAAACACGATGTTGAGCAATGGACAAGATCTATCCAATATGATGGATGGCCTACTGGATTTCTCGCGCATGGAGGCCGATGCCGTGCCGAACAATTTCGAGCGCATCGATGTAAAAGACCTATTGGGCGGGCTGGAGCTCATGACTCAGAGACTTATCCGCGGTCGTCCCATTCAGTTCAGAATCAACATCGAAGACGCAATCCAAACCATCAACAGCGATCCAAGAAAACTTCAGCAGATACTAGTCCAGCTATTAACCAACGCGCTTAAGTTCACTGAAAAAGGGGCGGTTGAAGTTAGAATTGCGACCAGGACCGATCAAGGCGGCGGGTTCTTGGAAATTGCTGTCTCGGATACCGGAATCGGAATCGATAAGAACGATCAGGAAATCATCTTTGACAGCTTTCGCCAGCTGGATGGGTCCTCTAAGCGCCGTTTCGGCGGCACCGGCGTGGGCTTAAGCCTGTGCAGCAAGCTTGCTGCGGCGCTCGGTGGTAGGATTAGTGTTAAGAGCGAACTCGGTTTGGGAAGTGTCTTCAGTGTATTTCTGCCCCTTACGAGTGTCGTGGGAAATTCAGAGCAATGCAGCGTCGAAGCTTGAGGAGCGAACAGTGAAGTTTGACGATTGACTCATCTGACAGCCTTAGCTAGGTCATATCTATGGTGGCAAGTAAAGATTTCGTCAAAGAATTGCTGGCGATGGTGAATGATTTCTGCCGAACTCTCGAAGCGCAGCCGCCAGCCTACAGCTATATACCCCTGACCAGCGATGAAGAACGCATTCGAGTGATGAAGAGCCGATTGTATAACGAAGTCCGCGCGGCCGAGCTATTTGGCACATGGCTCAAGACAACTCCGGAGTTGGAAGTAAAAGCCATAATGGCCGAATCGGCGCATGAGGAGATGGAGCACGCGGAGCTGCTATCAAAACGAATCCGTGATCTCGGTTTTGAACCCTTTGATTATCAACCGCTTCCCGCTCAGATGGCGATGTTTAATGCCATCGCGGGACTCACGGACACCTGTCAACGGATGGCGGGATTCTCACTAGCCGGAGAAGCCGTGGCCACTTATTTGACGCAGAAGAGTTTACAAGCATCGACAGTGCCCGACTGGATTAAACAACCGTACGGAAAAATTACCCGCGATGAAGAAGGGCACGGCAGCATACCCCAAGAAATCTTGCAGCGTTATGCGACCACTGAAGAGCGTCAGGAGAGAGCCCGTAGGGCAGTGGCCATGCGCCTCGTCCTATTTCGTGAGTACTTGAACAGCCTGGACCGTTGGGCACTGGGCAAAGATCGCTGGTGATGCGGCTATTTATCCTTTTGAACAGATTCGCAGCGCGGACAAACAAGCGGCAGCGGCCCAAGTAAAATAGCCCAGCCACACTCCGAACAGGTCGTAACTGGTTCTCCCAACATTCCGCGAACCGCGGCGCCGCAGCGCTTCGCTCCGCAAGGACCTGTGCCAATGCCGGTGCGCTTGCTAACCATCTCGAAGGTCTTGGCGCCTGCTTGAATAGCTTTCACCACGATCCCTTTACGTATCTTATTGCAGAGGCAAATGGGGCGAAAGTTATCTATGATAGCCTGCTTCTTGGCCTCGTTATCAACTTCGTTAATAGTGCCTCCCATTCGATACTCTAGCACGATTTCTTAATGCTTTCCTCCTTCGTGGCAATTATTAGAGATGAGTTCAGCGGCGCGGGCAAGTCTATCCGCTTTACATGCATCAGACCGGCTGACAACATCCAGGCTTTAACTTCGTCGAATGCATAGCAACGTCCCTCTGGCGTCGTTAATAGCATGAATAAACTAAACACCGCGCCAACTCTCCCGTTGACGCGCGTGCTATCGAGAATATGATCCTTGACGATAACGCTGCCGCCTGGTTCAAGCACGGAGCTAAGTTTGACCATAAGCCGTTGGTTTACTTCAAAGCTTTCGCCGTGAATGACATTGGAAAGAAAAATCACATCATACCTGCCGAGAATATCGTCAACACGGTAGTCGCCGCTGATCAGCCGGATTCGACTGCTCAAACCGGCCTCACTGACATAATTTTCGGTGAGTTTGATAGTTGCCGGCAAATCGAAGATTGTCGCGCGCAGATTCGAAAACCTCCGGCAAAGCGCGATGGAATAGGTGGCTGGTCCGGAACCGACATCGAGAAGCTCGCGAGCGTTGTCCCAATCGAAGGCTCCGGCCATGATCTCCGCATCGCCGCGCGCCTTGACAAGGCTATCCATAGCATCGATGAAGATCGCGGTTTCCTTGGGATCATCCTGATACATATTAGCGGGGCGAACAGGCCGGCCACTGCGAATAGCCTCGGTTAATGACATCCAACAATGCCAGAGCGAGGCTTCGAAACGAATCATACCGCCGAGGTAACCGGGAGCGTCTCGCTTTAAATACTTTGCCGATACATCCGTGAGAGAAAATCGGTTCTCCCGTTTGTGCAACAACCCTAGAGCTGTCAGGGCGTTTAGCATCAACTCGGTAGCGCGAGGTTCTAGATCAAGCGACTTGGCAAGACTTGCGACTTCCAACGCATGGGTTCCAATATTTTCGAAAATCTCCAGCTCTACTGCCGCCTGAACTATTCGGGCTTCGACGTGGCCACTGGCTAATTTCATCAAATCGGAATAATCCACAGCGATCTCTTACAAGCGTTCGATGATTCGATAGCTTCGGCTTTTCGGTTTCACCGGGGCCACGATGCCGCTTTTAACCAACAGGCGGATATCTCGATAGGCGGTGTCCCGATCGACTTCCGTTATTCTCTCGTATTCGGTCGTCGAGAAAGTTTTCCCATGACAGTAGGCGTAGGCGAGCAGTCTGCGCTGTCGCTGGTTGACCGAGGATGTGGCGAATTGATTTAACCAGCGTAGGGTGTCGTCGTCGTAGACCGGCGCATTTCTAAGCGTAACGGTGAAGATAAATCCATTGGTGGAAAATTCTGGCGGATTAAGCCCGTAGGTTTCCATCTCCTGAAACATTCTCGGCACCCCTTCACCCATCTCGCGCAGATAGCCCATTTCCGCCAAGACGCGGACGATAAGCGGATTACGTGAGAAGTGAATGCTCTTTTGCTGGCGTATCTGCTCGAGACTCACAGGAAGCGGGGGAAGACCGGGGCTTCGCACGGTTATATGGTCGTCAAACATCCAAACCTCGATGGAAGCACCGTTCAATGCATAATCCCGGTGCGCGACCGCGTTCACAACAGCTTCCTGCCATGCGAAGGTCGGATATTCCAGACGTTCGCGAAAGAAAAGATCATGCAATATGGTCCGTTCGCGGATATGTTCCTTGATCCTCCCAACTGCTTCATCGATCAAACGACCTAGGGGCCCCTCAAACCTTAATCGCTTAACGAC
>Ga0307413_10000623_pt1 | contig 11960 bp, 15 predicted proteins | sample DK1Ometagenome_3_FD_203714 | JGI IMG/M metagenome (GOLD analysis project Ga0307413, IMG submission 203714) | Maize rhizosphere microbial communities from greenhouse at UC Davis, California, United States - DK15-O-2 | ecosystem: Host-associated > Plants > Roots > Rhizosphere > Soil | place: USA... | reverse complement strand
CCATCAGCTCTGACCAGCTCCACTGATGTGTCTGGCCAAGCTCGGTGGTCATGGTGAACTGCCAGGCATCGAGGGGAATCCGCGGTGTCGGCCCCGCGGACAGGACCGGGAAGTCGTCGGTGAGGTACTGCCCTGGCGGCAGTTGCCGACTACTGTCACGTCTCCGTCCGCTGAAGCCTCTCGTAAAGATGCTCATCGGCAACCTCCTCCAACACTTGGCCCTGCAATCGACAGCTGGCCTCAACCTAATGTCCCACCGTGCCGACTGGTTGCGGTAGGGGACGTCCACGATCGCAGGGCCGCAACTCACGCGTGATATCCCGGCCAACTCTTGCGACGATCAGGTACCGATTTCCGTCCTGGAGTTTGGCCGGTATGGCCGCGGGTACGGGACTGACTGTGGCAAAAGCCGGCCGAGGGTGGCCTCCGGCCGGCTCATAGAAAAGGAGATGCCATGGAAGTAATCGGAGTGATCGTCGCAGGGATCATCATCGGGTTGCTGGGCAAGTTCGTCGCTCCAGGTAGCAGAGACAACACGCCCCTCTGGCTCACTATCCTTTGCGGGATCGGCGGTGTTCTCATCGGTTGGTTCATCTATACGGCTTTCGGCGGCAATGGCAGCCCCGGAATTGACTGGGTGCGCTGGCTCATTGCGATCGCAGTCGCAGCAGTACTTGTTGTGATTGCTTCTACCGTCACTGGCCGGAACACAACCACTCGGGTCTGATCGAGATTCGCGTCTGAATCCCGCACTGATTTCTCTTCAGACCTTCCGCCTGGCATCTGACCCGTGCCGAAGTGAAGGTTTCGTGGTCCGGTATTGCCTTCGAGCAATACCGGACCATCCATCTCCAAAAGATGAAGAGATTTCTATGCCCAATGACAATGGATGAGAGCGATATGCAAACGATTTCCTCCTCTCCGAATCGCGGCACAGGCTCAGGTTCAAAGCGCACGAAGCCTTCACATCGGGCAGCAATGACCACCTATCGAGTGGCGGGCTCGGCAGGCCGTGGCACGACCGGCAAGCTGGCCCAGGCCTCTGCAGGGGCCTCTCAAGCCGCCTCTCAGCATCGGTATCAAGCCCGTGAGTTGCTTGGCAGAGGAGGAATGTCGGAGGTTTACCGCGGTTTCGACGCCCAACTCAGGCGACCCGTGGCTATCAAGCGGCTGCGCTCAGATCTGGCCATGAATCCTGTCTTCCGAGCCCGTTTCCGCCGCGAGGCCCAGGCGGCCGGCAGGCTTAGCCATCCGGCCATCGTGGCCGTGTACGACACCGGCGAGGAACGCGAAGCGACCGGGCCGTCGATTCCTTTCATCGTGATGGAGTTAGTCGAGGGGCGCTCCCTTCGGGATGCGCTACGTCAGGAAGGAAAGCTCTCACCAGTACGAGCCCTCGAATTGACTGCCGGCGTACTTGACGCGCTTGCCTGCAGTCATGCGGCTGGCATCATTCACCGCGACATAAAGCCGGCAAATGTCATGCTGACATTGGCCCGCGGTGTCAAGGTTGCCGACTTTGGTATCGCACGCGCAGTATCTGACTCGTCGGGCACGGCCACCATGGCGGGCACAGTGATCGGAACCGCCCAGTACCTGTCACCCGAACAAGCGCGAGGAGAAACCGCCGACGTTCGCAGCGACCTCTATTCCGTGGGCTGCATGCTGTACGAGCTGCTCATCGGTGAGCCGCCGTTTATTGGCGACTCGATGGTGAGCATCGTTTTCCAGCACATCTCCGAGCCGCCACGTCCGCCTAGTGCCGCGAACCGCGGCATCTCAGCTGATATTGATGCCATTGTCCTGAGGGCCCTAGCGAAGGACCCGGCAGAGCGCTATCAGTCAGCCACGGAGATGAAGGCCGACGTCGAAAACGTCCTCAACGGGCGGCCACCTGCAGCCACTACATTGCTTCCGACGTCGATGATCGACGCGGCCAGCGCATCCTCGCTCACCGCAGTTCACCAGGGGCACGACGATTCAGCCGATCGACACGAGGTCGAGATGGTGGCCGTCGCGAGGCCGCGGGCGAGGCACCTCATTGCAAGCATGACGGCGCTGCTTCTCGTCGTGGCGGGCGCCAGCGCGTTCGGAATCTACAAATCCGACCGGCCGCAGGCCGCTGTGACGACAAAGGAAGTCCCTGCGGTCTTGGGCCTTGGCCCGGTCGGCATTGAGAGCCTGCTGCGAAATGCTGATCTTGTACCGCGTTTCGAGTACGTTCATGGTGCGGACGGCACGTCACTCGATACCGCGATCCGGCAGAGCCCCGAAGGCGGCGAGATTGCCACCGTTGATAGCACCGTGACAGTCGTGATCAACATCGGTCCGCTGCGGGAGGCCGTCCCGGCAAGCCTGGTCTATCGCGATGTTGATTTCCGACCGTGGACCAGTCAACCGAGCGCGGCCCGCCAAGGCCAGTCGAGCTTAGACACCGGCTCTGATCGTGCCGATCGCCGGCAGGAGCGACTAAGCGACGGCAGCCACCAGACGAAGACGGGCGGATCAGACCAGGGCAAAGGCGAGGAGATCAAGAAGTTCGGTAAAGGCAAGAAAGGCAAATAACTCCGTCATGTTCAGTCCGGCGGGGCCCGAGATACTCTCCCGATGTGGAGCCTGGATCGCCTAGATGAGCACATTCGTGTTCGTGCACGGCGCGTGGCACGGCGCCTGGTGCTGGAGCCGGCTGCTGCCAGAAATGCAGGCTCGAGGTCACCGATCAGTCACCATGGATCTACCCATCGACGATGCCAACGCGACATTCGCCGACTATGCAGACATCGTCCTTGCCTCATACCCGGTAGCTGTGGAAGACGTGGTACTCGTTGGGCATTCGCTCGGTGCGATGGTGATACCGCTGGTTGCGGCATCGCGCCCGGCGTCCCGGCTGGTGTTCCTTTGTGGCCTCATCCCCAATGTCAAGGGTCGGCCGTGGGACGGTGCTCCACCTATGGGTCGACCTGGCGCCTACCAAACCGAGACGCTGGATGATGGATCGAGCATCTTTGCGACCTTTGAGTCGGCACGATTTACTTTCTACGCCGACTGTGACCTGCAGGATGCCAGCTGGGCCTTTGGCCGACTGCGCCCGCAGAATTCGACGAGCCTTTGGGATAGGCCTTACCCGCTACGGCAGCTGCCCGAAACCCCACGGGTAGCCATCGCTGCATTGGATGACACGGCCATGACTATTGAGTTCAGCCGAGCGGTTACCCAGCCACGTCTCGGTGTCGAGCCCATTGAGATTCCGGGTGGTCACTCACCATTTGTTGCCCGGCCAGCTGAGCTGGCCGATCTGCTTGATCAGCTCGCCCCGGCTACCAGCAACGAGCAGGCCGCCAGCGAGCGACAATGACCCGTGGAGAACCGCTATGCCGATCCCTTTGTGGTGTCGCGCCAATGCTGGAACCGGGCCACATCATTCACGACCACCGCGTACGGCTGTAGCGCGATCATCTTCGCATCGTCGGATTCGTTCCTGCTAGTAAACAGAAACACTTTGATGTTGGCTTGTCGGTAGCTGCGCGCGACATCGGCGGGGATGGTGAGTTGGGCGTAAACAGCGCTCCCGGTTCCCTTGATCGTGGACACCGACGGCCAGCCGCCAGTCCCCGGTGTCGCCAGCGCGTAGCTGATCTTGTGGTTGGCATCGGCAGCATCCAGCTTCTTGATCTTGTTCAGTGCGACAAGCCGGCCAGACATCGCTGCCAGCTGAACCCTGGAGTTCTTGATCGCATTCCAGAACTGCTTTGCCTGGGCGTCGGTGATTGGGGAAGTCTTGATCTCTAGGGCGAATGACTTGCCGACCGAGTTGCCGTACTTGAGCAGGTCGACCAGACGCATCAGCTTCTGGTCGTCGATGTCGGTGCGACATTTGTCGCGGATAGCCGACCACAACCATGACGAGACCCCGCCGGTGCAATTGGTTGTCCGGTCAAGTGTGGCGTCGTGCAAGACCACCATGGTCCCGAGGTTGTCCGGGTCGGAGCCATCCTTTGTCCAGCGAACATCGGCATCCAGCATGTCCGCGCGGTTCTTCACCGCGTACTGATAGGCGGGCAGTGTGCCTTCAGCCAATTGCGATGTCGTAGCGCCCCGGTGAGCGACCGTTATTTCCTCCATGGAATCGGCGTACGCGGCAGTCGCTGTGAAGATCGGAGCGATTCCGAGGGTAAGCAGGGCAACTAGCGCACACAGACGCGGTCTCATGACTCTCCTGGCACGGGGAAGTGGGGAGTTCCTAGGAGTAAAACTTGCGGGGGAGCGCGCCAACATAACTAGACGCCGGGAAATCGGCGCAAGGCGACACGCCGTTGTGGCATGCCGCCTTTCAAACGTCGCGTCAAACAGCCACGGTCGTCGAAACTGTTAGTGGAACTGTTCGGCCTCCGTGGAGCCGGCCAGAGCGAGAGTGTCGCTGTTTGGGTTGAGGGCCGAGGTCACAAGGTCAAAGTAGCCCGTACCTACTTCCCGTTGGTGCTTGACAGCGGTGTAGCCGCGTTCGGCGGCTGAGAACTCGGCCTGCTGCAAGTCGACGTACGCGGTCATGCCCTCGCGTGCGTAACCATACGCAAGATCGAACATCGACAAGTTGAGTGCGTGGAAGCCCGCCAGCGTAATGAACTGGAACGCATAACCCATGGCGGCCAGCTCGCGTTGGAATTTTGCGATCGCAGAGTCGTCGAGTGCAGCTTTCCAGTTGAACGATGGTGAGCAGTTGTACGCGAGCAGTTTGTCCGGGAATTCCCGGTGCAGCGCTTCGGCGTAGTCTCGCGCGAAGTCCAGGTCTGGAGTGCCGGTTTCGACCCAGATCAGATCGGCATATGGCGCATACGCCAGGCCGCGGGAGATCACCGCATCGATTCCACCCCGAACGCGGAAGAAACCTTCCGCGGTACGTTCCCCGGTACAGAACCGAACGTCTCGTTCGTCTACGTCGCTAGTCAACAGCGTCGCAGCGAGTCCGTCCGTACGAGCAATGATGATGCTCGGAACGCCGCTGATGTCCGCGGCCAGGCGTGCGGCGTTGAGCGTACGAATGTGTTGTCCGGTCGGGATAAGGACTTTGCCGCCGAGGTGTCCGCACTTCTTTTCGGAGGCGAGCTGGTCCTCCCAGTGCACCCCTGCCGCGCCAGCCGCGATCATGGCCTTCATGAGTTCGAAGGCATTGAGCGGCCCGCCGAACCCGGCCTCGGCATCGGCGACGATGGGAACGAGCCAGTCTCGCTCGCCATCTCCTTCCGACGATGCGATCTGATCCGCGCGCAGCAGCGCATTGTTGAGGCGTCGCACAACCGCCGGAACCGAATTGGCCGGGTAGAGGCTTTGGTCGGGGTACGTGTGGCCCGCAAGGTTTGCATCGGCCGCCACTTGCCAGCCGGAAAGGTAGATGGCCTGCAGCCCGGCCTTGATCATCTGTACGGCCTGGTTGCCGGTAAGTGCCCCGAGTGCGGCGACGTAGTCCTCAGTTTGGAGCAGATGCCAGAGCCTTTCTGCGCCGCGGCGGGCCAGCGTGTGCTCCTCTTGAACCGTGCCGCGCAAGCGGACTACGTCTGTTGCGGAATACGTACGCGCTATGCCTTGCCAGCGCGGGGAGGTCATCCATTCCACAGCGATGTCCTCCGCGGTCGGCAATGGTGCAAGAGTGCCTGTGAACGTCTGCGTCTCAGTCATGGCCCCTTCTCCTCGGTTTGGCCTACAGCTCACGATTACGGGAACTCAGTGCGGTCTTCAACGGAATTGGCCAGGAAAGAATGCGAGTTCTTTCGCTATCGTGAAGGAATGACCGATCTTGATGTCGCAGCCGCTCCAATGGATTCCCTGGCTCTAGGACGCCGATTGCGGCACTATCGCCAGGCGAAGGGCCTGACGCTCGACGAGATCGGCGCCGCAGTAGGGCGGGCTCCCAGTCACTTGTCGCTCATTGAGAACGGCCGCCGGGAACCCAAGCTGTCTCTGCTCCGGGCACTCGCGACAACCCTCGACGTGCCGCTCTCGGACCTGCTGGCTGCCGAGCCGCCCAGCCGCCGAGCGGCGCTGGAAATCACTCTGGAACGCGCCCAACAGGGATCGCTGTATCAGTCACTGGGCTTGCCGTACGTCCACACCGGTCGTCGGCTTCCCCTCGAGGCCCTCGAGGCGCTTGTCGGTTTGTACGAAGAGCTGCTACGCCGAGCCAATGAGCATGCGGCCACGCCAGAGGAAGCGCGCCGTGCCAATGCGGAACTGCGCGCGCAAATGCGGGAGCGCGGCAACTATTACCCAGAGATCGAAGGGACCGCCCAGAAGGTGCTCAACGCTGTCGGCCACCATGGCGGCCCGCTCTCCCAACGCGTCATGATCGAGATGGCCGAATACCTGGGCTTCGAGCTGCACTACGTGCCTGACCTGCCGTTGTCGACGCGTTCAGTTGCGGACCTGCTCAACAGGCGGATCTATCTGCCTCAGGTGCAAGCGCCCGGAGGTCATGACGTACGACTCCATGTTCTGCAGATGCTCGGTCACGTTGCTCTTGGCCATGCCGAGCCTAAGGACTACCCCGACTTTCTCCGGCAACGTGTCGAGGTCAACTACTTCGCCGCGGCGCTCCGTGTCCCCGAGCACGCCGCCGTTGATCTTTTGCAGACTGCTAAGAAGGAGCGGCAACTTGCAATCGAGGACCTGCGGGATGCGTTTGCGGTCTCGCATCAGACGGCTGCGCACCGGTTCACCAACCTGGCGACGCACCACCTCGGATTGCCGGTGCACTTCATGCGGGTTCATGAGAATGGCGTGATCTACAAGGCGTACGAGAACGACGGCGTCAGCTTTCCTACCGACGTTCTGGGCGCGATCGAGGGCCAGCCGGTCTGCCGGAAGTGGACCGCGTACGCGGTTTTCGGCGTGCCTGACCGGTCAGGCGCGTACTCGCAGTACACGGATACGCCCCGCGGCACCTATTGGTGCACCGCTCAAGCAGAAGCGACGAATGACGGCGTGTTTTCGGTCAGCCTTGGTGTCCCGTACGCGCATGTGAAGTGGTTCCGGGGGCGGGAGACTACTGCGCGGGCGAAGTCGGCGTGTCCTGATCCGGACTGCTGCCGGCGTCCGCCGACCGCGCTCGCTGCTCGCTGGTCCAAGCAGGCGTGGCCCAGCGCTCGGGCGCATTCGCATCTGTTGGCAGCGCTGCCGCCGGGTACGTTTCCCGGCGTCGACGATACCGAGGTGTTCACTTTCCTCGAACGGCACGCGCCGGCAAACCCTGACCGATGAATCCTTGGCCGTGCTGCGGTCCAAAGCCACATGTGGCACTGTTTCATGAAATATGGCACAATTGAAATGTGGATGCCACAGTTGTCGTCGGCAAGCAAGGGCGTCTAGTCATCCCAGCGGAGGTGCGGCAGGAACTCGGTCTTGCCGCCGGAGACGAGTTGCACCTGCACGTGGCCGGCCGCCGGCTCGTGCTCGAGCGGCAGCAAGATGCTGTTGCGGAGCTGCGGGGCTTAGGTTCAAAGGTTCCGAAATCGAGCTCGCTGGTCGAGGAATTGCTTGCTGAGCGGCGCCTGGCTGCCGCTGCCGAATGACAGTCCTCGACGCCTCCGCTGTACTGGCCCTAATCCATGATGAGCCTGGTGCCGACGTGGTCGCGGCTGAGATCGGCAATGCGGTGCTGGGGACGGCCAATCTTGCCGAAGTCGTCGGGAAGATGGCGGATGCAGACCTGGACGTCAGTCGCCTGCGTGAGTTACTCGCTGCATCGGGTCTGACAATCGAACCGCTCCTTGAAGAGGATGCCGAGCTTGCCGGCGCCATGCGCTCAATCAATGGAGGTAAGTCGCTTTCGCTCGGCGACCGTTGCTGTCTCGCCCTGACCGTACGCAGCCAACCGCCAGAGGTCCTTACCGCCGATCAGGAGTGGGCTGATCTTGGCCTACCGATTCGGGTACGCCTGCTGCGCTGACCTGACAGCCTTAGTCACTTCTATGTGTGTGCACTCTCCCGTCCTCGAGAGAATGGACACACGGTGGCACATGGTCACTCTAGCGAGCTGATGTCCTCTGGAACATCGACTCCGTACGGCCGCAGCACAGCCAAGTCGATCACTTCCAACGCGCGGGAATTGGTGGACGCCAGCACGACCGGTGGAGCGACGCCGGCCTCGTGCGCCTGAACCCACCGTTCTGCAATCACACACCACCGATCGCCGGGTTGCAGGCCGGGAAAGCCGTACTCCGGCAGCGGCGTGATCAAGTCATTGCCAACGCTGCGCTGATGATCAAGGAACTCCGATGTCAGCACCGCGCACACCAGATGGCGGGCCTGCACTGCTCCGGAGCTGCAACAGCCGTCGCGATAGAAGCCGGTTAGCGGATCCGTACCGCAGGGTTGCAGTTCAGTACCGAAGACATTCGTTTCGCCATCCACAGCCCCAGTTTGACGTGGAGTCGCCCGAGTCCTCTCAATACCCGAGAAAGGAAGCTGCGTGTCATGCTCGGCTTTGATGAACGCGTCCGTGATCGAAGAAGGTGGGGCGGCGCTTCGGGCTGGCGACGCGGAGGCTGCCCGAGACGCCTTCGAGCGAGCGCTCGAGCAAGGCGAGTCAGGTGTCGCTCGAGAAGGACTTGGCCAGGCGCTCTATCTCCAGCGCGAATACACGCGCACGATTGCGTAGCAAGAGCGGGCGTACGCGGCGTACCTCAAATCGGGTGAAGCCTTTGCGGCTAGCAGGGCGGCGCGCACTTTGGCGTGGATTTGGCCATGGATGGCTTTGCGCGGTGTGACGTCACCAGCCGAGTTTTTCGGCCCGCAGAACGTCGAGGTGATCATGTCGATGGCAAAGGCCATGCACTGAGCGACGGCTTGGCCGGTGGAAACCGTTCGCGGTCTGCAATGATCGTGATCGGGGGGACCATGACACCAGGTACGCGGCCGAGCGCCGGCGAGCATTCGCCGGTTCTCGCGCCGCTGGCTGTACTGGTCAGTTCTGCGTTGCTGGTGTTGTCCCAGCTTTACCTGGCCATTCCCCTGGCGCCGGTGATTGGACACGTGCTCCGGGCTGATGGGTCTGCCGCGGCGGCCGCTATGGGCACAACATATGCGTTGGCTTACGGCCTTGGATTCTTGATCTTCGGGCCACTGTCCGACCGCTATGGACGCAAGCCGATCTTGGTTCCTGGGATGGCCGTGCTAGCTGTCATTACTGGAGGGCTGGCCGCGGCATCGTCCTTGCCGGTCGTCGCTGTACTGCGAGCCGTGCAGGGGCTGGTGGCGGCGAGCTTCTCCGCTGCTGCCTTGGCATACGTTGGCGAAGCGTTCCCGCCGCGTTGGCGGCCCACCGGAATCGGTGCCATGTCGACGGCCTTCCTGTCCGCCGGCATTCTCGGTCAGGTTTACGCGCAGGCGGTGGCCGATGCCCTTGGCTGGCGCTGGGTGTTTGGCCTGGCAGTGCCTGCGTTTGTGATCCTGGCCGTCGCATTGGCGACGATCCTGAGGGAGCCACCCCGCCCCGATCAACCGGTAAGCCTGGGTCAGAAGTATCGCGCTCTCAGGACATTGGCAGCCCGGCGCGAACTGTTTTTGGTAAATGCCTCCTCCTTTCCCGTGTTGCTCAGCCTCGTTGGCATGTACGCCGCCCTGGGTCCGCTATTGCAGACCCACTTCAGACTCGACCAAACCGCTGTGCTTTTCGTGCGCCTCGCAGGACTCCCGGCAATGTTGCTAGCGCCGGTTGCCGGCTGGCTCATCGGACGTCATGGCCCGACGCGGGTTGCGATTGTCGGATTCCTTCTCGCCGCGACAGGGCTTGTCGCGGAAGCCATCTCCGTCGGCGCTTTGTGGGCACTCGTGATCGCAAGCATGGTCTTCGTTCTCGGTGTAGCCGCGATCATCCCATCGACTATCGCGCTTGTCGGCAGCCGGGGCGGCTCATCTCGCGCCGGTGCCCTCGCGCTCAACGGTTTGGTCGTATTTGCCGGCGCTTCCTGTGGTCCCCTCGCAGCTCAGCTGCCGATCGGCTTTAGCGGCTTGATGCTGGGATTTGCCGTGATGCTCATGATCGCGTCCGGACTCGTTGCCATCAGTAGCCGGCGCACAGCTGAGGTCACCGTCTAGACGCGCGCCGTGTCGGGTGCCATCTCTGCCCCGTGAATGACTCGCCGATCCAGCCGTAGACCTCCGTCTCCCAGACCCGTTCGCCGAGGCCACCGCAGTGCCCGCCGGCACCGCTATCGGCGCTGAGTCGAATCAACTCGGCCGGGCCCGAGACCGCTTCGACCAGCGACTGGCCGCCGCCGACAAAATCGCCTTCTCATTCGATCGCCAAGGTGGGACAGGTGATTTCCGAAGCCCTGTCCACATGGTGTAGTGGCGCATGTCATCGATGTAGGTTCCTCTGTGTTCAAGCTGCTGTTTGGCCGGTCGTAGAATCGGGCGTGGCGGGTTCGGGAAGTGACTTGTCCGAAGTGCTGGTGGTAGGGGTTTAGCCAGCCGCGCTGGATTGCAGAGTCGCCCCCTGTTGTCCTCCCGGACCCGCTGCGCCGTCGCGTTCGTCGCGGATCATGAGCCGCCAAGTATGGTCGGCCAGGCGGCGTTTCAGGCAGCGCCGTGCTTCCTTCTCGGTTTTGCCGGCGCCAATCTTGTGTCGTAGTAGGCCCGTCCGGCACTGCCGGGCATGCGTATCTGGCTCACCGCGACGATGTGCAGGGCGTGGTTGAGCTGCCGGTCGCCGCCGAGCGGCAGGCGATGACGGACGCGTTCTGCGCTGGACATCTCGACTGGGGCAACGCCGGCGTAGCTGGCGAAGGCGGCGGTGAACACTCCGAATGCTGCACTCATCGCTATCGCCTTGATGAGTTCCCACGCGCGACGACAGACCTGAGTCGATCACAGTTGGTACTTCCACGGATAGGGCATCGACGATCAGAATCAAAAAATGACTGATCAGAAGGCGCAGCCGGCTCAAGTCCCGGCATTTCGGACGAATCGTGTGGAGGCGTTCAGCGACGGCGTATTCGCCATCGCCATCACACTGCTCGTGCTAGAGCTTGCGGTACCGGCCGGGTCTGAGCACGACTTGTGGGGCGCTGTCATGGATGAGTGGCCGTCGTACTTGGCGTACCTGGTGAGCTTTTCAACTGTGGGCGCAGTTTGGGTTGGACACACCGTGATTACCGAGTGCTTGGCTCGTGCCACCCCGGTTCTGATCCGCCTGAATCTGCTCTTGCTCATGGTGGTGTCCTTTCTGCCATTTCCGACCAAGCTTTTGGCCGAGTACGTCGACGAGGATCGGCCGGAGCGGGTAGCGGCTACGATCTATGGCCTCAATCTGCTTCTAACGGCGATGCTTTTGTCTCTGCTCTGGCGTTACGCGGTACGCGAGGGCCTGATTCGGACTGATATAGCCGATGACGATGTGAAGGTGATCACCAGGAAGCTCACGCCGGGACTTGTCGGATACCTCGTGATGATCATGCTCGGTGTCTTCTTTCCGCTGCTGGCCGTGCTCGGCTATCTGGTCATCGCGGTGTACAACTTGATACCCGTTCGCGGCCGCCGGCGCCGCAAGGCAGCCGCCTGATGATTCGGCCTCAAATCCCGAAGGACAGCGCCCAGTGGTTCGGGGAGGCAGCGCGCCAGAACGCGGTGACGTGAATGCCGTTCGCTCCAGCCTGGCGCCCGCAATAATTCACCTGACTTGGGTGATGCTGCCTGACGCTGACCCGTGGGACTCTGCCGCTTTGGGCCTCATAGGCACTAAAAGAGGGCAGCCATGACAGCCAAGACGACCGAACGGCCGCAGCCGGCTCGCAAGACCGCTCGCAAGGATGCAGCAGTGACTGCCAAGGCCGCTGAACCGCTTGAGGTTGCTCGCAAGACGGCTCGAACGAGGGCTCCTGCCCCGAAACAAGATGATGTCGCCGTCGACCGGCGGCCGCCTGCGGAACGAGCGGCATCGGCGAAGGCCGTACGAGCGAAGGTTCCGT